>Ga0335072_10001601_pt1 | contig 36577 bp, 35 predicted proteins | sample Lox_Sample_21_FD_206725 | JGI IMG/M metagenome (GOLD analysis project Ga0335072, IMG submission 206725) | Soil microbial communities from Loxahatchee National Wildlife Refuge, Florida, United States - Lox_Sample_2.1 | ecosystem: Environmental > Terrestrial > Soil > Wetlands | place: USA... | reverse complement strand
CTGGGATTTGTAGAGGTTGCCCAAGTTGTTGACCGTGTCGAGTGTTGATGTATGGTCTGGTCCCCATGCCTTCTCTTTTCCGACCAGCGCCCGCTGCAACATCTTCTCGGCCTCGTCCAGCTTGCCCTGGTTGGCGTAGAGGTTGCCCAAGTTGTTGACCGTAGAGAGTGTTGATGTATGGTCTGGTCCCCATGCCTTCTCGTAGCCGACCAGCGCCCGCTCATACATCTTCTCGGCCTCGTCCAGCTTGCCCTGGTCCGCGTAGAGATATCCTAACATATGTATTGCCCATTCTACGCCTTCTCCTTCAAACGAATCCTTGAGTATTAAATTCGAACATCGGTTTGCATGCTGGAGAAGCCGTCTCTGTGTCGCCCACCACTTATTCTTCTCACTTCCTGGAACATGCGATCCTACAAACTTCAAAGCCAGTCTCGCCAATCCAACATCCCACTTCTGATTTAAAACATAAATCGTCCATGCATGTACACATCCATGCATGCTGTACCCTCTGGACTCGACTGACTCAAATAGCGATTGATCTACCTCGACAAGCCCGTGGTCGCACAGCACCCGAACGGCGGCATTGAACTTGAGTTTGTTCTTAGTAATCTCGCGTATCCATTCTGGGTCGTCTTGATCAGTGTGCTGAAGGAGCTCGAGCCAAACATCTTGGTTGTCCAAATAGGCCCATAGCTGAAGCAGCTTGGCTGAGAGCTCGTTCTGTCGTTGGACATGGTCATATGATATCTTCCAAGTAGAGTAGATCATCCGATCTTCATATTCAGTCACCTCTGGAGTTGTTATGTGTAGCTCCAGCCATGATGCCTCATAGTCACTAAGATACTCAGATAGAGTTGTTGCTACCTGACTCAAGTATGCGCCGGCCGTCGCTAGTGCAAGCGGGAGTCCATCTAACACTTTGACAAGCTTCACAGCATCTACATCTATTACGATAAACTGTTAGACTCTTGCTCATCTTTACATAGAATTCCTTACCGTTGAGAGACAGTTGTCTTCCTGATGTATTGGCCAGAATCTGGAGACTGTCTTCTATATTTGTCAACTTTTTGAGAGGCACTTGACGGCCGATCTTGACCTGCGCTAGCCGAGTTGTAATGATGATTGAGCCTTGGTATGATTCTGGGAAGAACTTGCGGATGTCTATTGCTGCAGCATCGTCGTTGCCGGGGACTTTTGCATTGTCGTAGTTGTCGTATACGAGCAGCCATCGAGTGTTTTTGGGAAGACTTAGCCACGCCTTCACCGCCTTTACGACTTCATCAAGATTTCCGTTCGTGTCCACGTGACTCAGCCCGCTGGCCGAGGGATGGTCTTGCAGGATCTGTTGAGCAGCTCTTGCAAAACTCTGCTTGAGCGAATCGATATCCTTTATATTGAGCCAGAACACAGCCGAGTAGTTGTGTCTGTATCGCTTTGCGTAAGCAACAGTAAGTTGAGTTTTTCCGATTCCGCCAAGGCCATGAAGCACAGCAGTTCGACGGCTGCCGTCGCCAGTAAGAATATTCCGTATCTGTGCAAGTTCGCTCTCTCTTGCCACAAAATTGTCGGTTTCGGTAACATTGGCGAGACTGAAAGTGACTGAGAATTCATCATGTTTGCTTCCTGCTCCAGTCAGAAGTCGTAAGCATGGTAAGTCGATTATCGGGTGTGATTAATAGAATAATTAAGCAACTTACCTTTGTGTACTCTGTCAATCTCATCGTAAAGCCGCTGGAACGCATAATCTTTCCCTTCGCCGTAGTTAAGTGGCATGTACACGCTGCACATCCCCAATAGTGAGTAGACTTTGTCTTCCTCGTATTTTGTTTGGCGCCTCTCTCCCCATGAGATCCGCTCGGTAATGCTGAACCCATCTAAGCAGCTTTCCCGGAGTGCAGGAACCGGAATGTTAGTAATCTCGCTGATCTGCCGCTCTAATGATGATTTGCTGCCGAGCAAGCTCCAGTCTTTGGAGAAGAAATCAATGGCCTTAGGGGCGATAAGCTCTTGCAGCGTCCAGCCTCTAGAAAACCATCTGCTGTTCCGAAACGACAACTCCCACGGTGCGTGATGAGACTGGCCGTCAGTATTTGTTCCAAGGCCTGGAACGTCCTCTAGATACACGTAACATTTCTCAGAGTCCCGATACCATCGAAACATGGAGTTGATTGCGTGTTGGAGCTCGACGCTGTTGTTGGATTTGTTGATGCAGCAAGTGTCCACCCAGATATAACAAATACCATCACGAATAGCTTGTTCTGCACACAATGATATTTTTCTATAGCCAGGCTTGGCTTTTCCAGTTCCTTTGACTAGATCATCAAACGTGGCTTCCTCATTGTTATTCTTGCTCCAGGTATGTGAAAGGATGGCGTACTTCAGTCTCTCGTTGTCGGTCAGATCTTCGGTCAGGCTGAAGCGGCCGGTCGGGTCCACCTTTAACAGACGCATGGCCGAAAGATTTTATGAATGCGTATGAGTGAACAGTAAGGTGACTTAGCAGCATAGATATAAGGTTTCGGACCAGACTTGAAGGGTGTTGTGTATCGTTCTGTTGGCATGGGGCTGAGCTGGAATGATGGGGAGAGTGCTCCCATCGACAGTGGCCGTGCACACGTTGGGCGGGGTCGGTGTAGGCGAATGTGGGCTTGCTAATATTAAAGCGCAAGCACAAAGCGAAGTCTCAGGCTGACATGTGGGTACAAGTAGGGATCCAACGGCACGTTCCGCTTTTAGGCCAAATTTCAACGACACTCCTTCCCTTCATCTTCTCTGTCCTCCACAATATCTTGCATTTCGCATCTCAACATTGTTGTTGAGTTCATGTTGTTGTTGTAATCAATGTAGACCAAGCTCTTGTAACCATATCTCAATCATGGCCACCCTTTTGACCTGGAAGCGAACAAAAATCTCCGCAGAGGCCGACCTCTGCCATCAGCGTAAATCAAGAGCGTGGACTATATCTAATAGAGGATATTCTTGTACGGCAGCTCCTGGCATCACCCAAAGCCCGTAAAGAAGCTTAATGAAGATATTCGAGTCGGTGAATCAAAGTGGAGGAGCACAAAATGGGCACGAAAGACAAAAGTTGAGGTGCTCGTGGCTATGTTAAGAGTTTGAAGAGTAGTTGTGATGAGGTACGGCAGTAGGAAGAGCTGTAGACAAACAACACCAAATCTCTGGAAAGTAAAGATTGGAACGCGTTGGAGCTATGGTTTGGTAAAGTGACAAACTAGTGCTGCGGCGCTTTCGCGGCTAAAACTGATAGCATTGCTAGGCGCTGCGAAAATTATTCTCCATCTTTCCTAGAAGGATTCTGTGACGGTGGAAGCTACCGCTATAAGTGAGATATTTCTTGCAGTGTGTTCAGATGGCCGTTGTGAAATTGAGGTTCTTGAGAATCACGGTTCGTGGATGGAACTATATATTTGAGAAGTTTTGCTCAAATTCCCGTACGGCATGGCTTACTGGTAACGGGTCATTGCATACGTTCCATTCCTTCGCGGATAAAATACATGAGTGGGAGCGTACACACCAGCATTGGTTCCCTGGAACTAATCGCACATGGGCAAGCTGCGCTCCTAACTCTAGTTACCCTTTTTTTTGGCCCTGCTCAGCCTTTCATCTTAATCAAATTTCTTTCTTCTTAATCAAATACCCCAAGTCCACAGAGTTCTCCCAGTTCTCCTCTTCTTCCTGGTATTCAGAGGTGTTGTCGAGTGTAACGTTACGAATGTCTGCTTGAGCCGACTCAAGCCGGTCCACGCAGCGGTTCGACTCCGAACGAAACACAGCTTTTGTTTTGCGCTTTTCTCATAAACATGTCCACATCCACACCCATCGGTAATCATTGAGAGGAGGCTTTAAAAGGGTTGCAATATGAATCTCCTTCGGCTAATCAATTTAACTTTCTAGTCTTATTTTCTACATTCTGTTGACTGCGGTCTGTTCCAAAGTACGTTCGCTCTGCGCTGCCACCTCTAACAAGAATCACATCCAAGTGAATAGACCGGAGTATTAGCCGGATCCTGTGATGTACTCTCCCAACTCATTGATTGCCTGAACCAGACTTTCTATTGTATACTTTCTCGTCTCCCTTCCAACTACCACTCTGAAGAACTTGCCTCGCTCACCTGGCGCGTAGTCAATCATGAATCCTCGTGGAATCAGCATCTTTGCAATCTTCTCCGTCACTTCACTATTTCTTTCATCGTCTGTTTGCAAGACGCCTTTTCGACTCCAGTAAAAGCAGACCTGCAAGCAAGGCAACGGTTGCTTAGACAGAAGGACAAAGTTCTCATTCGCCTCGAGAAGATCATAAAGGTATTGGGCTGTATCGAACGCGTTCTCTATGATCCTAGCATGGCCTTCAGTTCCGTAAAATGACCAACTGAGGAACATTTTTAAGGCATCGCCTTTACGACCGCACTGAGGCGTGAGATCTGCGAGATCATAGATTTCTGTCTCCGGATTCAGATTATGGAAGAGACTATCGATGTTAGCGTCAACAGTAATTCACCGGATTCAGAGATCCTCACTAGCCCGCTGGCAATGTGTTGGCTTTATGAAATTGCCTGATATCTTTACCAAGCAGAAATGAGCATGTCAGCGGTACACCTAACATCTTGTGCTATAATAATATAACAATGTCAGTGAAAGTTCATGAACTCACCGGAAACATGAATTGTCTGGCCCTTGAAGGTACGTACCGGAGTGATGGCAATACTGTCGGCTCTTTCACAGCCTCGCAATCTTTTCTCCCTAAGCTTCTTCGAAAATACAACTGGTCCTCCCCAACTTCCATCGATATGCAGCCACAAATTCTCGTGATGACATATATCAGCAATCTCCGCGAACGGATCAAAGCTACCCAGCACGGTTGTACCTGCTGTTGCATTGACATAGAATGGCACTTCGCCAGCTTCCTTCACTTCTTTTACCATCCGTGCCAGCTCTGAGGCGATCATGCAACCTCGTTCGTCGACAGGAACACTCCTCACAGCCTTGCTCCCGAAGCCAAACATCTGCGCAGCTTTCTCGAGTGAGTAGTGGCCGTGAGTAGAAGTGAATAGTACAAATCGCTGACCACTGTAGCCGTTGTCTTTGGTCTCTGGAAACAGCGTGTTTCGCGCAATAATGATTGACGTCTGGTTCGACGCACTCCCGCCATTTTGCGATATGCCACCGCCAAACTGGCCATTGAACCCGAAAAGCGATGCAAGGCCGCGAGTGGTGTGCTTTTCAATCAGAGTAAGCACAGGAGACACTTGGTAGACATGGACCTGAGATTTTTAGGTTAACGTTAGGTACAACAAAGAAAACGACAAGTCCGCATTACATTTGTATTCAACACCGAAAGAAGCAGCTCTGATACAACTCCGACCTAGCAATCCTTTGTCAACAACTCTCAACCGTCATTAGAGCCTCTGACACTTACGGGATTGGTAGTTGAATATAATTTATCCATGAATCCTTGATCCCATGTATTTACAGAGTACCGAAAAATCCTCTGCATAAGATCGACCAACCCTTCCTTGCCAGTGCCATTATTTGGCAAGTTCAAGTCGATAATTGAGGATATCTCAGTAGGTGAATGCTGTTGAACAATAGCATTGTTCTTCGACGCCGAGCTAATGACTCCGGAGCCAACACCGTCACCCTTCCTAGCAGCATTGTCGTCGGCAGCTTGTATGAAAGGCAGTATGACTGAATTGGCTAGATTCAATAGCTGCAATGTTGGTCAGCCTCAAACCCAAAACTCTCCCATTGGGAACCACCGTACTTCCGAAAGTTCAGGCGCTCGGCTTAGCCGCGGATCTTCAAGACTGCCCATGTTTCGATCCTTGTTGCATCTGGTTCGGAAGAAGTGGAATAAGTTGACATGAGAATCCTTAGGTAACAACCTTGAATATGAAGATTACTCAGTCACGGTGAGGCCGTTCAATTCTGACAAGCTTGCAGAAATTTCGTCATTCGGTGAGTGCTTCATATTTCCGCTTTGGGAATAGCCGAACTCCAATCTCACAATCAACTCACCGAGTTCGAGGTTTCACAATATGCTTTTGTCCAACATCGTGACAGTAGTAAAACATCTCTATCGCTTACGAGCTGAATCGTTCGCAGATCTCACCAAACGTCATTTCGCTTCCGATTCAAACTACTTAACACCAAGATGACAACGGTTCAAAGAAGGCCTAGTCCCAATTAGTGTCGGTTCGCAGAGCTGACAACGGATCCAACAAGGCCTGACACCGATACTTCGTCATCCTTTAAATCCATGAACGTCTCACTCTCCGTATCTATTAAGCTATTCGGAATCATTCCGTATTTAAAATTTGATCCTAGCCTGGAACAAATGACGGGTACTAAGCCGACAATCAAGATACCAGAACCGGCAATATTTTACAATATGGCTTCTGTTTGGGGGTGCTCATGGTTGAACGAGAGACGGTAAGGTTGTCATGATGCCTACTTTAGCCGATCGAAACCATAATCTTCCAAACATAGATAACTATCCAACTTCATTTCGTCACGGATAGGAAGTATAAGTTCCTTTCGGAGTCCACTTTCGCTTCCATCATTACGCCATATTCTCAACCTCATTTGATATCAGATATTTAGGAAAGATGGCAGACCGCACCATGAAAGCCGTTTTCTGTGAGGGCAAACCTTTTCACGTCTCCGTCGAAGACACTCCGAGGCCTACTATTCAGCAACCTGAGGATGCAAATATTCAACTTATGACCGCGGCGATTTGCGGGACGGATTTGTATTGTTAACCACTAGACTAAATACGGAACCGTACCCTAGCCTAGTATACGGTGGTTTATAACCAACTATTTGCATACCTTTCATGGCAAACTTGGATCTACTACTCCGCCTTGGAGTTTAGGCCATGAGGGAATTGGTATCGTCACAGAAGTCGGCGACAGTGTCACAACGATTAAAGTCGGAGACTGGGTTATTATGCCTGATTTCCCAGACGATGGTCATATCGACCTGTTTCCTCCACCTATATCTACGGAGGTTGCTTTCGGCTTCGGGCCAATATTCAGCAATCTTGGAGGCCTTCAAAGTAGGCCATCTCATGCTAACCGTTCAGAAGTAGCGCTAATGTCAGAACAGCAGAATGTGCTCGATGCCCTTTTGCGGACAAGTCGCTCATACCAGTGCCTGCTAAGCTCGCCAAAGAGCAACCGCTCGATCTTGTGGTGCTCTCTGACATCTGGCCGACGGCGTGGACTTGCCTCAATTTCGCCGGCTTTCAACATGGAGACAGCGTTGCCATCTTCGGAGCCGGTGAGTTCTCCATGCTACAGCGTACTCGATCCGCACTCACAGCCAAACAGGCCCCATCGGTCTTCTCTGCGCCTACAGCGCCCTCCTCCGCGGCGCATCCAGGGTGTTCAGCATCGACCACGTGCCGGAGCGCCTCGAAAAGGCACGCTCCATCGGCTCGACGCCGATCAACTTCGCGAAGGGCGACCCGGTGAAGCAGATCCTGGCGGTGGAGCCGAACGAGGTGACGCGGACGTGCGACTGCGTGGGCTTCGAGTGCGTGAACGACGCGCTGCAGCCGGACGAGGGCATCGTGCTGGGGCGAGCGGTCGCGCTGACGGCGCCGGGCGGCGGCATCGGCGTCATCGGCGTGTACTTTGCGGAGGATCGCTCCAAGGGCGCGCCGCTCGCCACCGGCAAGCGCGAGGCCGACATCCGCTTCCCCATCTCCGACTTCTGGTCCAAGAACCTCTCCATGCAGGGTGGCGCGGTGTCGTCGAGGGTGTTGGCCCTCACGCTGCTCGGCCTCGTTGAGAGTGGGAGGGCTAAACCGAGCTTTGTTTTCACGGCCGAGGTCGGTATCGAGGACGCGCAAGAAGCCTATTCGGCGTTTTCGGATCATAAGGAGATCAAGATTGCGATGATGTTCGAGCATGGGGATGAAATGGGGACGGAGGGTCATGGAGGTAGGGGGGTTCATGGAGGTGGTGGGGAGGTGAATGGCTTCAGTCACCATGCGAAGAGGAGAAGGTTTGGGAGCTGAGATGAAATCGAGTAACTAAATGGAGTCGATCACTTGCAGCTTTGGAAAATTAGACGGTCGGGTGGTTGGGCTTGAACATTCTTATTGACTCTACTATACAAGATTGATTTTCACCTCCAATAAATGTGATGTTACCCTCATCTTCAGTTATAAACTCAGAAATCGTAAACATGTAAGGGGGTATCATTCCGTCCATGAACTCCGTATCCTTTTTCTATTTATAGCCCCCGGAAATCATCAACCATATTCAGTACTTTCGAAGAGAGCGCAGCACCTTCAGCGGATACTGCGAGAGGGTAACATAGATGTGCTGCATTCGCGACGGTCAACGGATCGAAAACAATCGAGCGACTGTCATCCATGCGACATCTAAGAGCGGGTTTGCATATTTCGAATCGTGCGCTTCGCCGTTTGGTGATGGAATCAAACCATCAAACTAGCGAGCAGGAACTTGGCCCACCTTAGCGCTTAGGAACGTAAATTCGATAGCAGGAACGGTTCGGCCACAGATCATATCTTGGCCAACCGTTACCGATAGGACCTTCGACATACGACATGAAGCGGCGTTCCATATCCCGTCCATAGTCCATCACGTCCTCCCAATCCTTCACGTATCGAAATGGGCTACGCATCCAACTCGACAGCTCGTGGAGAAATAGCCTGGCGTTTTCGTGGCCCAAAGTTTCAGTCAAGATGTGGTGAGCCCAGTCTGACATGTCTCTTGGATCGATGGTCCGGAGGATGCAAATGATGAACTCGAGCAGCCATTCTTGGTTGACGGGCTGTTGCTGAGATGGCTCAGTCAAAAAGCTGAAGACTCGCAGCTCGCGGCGAATCCACGTGCGGGCTTTGGACTGCAGCTCCGTATCCTCGGCAATTTGGTCGGGTGTGACGTTGCGGAAGCCGGAAATGGGGTTCGAGCCGATGTGGCGAGAGTAGAGCAGCTGCAAGTACACATATCTAGAGACATCATCCCGTTAATAGAGTTCACTGGAGTTGAGCGAAACCTGCAATGCCGTATGTTGCTTTCGCCAGCAGCCCTGGAAGGCCTAGAAGTCCCTCAGATGTGGCAGGCTGAAACGCGAAGATAACTTACTTCCGTTTCTCAAGCGCACGATCAAACCATGGGTGTGGCCGATCATCTCTAGTCAAGCCGGGTGCGCCTCTTGCCACGAAACCTCTTACTTGTTGTCGACCTAGTTCAAATTGCAGCGGTGCCGGTGTGGTCCTGGGCACGACGTAGGTCCGAATGTCATCAGGACCTCTGAAATCATAATTTACTACTGTGATTTCTTGCTTGCACATCGGGCAGCAGGTGCTATGCTGAAGCCACGTGAGGAGGCATAGATAATCAAAGGTGTGGTGGTTGCAAGGCGCTGGGATCGCACGGTCTGTGATGGGTTGAAGACAAATCGAGCATGGTTCCGCTTCGGAAGAGGGCTCGTGGATGTCCTCAGCCATGATCTGAGCTGTCGTTCTCACGATCCCGTCCTTTGCGATCGATGTGCTTGAAGATGTTGTTGGAAATCACGGCGGATTTACTGGCAGCTTTCTGGGTGGATTCCATCGCGGCGCCTAACCCGATTCAGTCTTTGCGGCCTCTCTCACGTGATCTCAGCCTCGTCATATTTGTCAATGAGAGATGGAGATGACAGTAGCTCATTGAGAACCACGATCACGTTTATAAATGCAGATATTATCGTAATCGCCATATTTAGGATTATATAGCGGAACCAGATGAACCAGCCTGGAGTCCGGCTACCCTTAGGAACACCGATTTCTATAAAAGCACTACTCGTGTACAGAAAGCAAATATACATTGGTAGATGACTCTGGAACCAACACTGCCAGAAATCAAAAAGAAGTGATAATATTGCGATCACGCTTAAACCGTCCAAGGTTTCTCCCAAATTTCGCTTTGAAAACATTGAAAACGTGGTTAATCAACACATTCATCTGCCCCGACAACATTTTATCACGATGAAGCTGTGTTGCGGGTCTTATAGGATAGTACACTGCCCAGGCGCCGTGCCGGCCGCATGCACAACTCGCATTTGCGCTGGTAGTGCTCGTGCTTCCGCCTCCCGTATCAGTTTTGCACGCAGTTCTTTCTCAGCTGCTTGTAGTTGTTTTAGTGTTGGCTGTTTGACTTTCCTCTGTTTTGCATACTCTGCGTTCGATTGCGCCAGGCATTGGTCGTGTGAAATTAAGTTTTGAACATCTAGTGATTCCAGTATAGTTTTTACGTACTGCGCATCCCGTGCTGATCTTTCCAGCTGCCGTGGCGTACGCTGTGTTTCCTGATCTAGTCTCTTTGGCTGCTGTAAATATTGTATATGCCATGAATGTACTGAAGTTTAATGATCGCATTCGCCTTGGTTACTATTAAAAGCATTGACATTGAGGGATGGCTCGCTCGGCCGTATTGCCAGTACGTCGTGCTGGACATTCGGTTTCCGATTTTGAGAGTATGTCATTGGAAACTTTGAAGATTCGTTTGCTTTTGACTCTGATATCTCTCTCATAAGTCTTCGAAAGGCTTTTTGCTCGCCTTCGCCATATATCATTGGCATCGACACGTCGAAGATGCCCAAAAGTGAGTATGCGCGATCTTCTGGCCTCCTAGTTTGTCGTTGCTTAGCCCACGACAACCTATCTGTGACGCTGTATCTCTCCAAAGATCCACCGAGTAGAGCATCTCTGGGAATTCTAGTCAAAGTCTCCAAAGCATCCGCATGGCTCTGCTTCGATCCAAGCTGACTCCAGTTCTGATCGTAGAAGATGAGGTTTGATGGTGCAATCAACTCCTGGAGAGTCCAACCCCTAGTAAACCATCTGCATTTGCGAAATGGAATGTATTCCGATAATATTTCTGCCTGATCCCATAACGTCCAGTCTGAAAGGTAGGCATAGCATACCTTCGCAGACTTATACCAAGCGAACATGCTATTTATTGCTTCTTGCAATTCTGCGGAACTGGATTTGTTGATGCAGCAAGTATCGATCCATACATAGTCGAGTTTGTCCTGGCGAGCCTGTTCACAGCACCCAAGGATCTTTTCTGCTCGGATATCATGGTTTAGGTCGATCCCCCGGAGAAGGTCTGCGTATACGATTTCGCTGTCGTTCCATGTATATAACAAGATTGCATACGGCGGTTCTTAGCTTAGGTCAAACTCTTTCAGCGTATATGATGTGGTATGCAGAAGCCGCATTTTGTCCGAAGACCACTTCGACTAGAGTATGTCCTAGCTGTGGAATGGGTCTTATAGTGGGGAGGAGGGTATATTCGAGAGGGGTGTATTCGACTCAAGTTTCGAAGAGCAGAGCAACAAACGTAGAGCTACTGCGTGCAGACTTGTTGAAGAATCAGCCAGGTAAGTTGTGGGATCGCGAAGTTGCGGTTGAACACCGCCACCAATGTGAGCACGAAGCCCAAAGGCTGAGCCCATAGGCCGAAGTTTCGTCCGCAAGCGGCTTACCGTAGCGTTCTTCGGAGCCTTGGGTCACGGGAATATACGGGACGCGATCCACTTAAAAATACGAATTCCATGACTTAATCTGGACGACGTGGAGGATGGAAGAATATGCAAGTATAATCCGAAAATGAGAGTTCTCATATTCTAGCTCATCTGTCTTGTGCTATAACAAAATGGGGATCTAAAGCGAGAGCAAAGCTCCGCCGTTATGCAACCTCGCAATTTCAAAAATCGAAACACCACACATTATTTTTCATCACTATGAGGTGCAAGCAACCGCTGAAATCAGTGAGAGCAGCTGAAGGAGGTCTGGTGACCCACTGCGAAGGCAGCAATAAGACCCTCGATCGCAGAGTAGCAGCCGAGACCAGCGGTGACGAGTGCGCCGAGGAAGAAGAAGATATTCCAGGAGTTGAGGAGGAAGTTCTTGCTGAAGCCACGCGCCCAGCGCCTGAAGCCAGTATCGTGACGAATGGTCTGACCGGTGGTCGGGTCGAAGCCCTCGCCTTCCTGCATGGCGTCGCGCTTGATCATGGCGCCGACCATGAGGAGTGGCGGGAAGGTGTAGGTGAACTGTAGAATGCAGAGAGCTGCGATGAGAGAGCTGAGATAGGCGAAGTTGGGAATGGCGGCGGCGATGATGAAGGCAAGCGACCAGTAGATCGGGACCATGCCAATCCAGATGAGCTTGCCAGATCGCTCGCTGAGGTCGGGGAAACCGAAGAGCTCCTTGAGAATGTTCTGGTACAACACCTTGATACCAATGTTGCCGTACAGAGCGGCGGCGATGAGAGAAGAGAGGAAGGAGATGATGTTACCGGCGGTGTAGGCAGCCTGAGGGCTCATACCTTGGTTGGCCGGATTGATGGTGTACTGACCCTGGTAGGAGTAGACAAAGAGACCGAAGAACATGTAGACGAAGCAGATGAAGCTCTGAGCGCAGACGAGTGCCTTCCAGAAATCCCATGGCCTACGCATCTCAGCCATGAATTCGCAGAAAAGCATGGCACCACCATATGAGTAGACAGCCTGCATGAGACCGTTGATTGAAGTACTGAAGCCAACGGCGTAATCAGGAGTGCCTGCAAAGGTGTGGACGATGCCATCACCCTCGGGGATGTTGTTGACGTCGGCCGACATTGAGTAGTTAGGCAGAGTGTTGGCAACAACGGCCATGGTCATGATCAGGACAATAACATTGAGCCAAATGGCAAGGTTGGCAACCCATCCAAACTTCTGGAGAGTTCGGATCTGACCGAGAACCAAACCGCACAGCATCCAAATGACACAACCTGATCAAATTAATAACTATTTTAAAGAATGTACATCCGAATCGATGTAAACTTACAGACAATGTAGCAAATGTTGGAGTTGATCTGGTAGATACCCTGACCATTTCCGATAATGATGATACCGACGTTGAAGATGAGCTGAATGGACTGTAGGACATTGACGAGGTGGCGAGCAATGGTACCGTAGATGCGGAATGCGAAGTCACCATATGTTTTCATTGGGAACTGGTTGGAGTCGAGCATGAGGAACATGCGCCAAAGCTGCCAGCCAGTGTAACCAGCGAGAGCACCGAAAGTGACGTAGAGAGCAACGCCGGGTCCGTAACCCATCTGAGCAAACGCCCACGGCACTGAGTACGGGCCAAGAATGTCGGTGGTGATCAAGTAGAAGACGGCTCCCCAAGTGGCGGTTCGCAGAGCGCGAGAGGCCTGAACCCACTCGGCGTCAGTAACTACCATAGCATTGTTGCCGTTTGGACTGTCGGTGCCCGCAGCGATCTCCTTCTCCTTTGCGGCAGGATTGAGCACATTGTGAGGTTCACTGGCCTCCGCTCTCTCCTTCTTGGTGGTGAAACCAAGCAGTTTGCGCAAGGGATGGGTACCACCAGAGATGCCCTGCTCCTCCTCGCGAGTGATTTTTGCCCAGTAAAGGTACCTAGTGGCGTCAGAAAAGATTGAATCGATACGAAATGGGATTTGGTGACACCCACTCTTCGAAAGACACGGACGGATCGTGGGTGCGACGGAGAGCGGCGCGACTGTATTCTGCGATACCCTCACCTGCGACACTGAGTCGCGGATCACCACCGTCCAAACCAAGTGAGGCTGGCTGAGCAGCGGCCATTGTTCGATGAATGAAAAATTATTTCCAAAGAACAGGTAAAACAGAAGAATAGAGGGAGAATGAAGAGAACGCAAGGTAATCAGATCAACCGACTGGGGTGAGCCTATTTATCTTCATTTCGCCTACTCTATGCGACACAGGCCTCGCCGAGAACTATTGACGGTGCAACGTCCGTGTTCTGGCATCCAGTATGACCATCCCGATGGGATGGAGGTCAATCACCAGTGGCGGCTTGGGACGGCTCAATGCATCCAAGAGATAATGCCACTTGCGCAACCGTGCACATCGATGTGGAGGCGACCTAGCGGCGTCGATTCAGTGACCCATTAGTGGCAGGTGCAATGATAAGAGTCTATGTAGGACGACATGCCCATGTACACATCACACTCGTTGCTTGATTCCATTTGTTGGCGGCATGTGGCGATAGAGACATTCCTTGCAAAATGCTTCCCGGGATGTGAGTTCTCGCCGTATTCCAGGCTCTGGGAACCTTTAAGGAGTGGATTGGTCGAGACAAGTACAACCTCTCATCGTCTGGACATTTTGCGGGTTTGCGCAGAAAAATCGAGATGTGGGCGTAGATCGCGTGGGCGGCACTTCGCAGTAGGGCACGCCATCGACGTCAAAGTGGCTAATTCTAATTCTTCCGCAGCGCAGCAGAAGGCATTGGGAGCTGAGGACACGGAAACAGCCTCTGCACGCCGAGACTTTTGGTGCACACGACTCGAGGACGCGCAGCTCCCAACTGTCTTCAGCTTGCGATAACCAAGGTTTCCCGTGCAAAGCGAAGGGCTGGTTCCGAACGCGCAGGAAGGATTGCGAGGCCGCCGATCGTAAGCGGAAGAGCCAAAGGTACCACGCTGATGCCGACGACCACTGCAGGCAAAGGACGGCGGTAATCAAAGCGGGCTGAATGGCGCTATGCTGGGCTGGGCTACGCGAAGGGCCATCAAAATGTATTTGTTGGAGAGAGCGGGCTACGATCGAAGGAGTAATTGGTAGTGCGCTGAGAAGCCGGAATGAGGGATTCGGCGCGACGGGCGAATGAGGAAGGTCGAGTTTGACAATTCCCGCCGCCTGCTAAAGCGCCGGCCAACACCCCAACGGCGGCCTGTCCGTAGCTCGCAGCGCCAAACGGGCAAAAAGCTTCTTGGTGGCTTCTTCGCCTGAGCTTATCTGGCGCCACGGCAGCGGGCCTTGACTTGCAGGTTACATTACGTGCCGTATGCGCAAGTAGCTTCATCACGAGTTCACGGAGTAAGACCCATGTGGGAAAGCGACAAGACAAATTCTTCTGAGGCTTTCCTGCAACCGTAGATCCCACAGACGGGCGCAACCCTGACCTATGCTGAGCAGTTCGGCATCGGTAATGCTACCCTTCTGCTGCTTCATATTATCTGGCTCGATCAGCCGCAACAGGGAGTACAGTACGTTTGGCTGGAGCAGCGATCAACCATGTCAGGGCCAAAACGAGAAGCACAAAGCGTCAGGATGTTCGGAATCACGCCTTCGAATGCAGGTCTTCGAACCTTCGAAAATTCTTCTAGAAGGAAGCTGCGCGGCTCAGCCACCCGACCGCCACCTGGATGCGCAATTCCGCATCTTCCTCGATCAAGACACTTGAGCCGACATGTCAGGTCCACTGCCACTCCACCCTTCTCTCCGCACTCCAGCTTTTTTACCTAATGCCAAAACCGAGGTTTGGAGCGTGAGTACGCGCATGTGCGGAGATCCCTACAACTAGCCGTGATTGCCGTAAATGATAAACATCAACTCCAGGGCAATGGGATTCGCGGCATCGCCGCAATGTGATAGGAGAAGATTTCGTCTTGGTCGGCAGTCTCCGATCGTATGGCAATTCGTCCGTAAGGCCAGCAGAGTCAGAAAATGATACCAGCGTCACTCTCATAGCACGATTCGAGGCTATGATCGCGTGCCTGAATACTGTGAAACATCAAGGTAAGCCACATTGTTACGCTCTAGAGCGCCACACGATTACGGGCTGCAAGCCACTTTAACTTGGGAGCCAACCGTGTCGCAGCGGCTTGAACACATCTTCAAAATTTTCGCCCGACGATAGCCGCCCAATGAAAACTCCATTTTCATCTCACAGAACCTCCCGCAACGGCCGGGAAGCTGTTCAGGCCTGCCGCGGCTGAACCGGGCCTTGTCAGCACCGGGTTCCTTGCAGCTTGGACCTCGGATTCCCACATTGTGCTCCGTAAGGCGATCTCCCTGACTTCCTGTCGAGGATTCCCCATGGGGTTCCGATGTCGGACCTTTTCAGAAGCCAAATTTCGACTTTACGGCTATTTCAACATTAGAATCCGCACTTTCGCATTGTTAGGGGTAATGCAGGTGTAGTGTGACTCACCTCCTACGACAAGATTCCTTTTCTGTCGGTCCACGAACTTACTCACATCCTCCGCCCATCCACTGCTCGCCTCCTCCAGCTTGTTCACGTTGTCGTTCATGGTGCCCAGTCGCTCCATGCGCTCGTTCATCTGACGCATCGCATAGTCCCAGTAGCCTTCATCGTCTTTGCCTGCTGCGCTCGACGTCACTCGTCCCGCTTTGCGAACCGCGGCGTTGTCTGCGCGCGCTTGCTCTATCATGCGCTTTGAAGGAGGCCGATCCGGACCGCCGATGAGAATGTCCATATCTGCAGGAGTGACGTATTGAGTTCCCGACACCCATTGTAAGTTGGAGATGGTCGGCCGCGGCGGGATTACAGCTTCAGGATTGAAGAGTGCATCTTTGCTGCGGTTGATGACCAGTCCAGTACCCCAAACGTTCAACAAGGCTGCCTCAGATGGTCCAGTCCAGCCCAAAACATCACCGGTACTTGTTACTAGCGCTTCACCAAGTCTGCCGGGGTCAAGAGGCGGATTGAGGAGCGCGACACCGATCTCCTTCAGCGCCGGAATAGAGTATGATCGAGCGGTGGCATCACTGAAAAGGCCAACAAGAGCATAGCCTCTATCTTCGAAACGCGTGACGGCTGCAGAGACACACAGTCCGGCATCCCATGTTTTATGTGCGCCTTTGTTGGTCGCTGGCTTGAAGATACGTGCACTGGACCGAGTAACAACGATGAGAACACCATTGACCTTACCACCTTGTCTGAGCCGGGCAACAGCTTCTTGCGATGCATTTGCCGCGTTGCCCGTGTCTGCGTTTATTGGCGATATGCAGACCACTTGATCGTCCAACGAGATTGCACCTGCTAAGTCGACATGGTATCGTCCACTCTGCTCTGGTAGGATCTTGAAAGTCGCAAGATGACCAGAATTGGTCCCAACGTGAAGGAGAATGCTCGAGTATGGGTCGGCCTCGAGAGTCATAACGCTGAACTCAATATAGGTCGCGTACTCCACTTTCGTCTGCTGATTTCCACTTCGGCTGAGTCGTCGACCAAATCCTGATCGACTGTCTCCCTTCAGAAAGTCTGCGGCTGTAGCATTAAATATAATAGCAGGCCCACGTAGGTCAATCACAGCGATGCGTCCTCCTTCAAATCCCACTGCCACAAAGCCGACATCAGAAAGCTTTAGTGCCGTAACTGGTCCGTTTTCCATATCCAGCATCGTTAGTGGCAGCAGACCATCCGTCAATGCTGGATCTGTTCGGCTGGTGACATCTGTTAAAGTGCCTGCCGAGTTCGGTCCCGGAGTCTGTTCCCTTCCTACATTTCGATTGTGGCCCCATCTGAAGACCGCAACCTCTCCGGAGCGAGTGCCAACCGCGAATTCTCCGCTCGCGCCAGATAGACTCATTGCGCAAATGTCGACGCCTCCCGGTCTGCCCACTGCGCGGCCAACATCAACCTGCACGACATCTTGGTTCTCGATTTCATCGCCGTGACCAGCGTCCCATAAGCGCACTGTTCCGTCGGCATGTGCTGTCTGGACGATGTTACGATTCTCGAATCGCTTCATGGCCCGCGGTGCTTCTGCACCACCTTGGAGGACTGGAGGACCTTTCTCTCGGTTTTCAGTCATACCTAACCACTTCGAGCGCTCAATCGGTGAGAGGTTTATGGTCGTGATGAATGGGTGGACAAAAGTCATCGAGACGTGCAGTTGATTCGTTGGTGAAATCGGAAAGCCTGACGGAAATGACATGGAGATTAGTTCGCCAGAAGACAAAATTGCTACAATTGCGATCGGGTCTTGAGCACCGCAAAAGTGCGGACTTGATCGTGGGATTAAGCAGAAATCGACCACTGATGCGTTTGGAGGAGTTGGAAGTATTCGCTGTCGCTTTGGATTCTCGAAGTAACCCCTAAGAATTTGCCATGACGAGGTGTTGTACATTGGAGTTCGACCAAGTTCGAAGAGAGCGAGACCTTTGGTTGGAGAATCTTGTGGCTGTCCTCCCGCGATGAGCAACGCTGTGTCGTCAGGATCTTGATTGGCACACCATGCGATTTTGAGGAATTGCTCTCGTGGTGCGGTTTTACCCGCTGGGTTAAATGCAGCTGCTCCTGGCCTGTCTATGTTTGTGTCGGTTAATGTCCTCGCCATGAGAATACGCGCGTCCTTGCCAACAGCATCCCAAAAGACTAAACTTCCGTCTTCATGTGCAGTGAGAACAAATGTACCAGTAGGATGCCATAAAGCTTGAGTCAGTCGCGGATGTCGAATGACGTTGAGAGCAGCTGGATCTGAGTCGCCTCCAGGCGCTCCTCGTGGCACCTCATAATAGAAAAACTTCGTTGGCGTATTTTGCTTGAATGAAAAGATGACGGCTCCCTCAGCATATCCAATGAGCAAGGTACCAATGTCCCTAGGATGCAGAACAAGATTGATGACGGGAGTGATTCTCGCCCTTGGATTCTTCTCACTCCAAAGGCTGGGGATCCTGAATGGAGCCAAGGTCTGACGGTCCAGGTCATATGCAACGATATCTCCTGCAAACAGATTAACTCACGATGCGTAAACTACATGTGAAATCTAACCTGTCTGCATGCCCAGTAGCACATAGTCTAAAGTAGGGTCGCTACACAGAGCTGACACTGTTCCTGGGGGACTGTAGCTGCTCAGCAGCTTCTTCGCATCCAATGAGAATACCGAAAGATCATTCCTCGAGTCAACACAGAGAAGCTTGTCCGCACAAAACTGAAGTAATTTGACCGAAGCTCTCCGAGTTAGCTGGAAGAGGACACTGACGCGCTTCTGCCCAAACACGTAGATTTGACCTTCACCAAACTTGGTATCATTGGTGCCAACTGCAATCAATGACTGCACGGGATCGTATGCAAGTGCAGATACCTGTGAGTTAATTCCGAATCGGGCGATCTGTAATACGTTAGGCCAAGTATCACGCCGAGTCTTCGGAAGAGAGTCTATCTCACGTCGTCAAGAGCGAAGTGGTTCGAAGTAAGTCCCGCAGAGAAGTCATTTTGGACTCCAGCTTGCTTTCCTCTGATAAGTGAAGCCATATTTGTAAGCTTTGAGGACGTTTTCTATGTTTCTATACTCATACGGATAACGGCGGCCCTTGTATTCGGTGTGCTTGTGAAGTTTCAAGGTGTCTCAGTGTCAGGTATCTGTGCAAAGCTGGCGCAAACAGTTTTTCGTTTCTTCAAATATATCCAATGAGAAGCTTCTTGAAAGCGTCTTTGCTTACGGTTTACATAAATAAGAGTAGTGCAATCTCGAGGAGGTTGTGTTGCACATTATGATTCCGCACAACTCCTGGCCTTAACCGTCCCTTTCAGCTTGCCACGCGAGAAACGTGATGATGCCTAAGGCCAAAACGTTGCTCGCTTACTAATTAGGTAACATCCGAGCTTCATCCGCACGAAAGCTTTGCCCAAGTGACGAGTTAATCATCATTACAGTTCACCAGCTAGTACGTGATTAAAAGTGACCAACCATGATATATTTTGCCTTGGCTAGCTTCGTAATCCTGGCGGTGGGCCCGGGCTTAAACCTACTGTCAAGGTCCGAAGGTGATGGAGACACTGGACAGGAGAGCAGAGAGTTGAAGAAGGTTGAATCGAGAAAAGGTCGACGGCTTTGCAGTCTCTCCAAATTTTGATCTCCCACACGCATTTTCGTCACAGTTTGGTCGTTCCACCTGACTTTATCTCCATTCCAAAGTCTGCGGTTTCGTCTCCATCCCAACCGGCAATCAGGTCTTCAACAACAGCGAGTTCATCCTGTCCCCATACAATATCTCCAAACGACTTCCACTCTGCATCGCCTTGCCCCTCCTTTCGGCGGTATACTCGATAACTTGGTACACCACAGATGCCTGCGTCATTAGCCTCTTTCGTTCTTGCACGAAGATCAGATTTGATCTGCGGAGAATTGGCACGAGAGAGAATGCTCTTGGCGTCATATCCGGCGTCGGTGATTACTGAGCTGAGGACTTCGTCAGAAGATACGTTGAGATTACGCTCCCAGCATGCACGGTCTGTTGGTGCCAGTCAGCATACTGCGTCACACAACTCGAAACGGAACTTTTAGCAGTAGAGAGCGTCTATTGCCTGAAATTCCTCAGAAGAAACTTACAGAGTACGTCCACTAGCTTCAGTTCAACAAGCACAGCTCTCAGTACTGTCGGTGTCCGAATTGGAAATACATCGGCCCAGTAAAAATCGATGTTCTTGTCAGGACTTCCTTCTTGTGAATTTACGCTGTTCCACCACCGGACCCAATCCCGATGGTCATTCTGGCTATAATTGCGCTTCTGCTCTGATACTGCCGCCATTGGCAAGTTGGGAGCTCCAATTCTGTAGATGATTTTAGATACCTTTTGAGATTTCGAGATTTCAAATGTACTCACTCCCTAAACAGAATCCCGAGAAGGAACGGTTTCATTTCGATTTGCAGCTTCGTCCCGAATTGTCGCCGCAACCGAGCTAGCGATGCCCAGCCAAGGAAAGCCCACGGGCTACTAAAATCATACCAAAATTCCAGCTTGACTTGTTCGCCTTCGGCGATCTTCCGTTCTGGGATACATCGCGGTATGAGGCTTTGTAATGGTTTGGATATTGTGCTCAGATTGTTCGTATCCTTGCCTTCGTTCAGTGCGGTGAGCACGGCTTCGACGAAATGCATTCGGTCTTGACCCCAATACAGTCTCCCTTCTTTGCGTTCCCCGTGCCTGTCAATCCAGACTTCATCCGGAATCCAGAACGCAGGAACACCAGGGCTACCTCGTTGCACTGCGAGATCAGTTGTCATTTCTAACTCTTTGCGCTCACGTTCACCCTCGTGACTCCCCTTTTCGATAGCTTCTATTAGGCGGTGCGATCCAGATACCCGTGCTTTCCGCACGACATCCAGCAGAACGGTTTTGTTACTTACGTCCTTTCCTTCGACCCAATAAGCGTGGAACAGTGCATGAGTTAGTGGCGGTCTTTGGCTCTCATCAGCAAAGTAAAGCAGCCTGAGTGGAGCAGTCGTTTTGATAGGATGCTGCGGTGGTTCGTTATACGGTATCCGATAGCGTCGCAATGTCCGTCGAAATGCGCTGGAAGTAATTGCCTTCTTCGTGGGATTGAACACATCTGATGCTGAGCCAGCAGCACCTTGAGGAGCATTAGTCGCGCGATAGATCGCTCCAAGAAGTACTGGACGCCAGATGAGACGAGCATTAGCTCGAGATGCACACGCTTCGATTCTGGGATGCGGATAAGTTGGTTTGTGGTGAGAAAGTTCGGTACAAGAAACTGACTGACCGAGTTGAAGCTATGTACGCGAATGGACATGATATCTGAGGTAAATGTCAGACGGAAGGGACAAGATGGAGCGGAGATCAGTTTGAACTAACATCATAATAAAATTCAAGACTATGAAGGCGAGCACTGGAAGACATGGCTTAGATAGCTATGGAGTTTCACTTTAGGCGGAGTTAAGTTGGTTATACCCTACTTACTTCGAGAATTGTCATCTTGAGGTGAAGGAACCCCGCTTCCGAAACTGTTACGGTCGTAATCGAGTAAGACGTTCCGACAGACTTCAACCGAGCCTAACCGTGGCAAGCACCACCAACAACACATTCATAATTACTAGGTACCTTAAGGTACGCTCATCTCCAACTTTCCCCGAGGTATAACAGTGCCTTCATTGCAGATGCCACACTGGGCAAGCTTAATAAATTAGTACCACCACGACTGAAGCAAGGGTAGTCGGCAATGAGCCTTGATGAGGTTACTACGAGGATATGGTTTCCATCGTGTTAAAAGCTGAGCAAAAACTGCCAACTCCAAGATTAAGAAAGCCTAAAGTAATTCTCGCCACGCTCTCTCGATGGTGCCAGCAAGTAGTTCATTATATTACTAATCGTGACTTGCATCACTAACCATGACTTCCATCTGGATTTTCTTCATTGACGCTGCCAAGAGTCCAGTTGAATGCTTTACACATTTAATTCAATTATGGGCGGAAGGGCGAGTTCTTTCAACTAAAATAGAAATGCTTCATTAGGCGGACAGGATGACGCTCGTGTCATCACCAGCATACATTCATGGTCTTTTCGTACGAAGAACACCGATTTCCTCTACCAGGCGCTCTTAGCAAATACCGGATTAGGAAATCGCTTTCCCCAATGTGTGATGATCCCCATGCTCAGTGGTGGCACGCTTTCAACCGTACTAATATGTATAAGAGTGTGTCGTATGGCCCTTTCAATTCCTCAGCATCTTCTCAAGCCTGGCATCATTTAGCCCTAGCATTTACTTTTCCTAAATCCATTCCTATCAATCTGCAGCATGTCTCTCAACGGCACATCATCTGACCGCGTACTGCTAGTCTTCGGCGTTGGATCCGGCATTGGCAGTGCCGTAGCCTCGTTGCTTGTCATTAAACACTTCCACAAAGTTGCTTTGATTGCACGAAGCGAAAAGAACCTCCAGGAGAGCAAGGATACCATCGAGGCGGCTGCTCGAAGCTATAATATTGATGTTGAAATCAGAACCTGGGCAGCCGATGTCACTGATCTGAAGACTCTAAAGCCCATCCTGTCCGAAGTTGAAAAATTCGGAGAACTGGAATGCGTCTTCTATAACGCCGCTCGTGTTCGACCAAGTCCATTCTTCGAGGAAACCATAGAGGAGATTCGCTACGACTTTGAAGTAAGTACCAGACTATTCTCACAAGTGACCTGAAAACTCACAATTTTTAGATCACAAACATTGCTCTTTATGCCGTGGCTCAGTGGGCAATTCCTATTCTCCAATCTCTCGCTGTTCGCGCGCCTAGCTCGTCGCCTTCATTGCTGGTCACCAATAGCCTCTTGTACAAATATCCGATACCGGATTTCTTCACGCTATCCCTGACCAAGGCCGCCCAGCGCATCCTCGTTGAAACCCTGGCGAAAACTTATAAGGCGGATGGCGTGCACATTGGCTTGATATCTGTGGGCGGCTACGTGAACGAAGAAGATCCCGATTTGAATTCTAAGAATATCGCGGACAAGACTTGGGAATTCTTCGCTCAGAAGAAGGAAGACTGGACGCTTGATATAGAAATCCTACCTGCCCAGCCGGTTGTTACATAGACTATTGTTGAAGAGATTTTCTGATGTAGCGTGTTGAGGTTTGGTTGTATATTTGTACTGTAATTCTATCGGATGTTCGATGATCGTGTTGTTCTAGTTGAGTATGTTGCGGAGACGCCCTTTTCTCGTTCTCTTACTCGTTCTTTCGCCGCTATGCCACTACGGTCTGTGAATGGTGTGGAATTCATGATGTTATCGAACTCGTCGTCAAGGCCGTCTTCTGAAAGAGCGTCATCGTTATCATCACCGTCTACTACATCAGGTATCTGAGCAGTTGCCACTGGTGGAGGCACAGATATTTTCTCTACAGCTGTCTTGGAGCCTTCTTGGCTGTCGTTTGCAAATGGCTTCGACTGTAGAACCTTTCTTCTCAACTCTGCCATCTCTTCTTCGTCATCCGACTCTGGTGGAAGTTCATAGGGATCAACATCTTCCTCTTCTTCGTCATCGCCTTCCTTCTCATCTCCGTTTTCAGCTTCGCCATCCTCATTTGCAAGCTCCTGCTCCACAGGGTCCAGCAAACCTCTGCTGCCAGCATATTCCTTTTCGATCTTAGCTAACCACGCTTTCACTGCCGTTTTCACGTCTTCTTCAGTTTTACAAGCAGCATATCGGTCCAATACCTCCTCATTGATGTTCAGGAAAGCTTCGCCGTAGGAAAAGGGTGAGAGAATACTTTCTGCCCATTCTTTATGTCCACAGATGTAAAAGCAGGCTGCCAAAGCTTCGACGCAGTTCAGCCTCCAAGGCCTTCCATAGTTTGTGGGATTTGCTGCCACTAAGTACGGTAACAGTCTCTCGCATTTTCCGCCTATTCTTGCAAATGGAACTTCATCCACTCGCTTCCATGAGCATTCAACAACAGCAGCTCCGAATTGCTCGAGAAGGTCATTGTCAGCGGGTGATATTATTTTCTTCGCTTTGGGAGATACCACGACTCCGGCAAATCTTTGGCCAATGGCCAGCTCGCGCATGAGTCCAAGTCTCATGAGCTTTTTCCCAGAGCATCTCTTTGCGTCACAGTGTCCTAGATCCCAACATGCCGCTTTGTAAGGAGGTTTGGCGATATGATCGCCATCTTCCGCGTCGCGGGGTGGTCGTTGGCGGGGTGGGTTGAAAGACTTTTTGCCGCGAGAAAAGTTGTCTTTCTTGTGGCGGACCATCTTGGCAAGATGAAGGTGAAGATTTAGAGGACAGCCAAAGCCCTTACATAGCAAGGTAAAGTACGTATTAGATCATGTTCGGTCTCTTGATCGATCTTGCGCAAAAATTTTGGTGTACATGTAGGCGGAATGACTTCCAGGGTCCAATCCAGTGGAAACGTGCGCCACAACGCCGCAATCCAACGCACATCCAGTCGTCACCACAACTCAGCTAGCTTGAATTCTTCGAAGTCTGTCTGCCTGAGAAAAATCACACGTTTCCTCTTGGAATCGGACATTGTTTACATTTGCCTATTTTGCCTTCAACCTCAAGACTATCACAACCCTGAGAGCCTCCAAGCAGTCCACCGTAACTCGCTATGGAGGCTGCCTCCGCAAGAATGGCAGCGAGAGATCGATACGGAGCGTGGATGGAGCCAGCGAATACACCTCTGCAGAGAGCGATCAGTAAGAGCCACTCTCTATTAAATTGCTAAGAGGTTACCGAACTGACCGAGCTTCAGTGAACGCATGCGACCCTCAGAACTTCGAGCCAAACCTTGCCTTGAACCTCGAAATATCCGACATAATAAATGCGAAGAAGGGAAATGCGTATGTACTCAACACTCAACGGAATAGAAGCAATGCTAACTTATTCTAGGCCAAGGGAAGCGGCAATTGCAATCGTCAACTACATTAACCATCGTAACCCAAACGTTTCACTCCTGGCGCTGAATGTTAGTCTCAATTGCCCAACGTTGAAGCTTAGCTGACCTCTCTCGCAGCTTCTCGATATATGCGTCAAGAACTGTGGCTATCCCTTTCATCTCCAGATCAGCACCAAGGAGTTTCTAAACGAACTCGTTCGTAGATTCCCAGAGCGGCCACCAGTTCACCCGTCTCGCTCTCAAATGAAGATTCTCGAGCTAATCGAAGAATGGCGGTCTACAATTTGTCAAACCTCAAGATACAAGGAAGATTTAGGCTTTATCCGAGATATGCATCGCCTGCTGAGTTACAAAGGATACGTCTTTCCAGAAGTGAGAAGAGAAGATGCTGCTGTTTTGAACCCCAGCGACGTAAGCAGACTCCTGTTCCTGGTGGGGTCTTATACTGATGTTTTACAGAATCTTCGATCAGCAGAAGAGATGGAGGAAGAGGAACGAGCAGCACAGTCGGCGAAATTGCAGGAGCTAATACGAAGAGGAGGGCCTCACGACCTTCAAGAAGCCAACAAACTTATGAAAGTGATGGCGGGTTATGACACTCGAAACAAGACTGATTGGAGAGCCAAGGCTGCAGAAGAAGTTGCCAAAGTCCAGCAAAAAGCTAAGCTGCTCGAAGAAAATCTCCAGAACTACAAACAAGGAGATCAGATCAAGGACGGCGATGTATTCGAGGTACGTCGTGTTAACATCCACCCCAAGCTATTCTCTGATCGATTACAGGAGCTTGCGAATGCACTGATGAGTGCTCAACCTAAAATTCAGAAGATGTGTGAAGAAGAGTCCGATGATCATGAGGCCGTAGCGAAACTTCTCGAAATAAATGATAGCATACACCGGACGATCGAACGCTACAGGCTCATCAAAAAGGGCGACGTCGAAGGAGCAAATAAGATACCGAAAGGTACTTTGGGTACAAGTGGTGCTGGAGTAAGTAGAGGAGTAAATAACGAACTGTCACTGATCGATCTCGGTGGTCCCGAAGAATCGGAGTTGGCTACATCCAGTACTGGCGGCGCCGCATCAGCTCCAACAGGTAACGCCCTGGAAGACGATCTTCTCGGCCTCTCGATTGGCCCAACATTCGGCCAAGGCGGCAATATCGCGTTAGATACCTCGAACGATATCGGCTCACGGAGTTCACTGTCACCGCCTCATCAACAGCACCTCACCAATACGCAAATCACCAGCCTCTTCAATCAGCCTCAACCGGCCGTCTCTGCACGTCCTGCTTCTGGTACTTTCGCTGGCTTGAACGTTGGGACTCCGCCAACTTCGTCACCAGCAGCTTCAGCTTCAGCCTTTTCGCCTCCGCCTGTGCAGCAACAACAGCCACCCACCCAAAGGGTAGACCCATTCGCATCCTTGGCTTCTGTCTCCCAAAATTCACGGACAACTTCTCCTTTCCAGTTCCAACAATCAACGCACCCTCCTCCGTCAGCCGTACCACAAACCTCCAATCTCATTGGGCTTAGCTCTCCTACGGCAGCAGGGCAATCGTCCCGTCCTCTCGCTCAATCCAGCGCTGTCTTGGAAGACGAATGGACATTCTCCTCTGCGCTGCCGGATACTACTTCAGAACTCACAATCACCAACACTGCTATTACCGTCTCTTGGTCAGTCTCTCGTCCACCAAACTCGCCTGAGATAATCGAAATTCTTTCCCGTATCTCTAATAATACTGCACAAAATATCTCCGAACTCACTTTCTCGACTGCAGTGACAAGGTCGCTACAACTCAAGCTTGAGCCTCAAACTGGAAGAACGCTGAGGCCGAATCAACAATCTGGGATCACACAGACAATTAAGCTCCACGGTGTGGAGCAAGGCAAGGGAACATCAGTACGGATGCGCTGGAAAGCCTCATATGTGGTCGATGGACAAGCAAAGGAGGAGATGGGGGAGGTCAATGGTCTAGGAATTCCTTGAATATTTGCATTTCGAGCGAGATTAACCCATACACCTCAAGATGAATCAATTCGAATACGAATTCCAATTGTCGTTGCTTTATTTATATATGCTTCAATGTTTCTAGACTTCTGGAAGCTCATCTAATGCTATCGGCTATCCCTCCGCTGACCCAGTGAAGCCTTTACTCCCCAGGAAATTGATTTTTCAGATTCTCGTACTTGGATTCTGGGTATTCCAAATGGTTCTCCTTCTTCTCTATGCCCGGCCCACCTGGCTTCATCAATCCCACAAAGACCGTCTCAATCAAACTTTCATGGCCAGCCTTATCACCACTACTCTCCCACCACATAGCGCCACCCAATCCCATATGCCTCACATAGTCCGTCTTCTGCATCGCCACTTCCCGCGTGTCATAGCTGACCATGTGCTTAGCACCATCATCGTACGACCAGCTCGCACCCAGCGCCTTATCGTAGACTTCGCGAGCGCCCGGCCGCGGCAACGCCTTGAAATCGAACACGCCATTCTCCCAACTGCCCTCGCCCACGCCCTCGAACGGCTGGCCAGGTCCGGCGGTGCCGCAGAACGCGCGCCCATACAGCGGCATGCCAAGCACGATCTTGTGGGCGGGCACGCCGTTCGCGATGTAGTAGCGGACGGCTTCGTCGGTGGCGAAGGGCGTGGCGGCGGGATCGGCCGCCGATGCGAACAGGTTCGCCTGGTGGGCGGCGCGCGCGTCCCACGCCCCGGCGTAGTCGTACGCCATCAGGTTCACGAAATCCAGCAGCGGCGCCATGGCGCGCAGCCGCAGCTTCGTGTAGTTTTGCGCGCCCGCCGGCGCCGCGATCGTGAGGAGGAAGTGTGGGTGCCCCGGCACGCGCTGCGCGTAGCCGTCGAGTTCGTGGCGCACTGCCGTGAACAGCGATACCATGTCCTGGGCTTGGCTGTCGTTTTGCGGATACTCCCAGTCGATGTCTAGGCCGTCGAAGCCGAGTTCTTTGAGGAGCTTAACGGAAGATTGGGCGAAGGTGCGGCGTCCTGATTCGGTGTTCGCTGGGTTGGCGAAGTTGGGTGAATAGGTCCAGCCTCCGATGGATAGTAGTACTTTCAAGTTCCGATTCTTCTTTTTGAGAAGGAATAATTGCTTTATGCATCCGTAAACATTGGTGCCAACATCGTTCCAGGAATCGGTTGGGTAGTGCTTTTCGACATCTGACCACGAATCAGTCATTATGACTTCTCCCGTGTCTTGTCGCACATTAGCAAAGGCATAGAGAACATGAGAAAGCTTGTCGGCGGGTAACTCTTGAGGATTGTGATTCCGAGCATATATCGCCCAATTCACGAAGTAAGTTACAGTCTTGTAACCTTCGTGATGAGCCATGGAAGATAAATTTTGGCCTACTACCGGATTGACGTACGATTGAGGGTTATAGAGATCTTTGAACTCCAAATTCTGACCGCAGACTAGGAAGAAAAGCTGGAGTGCGAGTATGAGGAGTTGAGTGAGAGTTGGAGCTGCATACATCATCCGCCACTTGAGGCGCAGCCAGGCGAAGATCATGCAAGTGAAAGAAACCTGGAAGTCCGTCTACACTATAAACAGGTGGTCGTTGCTAGCCATCTTGAACGAATATGTGTTCATTCCAATGAAGTCAGCATGGCAGCTGGGCTCCTAGCATCACCGAAAGAGTAATAAGAGATACTCAGGAAGAGATTAGACGCAGATTGACTCCTGGCGGGCTCCACGCCTTAAACCCGATGAATGTTGTCGTACTCATCCTTCCTCGGATCCAGGCCACCCATACTATCTCTTCAACTATCGCATTCACTTTATCCGACAAGAATCCCACTTTCTTCTTATATTCCGCTCTCTTCAAAATGGTCCAAATCCTTCATTCGCCTTCCATTCCAGTACATGCCGTTTTCTACTACCGTACTAATGTCATGACATCACACAGCGTGGTAATCGCCACTTTTCCCCATGTTTACTCTTCCCCAGCTTTAAGTAATTTCCGATCGGATAGCCCAATACAGTAAAAGAAAGACAACTGTGACCGACGATCCCTTCTGAACTTCATTGTCTGTCTAGGGATACAAGTGCGGTGTAATTGGAGTGCAAGAAAGTGTTGGTAAGCTCTCGAGGAACAAATGCCGGTGATGTCAACCCTTTCTCCGCTGTTTCGATTTGATATCTATCCTATAAACCCCGTTTCATCTGCTGAATACTGAGCATAGTATCTAATCTCTAGTAACGATGGTGTGGCACCTTCCAAAGTTGTACTCTTTTGGTCGGGGCTTCAAGCTCCGTACCGCAATTACGCTGGGATGTCAATTGGCATTTATCCTGTTTGGTTACGACCAAGTACGCTATACTCAGCTTTAAAACTTCCTTAAAACCTAATAATTTTTCTTCTAGGGTGTTTTCTCTGGTATTGTCGGTAATGAGAACTGGCTCACTCAATTCGGACACCCGTCTTCTGGCCTGGAGGGCATCATCGTGTCTATCTACAATCTTGGCTGTTTCACCGGCTGTATCCTTACGTTCATCTTCTGCGAGAAGACTGGTCGCCGCCTCGCTATGTTCATCGCAATGTTTTTTATCATCATTGGTGCGACGCTGCAAGCTACCTCCTTCAGCGTTCCTCAACTGATGATCGCCCGCTTCGTCACTGGCATTGGAACAGGAATTGAGACGAGCACCGTGCCAATGTATCAGTCTGAGCTCTGCGAAGCTAACAAAAGAGGACGCCTGGTCAGCTCTGAGCCGCTGTTCGTCGGTGTTGGCATCGAGGTTGCTTACTGGTTCGACTACGGCATGTCTTTCGTAAAGTCTCCGGCAAGTCTGGCATGGAGGCTACCAATTGCTTGCCAGATGATTTTTGCTTTCTTTGTTTTAGCTTTGGTTCTTGGTTTGCCCGAATCGCCGCGATATCTATACAAGCACGGTCGGAACGAAGAAGCCCTCCAAGTCTTCTGCGACGTTTACGACGGACAACCGGACGACCTAAAGATTCAGAAAGAGTCTCAGGATATTATTGAGGCTTTAAAAATAGAAGAAGAACACGGAGAGTACAGGTGGAGCCAGCTTCTCAAGCGTGACGAGGTTCAAACTGGTAGGCGAGTATTGCTAGCCTACGGGATGCAATTCATGAACCAGGTGAGAGACTGCGAGCCCGATGCAGTATCAAGACATCTAACAAATGCTATAGATGGGTGGAATCAATTTGGTTGTTTACTATATTACTCAAGTTCTTGAAGATAATGTTGGCTTGAGTCGAAATCTTTCGCTCCTCCTCGGAGGCGTCATCAACGCAATGTTTCTTGTTGGATCCCTCCTCCCCACGTTCTACCTCGATCAAATGGGGCGCAGAGCACCTATGATGTGGGGTTCGTTCTGTTTGGGCATCTCAATGATGCTCATAGCTATCCTCCTGTCGTTCCAAGATCGCGGTGGATCGATCGCTAAAGCCACATCATCGGCGAGCGTAGCATTCTTTTTCACGTACATGCTGGTCTTTGGAGGTACAGCCAACTGTATCCCTTGGGTCTATGTGCCAGAAATTCTTCCGCTCCATGTACGTGCTAAAGGTACCGCCGTCGGGATCAGCAGCAACTGGATTTGGAACTTCTTTGTCGTCATGGTCACGCCAACCCTTCTCAGCCATCTAAAGTGGAAGGGATACTTGATTTTCATGTGTCTCAACTTTGCATTTGTTCCGTTGGTTTACTTTGTTTATCCTGAGACGACTAACTTAACATTGGAGGAGATTGACTGGCTGTTCTTGAGGAGGCATGCCGTAAAGGAAAGCCTAAGGGTTCAAAAAGAAGGCTGGGGCGGCATTCGCTGGGGCAGCATTGGAGACGCTGGTGAATCCGGCGTACCAAGGAGACATAGTGGAGAAGAGAGCACAAAGGAGAAGGATGATGATGCTCACCATGCAGAGAAGACTGCGTAGTCAGGAACACAATGGGGTGCTATTTTTCGCTCACTTAACTGTTTCGTAGGCCTGTTTGGTTCCCTTACGGCTAAGATTTGATCCAATTATAATTTAATTGATCTCATTCTAGGGAATGTGATATTCCAAATTAACGCCCCCTGTTGTGGCGAGAAAACCCCAGTACCGAGACTCCATCCCCTAATTAAGCATCTCAAGCCTTCCCTCCCGAGCCCATAAAACTATAGTCCGTTTCTCATTGTCATTCAGCCATTTCGCCTAAAGGATGCAGGTTACTCCATACAGCGAGAAAAATGTGGCAGTCTCGGTCATATTATTGAGTACAATAGCGCTTAGCTCTATGTAGTACGATAGTAGCCTGAGACTCGCCAAAGAGCCAGCGGAACGGAAAATTCAACCAACCACCAACAATGTCTTTTCTCTCAAGCCTCCATTTCCATCTACAGTGTTATAAAATTTGCCTTTGCTACTGCAATTTTCAGATCGGATCGGTGTCATATTATAATGCGTCTTATCAAGATTGACGATCTAGATCATCTCCGGCTATCTGGGCCTTTTCTTGAAGCAGGGAGGCCTCCGTTCGCCATTCTCTCGCATACCTGGAACAAGCCTGAAGACGAATTGTCCTTTCAAGACATGATTGATAGCTCTCAGCATCAGCATAAGAAAGGTTTTCAAAAGATCCGAGCTTTCTGCCAACGCGCCAAGCAGGCCGGCTACCATTATGCCTGGGTGGACACTGTGTGTATCGACAAGACCAGTAGTGCTGAGCTATCCGAAGCCATCAATTCCATGTATGCATGGTACAGAAAGTCGGAAGTTTGCTATGTATTCTTGGAAGACTTACCCCACAATGATGAATTTACCTCTCGGCCGCAACTAGCACAATGCCGGTGGTTTACTAGAGGGTGGACTCTACAAGAATTGCTTGCACCGCAGTCTGTCTCTTTCTTCGACGACAGTTGGCACTGCATTGGAAGTAGGGAAGATTTAGCTCCCGAAATCGCCGGCATCACAGGAATCGACGATGATGTGCTGGTTTGGTTGCCAATCAAACGCGTCAGTGTTGCGCGTCGCATGTCGTGGGCATCTCAGAGGGTAACGAGTCGGCCAGAAGACCTCGCGTACTGCCTCTTGGGCATTTTTGGTGTCAATATGCCCATGCTCTACGGAGAAGGTGCTAAAAGGGCGTTCATTCGCCTACAAGAAGAGATCCTCCGGACATCAGATGATCACAGCATATTTGCTTGGTCCACGGATCCAAGCATTGGTGTCTCCGATTCTGGGTTTTGGAGCCTGCTCGCTCCTTCTCCGGCTCATTTTAAGCATTCCAGGTGCTACCTGCCGGTTAGAGGGTTAGGAAATAGTGAACATTCAATCACGAGCAGAGGAATATCTCTCAAAGCCCTCATCGACGAGACAGGATGCAAACTTGCATTCAAATGCCGACCATTAGAGGCGCTTGAAATTTGCACGCTACCTGTAGTTCCCCTTCGCTCAGGACCAAACGATTATGCAAGGGTAGCCAATCCAGCTCTTCCCGAGTCCGTTGACTTCCGGTTGATCAAGGATACTTGGAAGGAGACGCAAATCTTCGTACGAAACGACATACATGATTACGATTTTGAAGATAAGTGTTTGATCAACTACATCGAACTTACACACTGGCCGCATACTACCGAATCCGGTTATTTCCTGGAGGAATGGTATCCGTTTGAGAGCTTTGACGCTAGTACTGGTATGATTCAAGCGTCACCTTTTCCTAATACACCTTGCGGTTCCATCTTATGCTTCGAGCACAGATATATTGCACGTCCGCCATTTATAGTCACGCTTTTCGCAGATACCTCACTTGGACATTCAGATTGCATTTCGAGGGATATTATCGGCGTATATATGCATCCCGGTGATTCTAATAGTATAGCGGATCTATTTCTAAAGTTTCAAGATCAGATTTACAATGGCCAGGAGGTTAATCTCCTTGGAACGGTGGAGAGGATAGCTTGTAACGGGTTTGAAGCTTGGAAGCTTAATGACCAGAGTTTTGTTTACGTGTCTGTTCGGAGAGGTCATGATATTTGTATGGATAGTATAGCTGTTGCGGAGATTGATGTGAAAGCGTCTTGGTCGGAGATAATCTCTCAGCCTCGCGATAACAGGAATAGTGCGGAGATGAGAATCGTTTGATCTGCCGCCGAGGTCTCGATAGTGGGTACTGTAAGTAGTAGCGGACCGTGCAAACCATGGCCTAGCTGAGCTAAGATTAGCAGAGCTTCCGCTGGCCGCTCTTTGAAATGATGGCTTTCGCATATCGTTCTTGTGTAAACAAACTTCTGGCTGGTGTATATCCGAGATAAAGCGCGATCATCTTCCTCGCAACATACTCTAGGGTCAATAAGTGTGGATACTAGATATACGGATCCGATTAGAGCATATCTCATCCCAATTCCAAGTTTCATTGGTTCATCGTTGTTGGTAGGGTAAGGAGCTTCTCATTGGACCAGGGTAGAGTATGAAAACATATTGAGCGCGCAAAAACTTGAGACAGATTTTGCAAACTACGGTAACTAACGTAGGCGGTTTAGCTCAACGTTCAGTTGTTTGGCCCGGCACACAGGAACAACCGCATCCACTTATCGTATCGTACTGACGGCACCGTAGACAACTAAGGTCACTCCAAATGTCCCAGATGCAGGGGGAGCGTCTCAGAGCCGCCCGTCTTGTGGCGTTCCTGCATTAGCCGTACGATACTGGCCATTGTCCGTTCAGAAGCCATCTCCTCCTTGCAGCACCTTCGTCAAGTATTTAACAAACGAGGAATCTCTTCTTCTTACGTTGGTTTTGCTATTAAGCCGTGAAGTTGATGGTCACGAGGACGGGGCGTCTCGTTCCTTTTTGGTTCCACGTCGTTTTATCCCTTCCACTCCCGACTGGGCACTTCTTCAACACATCTCTTAGATCTCCGCTCTCTCGCATTCTTCCACTTGCAATTACTGCTACTGTTTCATTTGTCAACTTCATGACGAATTGAAACTTCGCAATCATGGCGCAACTGATGTGTGCGCAGCCCGAAACTGCGCTTGAAGTTGATCTCATCATACTCGACTTCCTTACCTTTCAAGCTTCGAACGGGCTCTTCAGAGAATATGCCCTAAGGTCAAATAGCGCGCAAGTTGCGGATTTCGATTCACGCATCGCCGAAAACGACTTACGACTAGCGCATTGTAGGTTACTAGAGCGTTACAAATTGTCCGTTCAGGACTTACAACGCTGTAGCTTTTTCCGACCTCTTCTTATACAACCATCCAGATACAGCCATGCCGGCAATCATGTCATTCCGCTTCAATCTTATGCGCTCCCTTGAGCTATTCGTCCGCCAGGCATCGCAGATCAACTACGTTAAAGTTGAAGCGCTTCTTAGACTGTTCGTCGATTGCGTTGACGCAGGATTCACGGTAGGAATTCCTTATACGAAAGGATGCTTCTGATGTAGTCGCTGAGATCATTTAGTTGAATGACACGACCACCTCTGAGCGACTCAATGACTTGACGTTGGAGCAGCTTCAAGTTGCATCGGAAGAGACGCTCGTTGAGTTGCTAACCATGCTGCATGAAGCATTTCCGATGCCAATACTGATGCAGCTGGAAAACGGCAGAGTCGACGGTCTGACAACGGAGCAGACTGCTGAGTTGAAGAAGAAAGTGGGATGGCCTTCTCGTACCTAGGAGATTTCTACGATTAGTCCAATTCTCCAGAGTCTAACGCGGAATGTTGCATTGGCCGTTTGAAAATACCTTGGTTCTGGCTAAAGATTTGCTACGTTGCTTACAGCACCAAACATTGCGCCCTATCTTCTCGCCAAGGGCGTCGGCGTTGATAACTCGAAAAGATACCCCATTGTAGCAGTAGTTTGTTACTTGTACTGTTTTATATTAAACTATGTCTGTCCAGAAGCTGTAGTTTGCTCGCAACTCGTTAACACTACGGAGTACTGCTCTTTGACATCGCACCGCTACGTCGAACGAATTCCAGGATTTGTACCCCGGATTGATAATACCATATCCATTTCCGCTGGAAACTATCGAGGGATTATTATAATTAATAGATGTGAATTCTCAAATTCCAAGCAAAAGAACCTTGCTAGGATCATTCCGCGGCCATTCCGTCTCCACAACCTCATCGCCAGCAATTCTGACGTCCATGCTTCCCCACAAACATGCATCCGACTTCACATTCCACCCAAATTCTCCGGTACGCGCTCCGCTGCCAACTACGACGCAATGCACTCTTCAGAAGATATTCCACACCTGCCGCGGTAATTCAAACTACGGACATACCGGCTCCGCACACGGGAACGATCAAAATTCTCTCCTTGAACCGCCCGAAAGCTCGCAATGCTATAAGCCGGCAATTGCTCTCCGAGCTATCCCAAGAGATTGATGCCGTAGCCAAAGAACCCGAAAATGGGCCAACACGAGCTCTCATCATCGCCAGCGCCGTAGACGAGAGCTTCTGCGCCGGCGCAGACCTGAAAGAGCGCGCCACCTTCACTCCGCAAGAGTCCGTCCCCATCCTTCCCTACCACCGCCGGTCTAACACGCAGCACACAGCACCGCAACCTTCCTCGCCGCCCTGCGTCGCACCCTCACCCAACTCCAAAACCTACCCATCCCAACGCTCAGCGCCGTGCACGCGGCCGCCTTCGGCGGCGGCCTGGAACTCGCGCTGGCCACGACGCTGCGCGTGTTCACGGCGAACGCCGAAGTCGGGCTGCCGGAGACGCGGCTTGCGATTGTGCCCGGCGCCGGCGGCACGTACCGGCTGCCGGCGGCCATCGGGCTGCAGCGCGCGCGCGACCTCGTGCTGACGGGCCGGCGCGTCGGCGCGCCCGAGGCGTACTTTTTGGGCTTGTGCGATCGCCTCGTGGATGGCCCGCGCCCCAAGGACCCTGGAGGCAGGTTTGCTGCCGAGGAGTTGCGCGCTGCGAGGGAGAGGTCTCTGGAGGCTAGCGTGGAGCTGGCGAGGCAGATTTGTGAGGGCGGGCCGATCGCTGTGAGGCTGGCTTTGCGCGCGGTCAATGAGTGGGAGGAAGGCTTGGATGGGAGCGTCGAGAATAAGGCTTATGAAAGCGTCGTTGCCACGAGGGATCGTGATGAGGCGCTGGCGGCTTTCCGTGAGAAGAGGAAGCCAGTTTTTGAAGGAAGGTGAGAATATGGTAGATTTCGCTATATACCATAAATGTTACCAAGATGTATAGTAATGGCTGCATTCGCCACTTGCTGTAAATCTGTTCCTTCTATGCGAGGAGGTTGAAAACCTGCACGGCGTGCAAGAACCGGAAGCATGCCCATCATCTCTCTACGTTTCGTCCTCAATCCGACCCAAATCGGAGGTTACTCCCAATCTCTGGCACATAGCATTCTGCTTTCGCCTCAACCTCTCATAGTTATCCCTCAGACGATCATTGTCCCGCTGCATCCTCTCGTAGTTATCCCTCAGATGATCATTGTCCCGCTGCACCCTCTCGTAGCCATCCCTCAGCTGATCATTCTCTCGCCTCATCCTCTCGTAGTTGTCCCTCGCCAGAAAATTCTCTCGGATCATCCGGCGCTGGCTAGCGTCCAACCGAGCCAAATCTTGTTTCACCATCTCCAATTCAGAGGTAGA
>Ga0335072_10001600_pt1 | contig 36584 bp, 32 predicted proteins | sample Lox_Sample_21_FD_206725 | JGI IMG/M metagenome (GOLD analysis project Ga0335072, IMG submission 206725) | Soil microbial communities from Loxahatchee National Wildlife Refuge, Florida, United States - Lox_Sample_2.1 | ecosystem: Environmental > Terrestrial > Soil > Wetlands | place: USA... | reverse complement strand
GCTCCTGTGGGTCCGCTATCCCTGGTAAATTCCGCTGGCTGGATAGTTGAACTTAACGTATTTTCTGGTTGCGGCGAGGCGACTGGCGCCGCGACGGGATCGGGAGAGCCGTTCGCCGCCGTCGATACCTGGCCCGCTTGGCTCGCGACATTTGCGCGCGAGCGGTATACGATCACCAGTCCGGTGACTGCAATCGTCAGGATGAAAACGGAAATTGCAGCGGTCTTTTTCGAAAGCCGAGCGGCACGCGGCGTTTTGCCGGATAACTGTTCTTTGCCTGGCTGGCCGTCCTCTGATCTCGGCGCGACGATTCGAAGAGGCTTGCCGCATCCGCCACAGAATGGCGCATTCTCGGTCGGATTCTTATAACCGCAAGACGGACATATCATCGACTCTCCCGGGGAAAACCTTCTGCGTGTGGTGCCTCGGAAATCGAGGAGCCCAAGAATGATCGTGAGCGGGCGATGAAGAGTGTGCCGACAGCTGCGCCTTGTAACCAGAAGGGAAGCGGCGTCGGTTCACTGCCGCCATGAAATAGCTGGAGATAGGGTGTTCCTGATTTGATTGCCAGGATAAACGCGGCAATCCCGTAAGTTGCAAGCAGAGCGCTGACGAGCCCTTCCCACCGCGGCAAAACGTGCGCTCGGGCGACTGCGATTCCAGACAACAGAATCGTCGCTGCACTCAGGAGCGGGAGGGCGATGGAAGTGAATTCGGCGAACATGGGGGCTCAATCTCCGAAGATTGCGCCGCTCAGTGCCTCGGAGAAATGGAACAAAAACACCGAGGCTATATCGGCAAGGGTCCACAGCTCCGGACTGTTGGCGGCGATATTACTAGCCGGCCACCCGCCGGCACCAATCATGAAACCGGTCGCCGCCATCACACAAAAAACAAAGACGGCAGCGCCCTTCGCCCCTCTTTCCCCAGTCGCAGCGTCATAACCGCACGTCAAATATGATATCGTGGGCCACACATATTCCTCCAACGCCTGCCCGCGCCCCCCGGGCATTACACCGATGACTTCACCCGACGCGGGCTCAAGGCGCCACCATGCGACCTGCTGTTGTCCGTCCAAGGAGACCGTCTTTGCCGGTAGGATAACGATATCACCAGATGCCAGGGTTGCTGACAGTTCCGCCTTCACTGATGGGGGAACCGGGGTGTCGGCGAGTGCCCGGATTCCTCCTGTATCCGACCGCAACACAATCAGTGGGACGCCGGCATCTCTGGCAGCAGCAAATACTCGCGTCGCATTCAGAAGAGCAATTCCAGTCGCACGGTTTTCGGAGCGGGCCGCCAGTGTCCATTCCGCGCGCGTCGCCAGAACGCCGTTTAGAAGGTGGAGCGAAAATGCCTGTCGGTGTATCTCAGCTACGCTGCTTTCCTGATTGCCTGTGATGCGCGGCGCGAATGCAATGATGTCGTATCCGCGTTTGAAGTAATTCGCGTCCGTGCACGCACTTTCGTACGCCAGTAGGCTTGCTTGTCCAAAATAGCTTCTTAAGGCGGAAAATCGAGTAGTCGCAAGGGTGCCCGTTGGGCGCGTGGCCGCCGCGAGTAATAGGTTGGCTATGGGTGCTCGATTTGCCGGATTTCCGGTCTGCGCTAACCCGAACGCCATTTTGGCGATGCCCTCGACCGAGGTACGATTATCTGAAAAGGATTTGAGTGCCATATAGCCGAGAAAGTCCACAGCAACCGTGCCGCTCAAGGGCAGCAGTTCTGCCGACCAGAAGAGGCGATCGCGGAGCACATCCCTTCCTAGTTTTGTTGGGGTTGTCTGAGCATTATCTGGATCAGAACCCGACCATTTCTGGACTACCGACGGTGCAACAATATCCCGATGAAAATTGCGAACATTGGGCGAACCGCCGGATGCATTGGGCGAGGTCAGCTTGTACTCCACCCACTCCCCGACGATTCTGCTGCTGGACATTTGCGTTGCGCCGCCGAGAGCATCGTTCGAGCCACCGAGCAGCCCGCCGAAACCTCCTCCAATGCCGCCCGCATTGTTCGCCACTTCCGCTTCAGGGGCTCCAGTCAATCGTTGCGTCAGTTTTCCGTTCAGATCGAAATACTTTCCCGTCGTCGCTTGATCGCCAACCTGCAGGATGGTCTGAAAGCCCTTGGTGCCTGCGAGTGCATCATCCAGAGTCCCTGTGGCTTTCATGAAATCCGGCATCGGATCAGGCACGTTGGCGACGATAATATCCTTGCCCTGCTGCTCGGCTACGCGCAGTTCCTGATCGAGCAGCACAGTATCTGCCGTGTCGCCATCTTTTCCGTCATTGATCTGCATCACGCGCAGGGTAAGTGTGATTCGCAAGTGATGGTAGAGTTCCTCCGGCACGGCATTGGGCGCAAACGTGTTGGCAACTTGCGCATTCGCCTTTCCCGGTTCGGCATCGGTGAACGCGGAGTCCAGATCGACCCACTGGCCGTTCGGGTCCTGATACTGCACCCAATAATGCTGGCTCGCTTCGGCGAGCAATTGATCGTTCGGAGTGACGACGCCGGCATCCACTCCGGCCTTGCTGAGTAAACCAGAAAGGTAAGCCGACTCCGAGTCCACGTAATCCATCAGCTGCTTATTCTGCTCCTGGCCGTACTTTTGCATTTGGTCAGCGACCTGGAGCAGCTTGGCTTGGTCCACTCCCATGGCCTTGCTGATTTCTGGCGCCAGTTCTGCGATCGATGGAACCGCTTGCGGGACGGGCTTCACCGGTTCGAATAGCCGGTTGACCAGCGTTTGCGCTTGTTGAGAACTCAGAGTTCCACTTGCGATCTGAGTGGTCAGCCCTGCTTTTTGCAATAACGCCGCCAGCAACAAACTGCGATCCAGCGAATTGCCGGCACGGCACAGCAGGGTTCCGAGGGGGCCGCGGAGCACTCCCACATAGGGTTCGTAGCGGATTTCATCGCGCACGAAATGAAAGATTGTCGCCGGATCGGAGCCCAAGCGATCCGCCAAGGCATCGATCTCGAACAAGGACTTGTCGATTTTGTTGTTCACCACGTCCAGAGCTGCATACATCCGGTTCAGCCGATCGCTGACCACTTTGTATCCCGCTTCGCCCTGCGGAATCTTTTCATCACTACCTTTGCTCAGCCATGGCGGAGGCGCGATCGCGTCGTCTGCGGCGTAGCTTTCTGGCGTTCGTACAGCGGCAACCGTGATTACCAGGCACATGACTAGGGCGAGTACCCTGAAGGAGAACTCCGAGATCCTGTCGCGAGTCGCCCGCGAAAAGCCGGTGATAAGCTCAAACAGCAAGGCTATTGGAACTACAAACAGCCCGCCGATGGTGGCGCCTTGCAACCAGACCGGCAGCTTAGTCCATTCACTCTGGCCGTGGAAAAGCGAAGCATAAGGAGTGGTGGCACCCATTGCGAAAACAAAAGCGAAGACTCCGTAGCAAGCGAGCAGGCCCGCGACAATCTTCCCCGCACGAGGGATGAAGCGGAGTCGGACCAGGAAAATTCCCGAAAGAGCCACCCCGAGCGCACTCAGCCCAGCTAGAACAGTGGAAGTCGGCTGCCCTAGAAGACTTATGCCTTGCTCTAAACCACCCGGCATCCAGGCAGTCACGCTCAGCAGCGCAAGCAACACAATCAGCGACAAGGCCGCTTGACTCGCCCAATCCAAATGCCGCCACAACCTAGGCATCAAGCGCCACCCGAGGACGCAAAGTGCGAGGTAAGTAGCCGCCGCCCCAGCAATCCACCAGCGTAGCGGAGATTCGCGCAGGAACGTCTCGACCGCCGCGTCAGCGATTACGAGATAGAGCACACCCGCTAACCCTGCCCAGGCTATGCCATGCCTCAGTTGTTTTGAGTTATCAGCCAGGTCGCGGGTTCCTGCAGCGGGTTGAATGTTCGCGCCCACCCTAGTGGAACTGGTGGCGGGCGGAGCGCTGGGCTTAAGTTCGTTGGATGGTGCCGTTTCGCCTTTGAGCGAATGGCCGCACCACTCGCAGAAGAGCGCATCGGGGGCCTCACGACCGCATGCAGGGCAGCGCATCAGGAACTCCTAAACGTATAAAGCGCGAAAATCAGCAACAAACTGGCAGGGAAAAGAACAAAATTCGCCGGCCACGTCGATCGGAACGGTCCCGAGCAAGGCACTTGACACTAGGGATATACTTTCTCGCGGTCGGCTTGAGTAGGGTTCGGCAGTGGCGAACCCTGCGACTCTTTCGTACTTCCAATCAAAGTTCTGCCAGGCTGAACTACGGTTGCATCGAGTCGACCCATTCCCTTAATGACGGAGGATTCCGATGACTTTCATGGATAAAGTGAAGCAGGGCGTGGAAAAGGCTAAAGGGGAGGTCAGCGACCTAGCGGCGACCACGAAGATTAGACACGATATCAGCAATCTGAACGATCGCAAAGCTGCGCTATTTAGCGAGATCGGACGGCAGGTGTATGCGCTCTCGCAGCAGGGACATACCGTGAGTGAGGTTGAGGGCCAATGCCATGAGATCACCGCACTCGATCAGCAGATCAAGGAAAAAAGCGACGAGATCGCGCGCATCAACGCTGCTTAACTGGTAATTGAGACGAGTTGCCGAAGATATCGAGCGGTGAAAACAGAACATGGCGATATAAGTTAAAATCCAACCGATCCCCGCGAACTTCATAGCGAGCACGTTCGATTGTACCGCGCGCTGTTTTTTCGCCCCCCCAAGCGGATCGCGAAGTGGTTTTCCGTAAAGTTCTATCGGTCACCATGACGGGAACTATTGTTCTCATTCGATTTAGCTTAAGTTGAGAGGAATGAATGGTCTTCTTCTTGGTCTTCTTATTGTTCCTTCCGTTTTTCATCTGTGGAGTCGGTGCCATCATATACGGCACTATTCTCTATAACGAACTAGTTCGTTTGCGAAACGACACAGATCGGGCGTGGGCAAACATCGATGTTTTATTAAAGCAACGCCATGACGAGATCCCTAACCTTGTTGAAACAGTAAAAGGGTATATGGAACACGAGAAGGAGACTTTGGAATCTGTAACTCAAGCAAGAGTTCAGTCGATGAAGGCAGTCAGCATTGGAGAAAAAGCTCAAGCCGACGCACTCACAACGCTTGCACTGCAAAATCTTTTCGCTGTCGCAGAGAATTATCCCCAATTAAAAGCAAATGAAAATTTTCTGCGTCTGCAAAACCGAATTTCCGAGCTTGAGGAGCGTATCGCTGACCGACGTGAATATTTCAACGATGACGTTTGCACATACAACACCCGCCTGCGGCAAATGCCGGAGGCAGGCATTGCCTGGTTGCTTAATTTGAAACCCCGCGAACTGTTTAAAGTTGCCGACGCGGATCGCGCAGCTGTCCAACTCGGTCTCGCCAAGCAGCAACCGGCGGCCGGGTAATATAGGTTGCATCTTGGAGTAACTCAATGGCCATGATGGATATCTTGGCATATGTGGTGGATCAACCGCAGGGAACTTCGATTCATGTAGAGGGAAGCTTTCATTTTCCTCCTCTTCCCTTTCTGATCCTGGGAGCGGGCCTATTCGCTTACGGGTTCATTCTTTACCGGCGGTACCAACGATTGCAGGATACTCCTCGCACCACGGCCAGGGCCGTTGCTATGGGCTTCGTACATGTGCATGGAAAAACGGTTGCCGGGGAGACATTGCAAAGCCCAATCACCAAAGTACCTTGCTGTTACTACTCATGCTCTATTGAGCATTGGGAAAAGAGACGCAAGAGGTGGATTTCGATTTCCCGTGATACGCGGTTTTGCCCCTTCTACGTCGATGATGGAACTGGGCGCGTATTGGTCAATCCCGCAGGAGCGCGGTTTGACTTATCTAGAACGTTCGCCGGGACAATTGGCACCAAAGCGACTGACACCGTCCAACCTAATTCGACGTCCAATTCCTATATCGATAAAACGCTCAATGTAGCTCCTCCGAGTGAGGCCGAACTGCTTGGGATGAAAACAGCGGCCGCGAATAGGCAATTCAATATTAAACAGCTCAATGGTACTCCGCCGCAGGAAATCCTGAACAAAGTTTATCCCGATGACGCTCCGTACAGGTTCACCGAGATCTGCTTACCTATCGGGCGCGAAATTGCTGTTTTCGGAACGTGCACGGAGAATCCGAATTCTTCTGACGTTAGCATGATTGTAAAAGGTCAGAGAGACAAGATTTTGCTGATCAGTTCTAATCCAGAAGCGAAAGCCGAAGGCAACCTCCGATCGACGGCGATCAAGTTCGCTGTTGCAGGAGCTGCCGTTCTTTTTCTTAGCTTCGCGACCTGTCACCCTGTCATGAGAAATGTTCCCGGATCGGAAGTGCATTCTTCAAAGTGACGAGGAATATCCGCCAGCCGCAATTTGCTTCGTTGCCGCAGCCTGCCGAACAGGTGTTGGAGACGTCAGGAGACGTGCCAAGAATTGGACCCGGCTTCGAGACACGTTACGGCGGAAACAGTTGTAAGAGAAGAAGAAAATGGTGCGCCCTGAGAGATTCGAACTCCCGACCTTCTGGTTCGTAGCCAGACGCTCTATCCAACTGAGCTAAGGGCGCGTTGCTCTTTCCTGCTCTATTTCAACAGCTTACAGCAATTTCTTCTTCGCGTCCAACCTCGGATTTCAGTCCAATCGGCACTCGATCGGACTCTTGCCATCGGCGAAGAATTAGCCATCCGCGGTGAGAGGGCTGGGTCCACATGGAAAAACTAATCGATGCTGGATGAGACGGGAGGTCGCACTCGCGCGACATTGTCCCATGGAGACCGAAGAGTGGACCCGGACTAAGTTGCGTTCAAGATTAGGACTCGTCGCCGGAGTTCTACTTCGCTTCCGGATACAAAGATGAAAGCTGGAAGGCCGGCCGCGGCCAAGCAGAACCCGCGGTGGCGCGACTTTACGTGGAGGGCATTTCCCTGCTCGGGATTACCGGCGAGACGCCAGGTGTGACAGCCGCCAGCGTGGTTTCCGTTGCCGGAGTAGCCGTGGCGACCGCTGGCTCGACCGCGACCACGGGAGCCACCATGGCTTGCTGCCAATACGCGACAGCCACCCCACGTTGCCAGAAGCGCGGAATCAACAGCAGCAGCAGCGTGAACTGACTAACAATGAACGCGCCAATGATGCTTTCGGGAGCAACTAACTTCATCCACGACCAAAGGCCAGCGACCAAAATCGCTGCCGCCACAATCGTCGTAACCAGGTAACTGCCCAGTAGCCGTCCAAACCCCTTAAACGTGTGCCGCCACGCTGCTCCGATCGACTTGCGCACTGCTTTCTGATCGCTCAGCACAGTATCGGCTTCGGCCAGATCGAACCAGATCCGCAGCGTGCACATGATCAGGAAAATGATCGCCAAAGTTGTCATTTGAATTTCAAACGGCAGCAACTCATTCGTGCTCTCGCCAGCCTTCTTGATCAGCGCTCCCTGTGCCCAAAACAGCAGGCCGACGACGATACCAAACACAATGCCGGAAATGATCAGGAGCCGCACAAATCTCCACAGGTTTCTTCCGCACGCGCGGAAGAAGTCTTCCCGCGGCAGCCGATAAGTCGACTCAAATCCCTGGAAAACGCCCGGCAGAAACAGCGCGGTCGCCAAGAAGAACACAAATATGAAAAAGAAGCCCGACATGGTTGCGGCCTGCATCGGCCCAAATTCCGGCCGCATGAATAGTTCGATGAGAGCCGCCAGATGGAAGCCATGCAAAAGCCGCCCCGAATATAAGCTCGTGTTGAGCACGGCATGCGCCTGATTGCTAAATGCCGCTGTTCCAAAAAACCCCAGCGTGAGGTTCATCAAAAAAAACCAGATGACGTACCGTTTGTTGTGTCCCACCATCGACAGGCCGCGCGCCAGCAGGTTTTTTCCTTTCGGGTTATCACTCCGTGTCTGCATTCGCTCCTCCCTATACTCCCCACCACACCAGCGCCTGGCTCGCCCATTGCGTCACGAACATCCAGTAGTTGCTGACCTTCAGTCCTGCCTTCAGATCCGGTTCCGCGCGGCGACTTCGATCAAAATTGTCCCGATCGATAAAAATCAGGTGATCCGGATCAATCTCCGCCGACTCGACTTTAGCCTTTTTCTCGTAGGTAAATTTCGTCCACCGATCCTTGCCATCCCAGTTTTCGCGCACTTTTGAACCGTCTGTGAAGCTGATTTCCACCACGACGGGCAGCATGAAATCGCCTTTGCGATGCAGCCAGACCGTGTCCTGATAAACCGTATTCGGGTCGTCCTTCTTCGTGGTCTTTTGATCTTCGTACCAATTCACGGGAAATGAATCGACGCGGCTCACTTCATAATCGAGCACCTGGGTTCCATCGATCGCCTGATCGAAATACTGCTTGAGATCACTTCGGCCCGATACTTCCTCGATCGTGTTCAGGAAATCGCCTTTGGTCGGATGAGTGAACCGATACTTCATGAAATATATGTGCATGGCGCGCTGCATGGTGTCTTCGCCGATCATGTGTTCGACCGTGAAGAGCACGCTGGCCGTCTTTCCGTAAGTTATGCCTCCATAGGAATTGAAGTCGTAATACTTGTAGGCAAACTCCGAAATGGGATCGTATGTTGGCGCGGCGATGTACTCAATCCGCTGCAGTTCGGGTTCGCCCATCATTACGCCTGCTTCATGCATGATGGAAGTATCTTGACCGAGAATCGAATCGAGGATCTTCAGTTCGGTGTAGCTGTTGATGCCCTCGTCCATCCACGCATCTTCAAATTCGTTGGTGGCAACCATGCCATACCAGTACTGATGTCCGAATTCGTGCTCGACCACGACTTCCGGTTCGAATAAACCCTTCGGCATCCACCAGGTCGTGTCTCCGGTGATAAACGTCGGATACTCCATGCCTCCTGCAGCCGAACCCGGCTCGGGATCCACCAGCGTGATCGTCTTATATGGATACGGCCCGTACCACTTCTCGAAGTGCTCCAGCGTTTCCCGCAGAATCTTCTCGTGACGATCCACCTGGCTCCAGTGCGCGGGCTGCATCATGATGTGCATATCCACCGGCCCCATCTGTCCCTGGTAGGTCGCGTCTTTCACCTTGAAGCGCGGGCTCGCCGTCCAGGCGAAATCATGAATGTCGTCTCCGTGATAGGTGTAGGTCGCGGTTCCATCTGGATTATTCGCGCTGCTCACCCGCACCCCGCTCGCACCCACAACTTCATTCTCTGGAACCGTGAGCTTTACGTCGTACACGCCAAAGTCGGCGAAAAATTCGGTGGTGGCGTGATACTGATGGCAATTCCACGCACCATGCCACCAGACACCGACTTTCGGGAACCACTGGCCGCCCAGCACGAAGTCGCGTTTCCATCCCGAGCGAGCCTGCGTCTCCGGCATCTGATCGTGGAACACGATTTTGAACTGCACGTACGCATTGGGCGCAATCGGCTTCGGCAACTGCACATCCACAACCGTTTTGTCGTCTTTGTTGCCGTCGTCGGGCGCAATGTAGTGCACGGCGTTCGTCAAATCTCCCTGACCCACCACTTCAAAACTCTTAATCTCCTCCGACCCGTATTCCTTTGCATCCCACTTATCGTAAGTAGTATCACGATTGCCAATCAGCTTCGCTTCCCGCACCCAGGTCGCCTTGGGCTGAAACGCATTCTGATAAAGATGGAAGGGAAAATGGCCGAGCGCCTGGCCGGTCAGGTTGTGATAGGTAAGAACTTCCGTTGCGTCGATGGTGTGTTTGGTCGCGTCGTAGTGCGCATCGATTTCATAGTGGACCACGCGCTGCGACATCGGTGTCGGTGAGTTAATCGCCAGCGTCGTATCCGGAATCGACAACTCCCTTGCGTTCTTATCCTTCACAACAGCGGTAGTTGCCCTGGGCAGAGCCGTCTTTGCGTCAGCGGCATCCGTCGACCTTCGCTGAACCATCAGTGATATTGCAATCACGCTAACCAGCGGAAAAATCAGAATGAACCATCCTCTTTTCATCGCCGACCCCTAATCGCGTATTAGCTAAGGATGATACTCCGGGAGAGGGGAGAATGGTTACGCACGGGCAGAATGTGTCATGAACGGAAGCAGATGGCAATTCCCTCCCGATTAAAATTCCTGTGAACGTGCAGAGCTACGCAACGCGAAGCAGAACGCCCCGTTCACCTGATGCATGACCGGTCAGGACTCTGGCTGGATCGGCCTACTTCTTCAGCGCTACGGCCAGTCCGTCTCGTATGGGCAGGATCGTCGTATCAAACTCCGGCGAGTCATAAAGCTTACGGTTGAATTCGAGAATTGCTTTCGTTTTCGCGTCGGTCGCATTCTTCTCTGCAACCCGCCCGCTCCATAAGACATTGTCGGTGATGAACAACCCGCCTTTGCGCAGCCGTGGGCTGATCAGGCGCAACACGCGCGGATAGTCTTCTTTGTCGACATCGTTGAAGATGATGTCGAATTCCTGCTTCTGCTCGGAGAGGAATTCCAGAGCGTCGCCGGTGTAGAGCGTGACCCGGTTCAAGACTCCGGCGCGCTGGAAGTATCCTCGAGCTTGTTCGGCATTCCGGCGGTTGCCGTCAGTGTAAATCACTCGGCCTTTTTCGCCGACTGCCTGCGCCCACCAGAGCGTCGAATATCCGATGGCAGATCCAAGTTCGAACACGGTTCGCGCCTGAATCATCCGTGCCAGTTGCTCAAGAAGGCGCGCCACGGCCGGACCGACGATCGGGACGCTATACTTGGTTGCGTACTCTTCCATTTCCGCCAGCACAGGATCACGCTTCGGCAGCATGGAGTAGAGATAATTGTCGACCGCCGGAGCCGTGGTATACCCGTAATGCCTCCAGCTTGCGGGAGACTGCTTCTTGCTCGGGATCATTCGTTCTCTTTTCCGTTTGCGTCAGACGTGCGCTAAATGCAATTCGCCGGACACGGTCGAACCTGGTTTCATCTCGAAGACTTCAACATCCGCCACTAACTTTTGTAGCTGGTTCGGACGGCCCGTCAGCACCGGGAAAGTTCCGAAGTGCATCGGGATCAGGATTTTCGGCTTCAAAAGCTTACAGGCATACGCGGCTTCGCGTGGACCCATGGTGTAGTGATCGCCGATGGGCAGCATCACTATCTCGGGCGAATACAACTCGCGGATGATCGCCATATCGCCGAAGACGTTCGTATCGCCGGCGTGATAGATCTTCACGCCATTGGAAAACTCAACCACATAGCCGCAAGCCTCGCCACCGTAGATAAGTTCATCGCCATCCTGGATGCCGCAGGAGTGGTCGGCGTGAACCATCGTGACTTTAATGTCGGCAACCGTCTGCGTACCCCCTTTGTTCATCTCGGCGATCTGCTTTGCGCCTTTGTTCCCCAGCCAGCGCGCCAGTTCCGGAATTCCAACCACGATGGGATTGTGCTTCCGCGCGATCTCGACGGCGTCGCCGATGTGATCTCCGTGTCCGTGTGTGCACAGCAGCACGTCGACTTTCTTGACGTCTTTCTCAGACTCCGGGCACATGGGATTACCCATGATCCAGGGATCGATGATGACAGTCTTTCCCGCCGGGGTTTCAATGCGGAATGTCGCGTGTCCTAACCAGGTAAGCTTTACACCGTTCAAATTCATGGCAATGCAACCTCTCGTTCCTAGAAATTAGCAATCGCCAGTCAGCATTCAGCCCATTCGAGTGCTTTCCGCTTCTAACCAAAACCTGACTGGCTGAACGCCGAGTGCTGAATGCTGAGTGCTATATTTCCTTCCGCTAGTTTAATATGAAACGCCATGACCGACCTCAAGGTGCTGATTCGACAGGATGAGATCGCCAAACGCGTAGCAGAATTGGGCACACAAATCACCAACGATTTCGCGGGGCAGTCGATTATTTTTGTGGGAGTTTTAAAAGGCGCCGCGATTTTTCTGTCGGACCTGGCTCGTCAGGTCAAGCTGGACTCGACCTTCGATTTCATCGGCGTTTCCAGTTATGGCAACCGGCCCTCACCGAGTCAGGAGTTAAGAAGTGGCTGGGATTCGACCGGTGAAGTGAAGCTGACCAAAGATGTCGATCAATCGATGAAAGACAAGAACGTGATCGTTGTCGAAGATATTCTCGATACAGGTTTAACGCTCACGTTTCTGAAAAAGCTGCTGTCGGCACATCAGCCGCGAAGCCTGAAAATCGCGGCGCTGCTCGACAAGCCGTCGAGGCGCAAGCTTCCCCTTGAGGGCGATTACGTTGGGTTTAAAATTCCTGACGAATTTGTGGTTGGATATGGCCTCGATTACGCCGAGCGTTATCGCAATCTTCCCGATATTTGCGTGGTTCCGCGGGAATAGACAAACCGCGGCATCCACAGGCCCCCTGTAATGCGGCTGCTATCATACGAACCATGGGCTCAGTTCTCTCGCAACCAGAGCGCGTGCCGGTCGAGTCGATTCTGTTCGACATCGCCGACGTTTTGTCTACGTCGCTGGATTTGGACACAACGGTCCGCCGCGTTGCCGAACTGGTGCGCAAAGTCATCGATTACGAGATTTTCGCGATTCTTTTGCTCAACGAGAAGACGCAGGAACTCCGCTTCCGTTTTCAGGTCGGTTATCCGCCGGAGATCGCCGAGAGGATGCGCATTAAGGTTGGCGAGGGAGTGACCGGTCAGGCGGCTCAAACCCGGCATGCGGTTCGGATCGACGACGTAACCAAGGATCCTCGTTATATCGCCGCCGTTCCCAACGTGCGTTCTGAACTGGCTGTGCCGTTGATCACCAAGAACCGCGTGATCGGAGTGATCGACATCGAAGCGCGTGAGCCCGGCTATTTCACCGAAGAACACAGCCGCATGCTGACGCTCGTCGCTTCCCGTGTGGCCGCTGGAATCGAGAATGCCCAACTCTACACGCGTACGACCAAGCAGGCCCGTATTCTTCTGCTGCTTAATGAGATTGCGCGCGAGCTGACCCAGATTTTGAATTTGGACCAGTTGCTCGGCCGCGTTGCCGAGCTCGTGCAGAAGCTGATCGACTATCAGATGTTCAGCATTCTGCTGCTTGATCCAACCGGCCAGAAGCTGCAGCACCGATTTTCGCTGCGGTTCAACGAAAATATCCACTTGAAACACGAGATTCCCCTGGGTCGTGGGTTAGTGGGAACCGCGGCTGAGAGCAAGCTCGCTGTTCTCGTCCCGGATGTGAGCAAGGATCCACGCTATGTGCAGACCAATCCCGAAACGCGTTCGGAGCTCGCGGTCCCGCTGATTTACAAAAGCAAAGTCATCGGCGTGCTCGATCTCGAGCACACACGGCGCGGATTCTTCACCGAAGAGCATAAGCGGACCATGACAACACTGGCGGCACAGATCGCCATCGCCATCGAGAATGCACGGCTTTATGAGGAGATCGAGCGGCAGGAACGCCGTCTCGAACGCGATCTGTCGCTCGCCCGGGAGTTGCAATTCCGACTTCTGCCTCAGGCCCGGCCGAAGCTCGCTCATCTTGATGTGGCGGCAAAGTTCGTTCCCGCCCGTGCGATCGGGGGCGATTTGTACGACTTCATTCCCTACTCGATGTCGCGGCTTGCGCTCGTGATCGGCGATGTCAGCGGCAAAGGCGCGCCGGCGGCCATTTACGCGGCATTGGTCAGCGGAATTCTACGCTCCCACGCACCGATTGAACCGTCGCCGTCTGAAATGCTGTCGGCGGTGAATTTATCGCTGGCGGAGCGGCGAATCGAAGCACAGTTTGTGTCGCTTATTTATTGTGTGTGGGATGATGCGCAGCGTGCGTTGACGATCGCGAACTCGGGTTTGCCGCGCCCGCTCTATGTGCATGGCGAAAAAATCGAGGTTATCGAAGCTACCGGCCTGCCGCTCGGATTGTTCGATGAAGCCGAGCATGAGGAATTCAAATTGCGCATGAAGCCTGGCGACATGTTCGTCATGTTCAGCGACGGCATACTCGACGCGCGTAATCGCAGGGGCGAGCTTTTCGGCCGCAGCCGGGTTGAGGAAATCGTCGCCGGGTGCGCGCATAAATCCGCTGACTGCGTGGTGAATTCGCTCTTCGAAGCGGTCGCGGAGCATTCCGCCGGCGTGGAAACCTTCGACGACCAGACGGTGGTCGCGATTCGCGTACGAACCCCTCATAGTGCCTCTAAGAAAAAATGACCGTCCGGTCTCAAAGTCCCATACCAGAGCGCCCGCGCGGATTCGTTTTCCGTGAAGTCAAGGCAGGGGTTGCCCTAAGTCCCGCTTCTCGCCAGAAAAGCGAGAAGTGGCGTACCCACCAGGTCTTGCACTGCGACCAGGTTCCGCTGCCGCGATTGGCAGAGCGCTTTGGAACTCCGCTGTACGTGTACTCGGCCGCCTCGATTCGGGAACGCTATTGCGCCTTCGATACCGCGTTTCGCGATGTGCCTCACACCATCTGTTATTCCGTAAAGGCGAACTCGAATCTGAGCATTCTTCGTTTGCTGGCAAAACTTGGTTGCGGATTTGACGTGGTTTCCGGCGGTGAACTGGAGCGCGTTCTGATTGCCAACCGAAAAGCCGCGAAACGCGTTGTTTTCTCGGGAGTCGGAAAAACCCGCGCCGAACTCATGGCTGCATTGAAAGCCGGAATCCTTTTGTTCAATGTGGAGAGCGAATCGGAATTGGAGGCGTTGGCCGACTGTGCTGAGAAACTACGAACGCCGGCATCAGTGGCTCTACGCGTGAATCCAGACGTTGCCGCCGAAACGCATCCCTATATTTCCACCGGCTTGCATCAGCACAAGTTCGGAATTCCAATCCGCGACGCACGCAAGCTGTATGCCAAGGCCGCGAGTTCGACAAATCTGAATGTACGAGGCGTAAGTGTTCACATTGGGTCACAGATTACCGATGCCGCGCCTTTTGGCGAGGCGATGATGCGTGTCGCCGAAATGGTGCGCACGCTGCGCGGCGATGGCCACGAGATCGAGTTCATCGATGCTGGCGGCGGCCTTGGGATCTCGTACGCAGGGACAAACGGAACTGAGTTCGCCGAGAGCGTCGCCCGCTATGCGCAAGCCATTGCTGATCCTCTGCGCAGTTTGAATGTACATCTGCTGCTGGAACCCGGCCGCGCAATCCTCGGACCCGCGGGGGCTTTAATCACGCGCGTAATCTATCGCAAAGCAAATGATGGAAAGAAATTTCTTGTTGTGGACGCGGCCATGAACGATCTCATTCGTCCCTCGCTCTACAACGCCCATCACGAGATCGTGCCCGTTTGCCTCGACGATACTGCAGAATGCGAAACCGTCGACGTGGTCGGTCCGATCTGCGAAACTGGGGATTTCCTGGCTCGGGGCCGGGAATTGCCTGTGGTTCAGGAAGGGGGCCTGCTCGCCGTCTTGGACGTCGGCGCGTATGGAATGGTGCTCGCGTCCAATTACAATACGCGAACCCGAGCGGCCGAAGTGCTGGTTTCGGGAAAATCCGTCAAGGTAATTCGACGGCGAGAACGAATTTCTGACTTGCTGCGAAACGAAGTGTAATGTTGCCGATGTAAAGCAGAGCGCCCCTACTTCACAGATTGTGCCGCAGCGAGAACTAATGCAACCCTTCGATCATGCTAGCGGTTCTCGTTCACCCCACTTGAGCTTGTTCCGCAGCACGTGAAAGAAGTCCGTTCCCATCCGAAACAGGCACACCTGATGTTGCGAGCGGCGGCAACGAACGCGGTCACCATCGCACAAGTCGACCCCCGGCTGGCCGTCCAGACTGAGATACGCAAGCTCTTGTTCGCTGCGCAGCAGAATTTCAACTTCGACCGAGTCGGGCACAACCAGCGGCCGATGCGTCAGCGCGTGCGGCGCGACTGGAGTGACTACAAACGCCTTCACGCTGGGCATCAGGACGGGCCCTCCAGCGGAAAGTGAATATGCCGTCGATCCGGTTGGCGTTGAGATAATCATGCCGTCGGCCCGATAACTGGACACAAACACTTTATCGATGAACAGATCATAGGTATTGAGCCGAGCCAGCGCCGTCTTGTTCACAACAGCATCGTTGAATATGTAGTAGCTGTTGAGTACCTCGTCTCCGCGCAGGAGTTGGCACTCCATCAGCACGCGATGCTCAACCTGTGCTCGCCCTTCATGAATTGCTTCGAGCATCGGATAGAGCGAAGGCAGCGGCACTTCTGTCAGAAATCCAAGAGATCCCAGATTCACGCCGAGCAGCGGAACATCAATCGGGGCAGTTGACCGCGCCGCCGACAGTAGTGTGCCATCGCCCCCCAGAACAATCACGAGGTCGAGCACTCTGGAAGCCAGCTGCGCGCGGGGCACGACTTCGGGGCCATTCGCGTAGTTGGCCGATTGCTCGTCGAGGATCACCCGGTATTCGCGCTCCGACAGCCAGGCCAAAAGTCCGGGCATAATCTCCCCGACTTTCGGCCGATCGGGACGGGAAATGATCGCGGCAGTTTTTTGCGGGGCGTGGGCGCTGGACATAGGTGAAACCAAGATTGTACAGAAATCGAGGATTCTGCTGCTGACGACGCCCCGAAGTCCCTTGAGCTCCCGAAAAATCAACGTTAGAACACGCCAAGGAGCAGGAACTCGCGATTGCCTTCAGCGCCGAGAATGGGTGATTCAATCACATCTGTTTGCGAAATGCCGAGATTCATCAGTGCGGTCCGTACTTTTTCGACCGCTTCTCGTTGCGCATTTTCATCGCGTACAATTCCGCCTTTGCCGACGTGTTCCCTCCCCGCCTCGAACTGGGGCTTTACAAGAACAACGACCTGTCGCCCATTGCGCTCGCTCGAAGATTGGGGAAAACCGGCGGAAATTACACAAGGGAGAACGAGTGTTGCAGAGATGAAAGATATATCGATGGCGATGAAGTCTACGAACCCGTTGAGAGCTTCGTGTTTAAGGAAGCGCGCGTTGGTTTTCTCGAGCAGGCGTACGCGTGGGTCTTGCCGGAGCTTGAAATCCAGCTGACCGTAGCCGGTATCGACGGCGATGACCCGAGTCGCGCCATGTTGCAGCAAGCAATCGGTGAATCCTCCAGTCGATGCGCCGACATCGAGGCAAATTTTGCCCGCAACATGAATTTTCCAGTAATCGAGGGCGCGTTCGAGTTTCAGGCCGCCACGGCTTACGTAGCGGAGATCTTGGCCGAGCAGGCGGATCGAGGCGTCTTCTTGAACCGGTGCCCCGGCTTTTTCCAGCTTCTGATTATCAACCAGAACTTTGCCGGCAAGAATCAAAGCCTGCGCGCGTTCGCGCGAAGCGGCCAGTCCACGATTCACGAGCAGTTTATCGAGACGGATTTTCATTGTGATTGCGCGAAAAACTCAGATCACCGCGGAGACACGGAGTCCACTGAGAACGCAAGACTTCGCGATTAAAGCGCCACTACGCTGCTTCTGAACAATGGCCATCTTCCTCCCAAGTGCGCGACTCCGCGCCACTCGATCATTTGCGAATGCCACATTATGAAAAAGGCATCCACGCGATATTGTTTTCTCCGTGACTCTTTGCCTCGCTGGTGACATGCGAGCCTAAAGGGACTACCCGGAAAGTGCCAGCACCCGCTTCAGTGCAAAGTGCTGAAGCATCTCGCGCTGAATCACTTACAAAGATACTGTGCCGCTTTTCCACAGAATTTTCCACGAAGGTGTTGAAAACTTCTTGTGACAAGAGTCACAAGTCGTGTGACTTGGAATCCAAAATAAAAGCCGCCCCGGTCGGGACGGCTCATTGATTTTGCGGTCCGGAAATTACCCAGCTACTTCTTCCAGCAGCTTCTGATCGATGTCGAAGTTAGCGTGCACGTTCTGCACGTCGTCATGCTCTTCGAGCGCCTCCATCAAGCGGATCATTGTGTTCGCGGCCTGCCCGTCGAGCTTGATGTAGTTCTGCGGAATCCAGGACACGCTCGACGAAACCGGCTCGATTCTGGCCTTCTTTAGGGCTTCGAGCATGCCTTCGTAGGCAGAAGGGGCAGTCAGGATTTCCCAATTCTCGCCGTCATCAATCGGCTCATCCTCGCCACCGGCTTCGATGATGATGTTCATCAGATCGTCAGCCGTTGCTGCGGACTTCGGGATGACGATGTCACCCTTCTTGTGGAACAAATACGCCACCGCACCCGCTGAGGCCATGTTGCCGCCATTCTTGGTGAAGACGTGACGAATCTCACTGACGGTGCGGTTGCGGTTGTCGGTGTTGATGTCGAGCAGCACGGCGACACCGCCCGGACCGTAGCCTTCGAGCGTGAATTCTTCATACGTCGCGCCCGGCAATTCGCCGGTACCGCGCTGGATCGCCCGCTTGATGTTATCCGCGGGCATGTTTTCCGCTTTGGCCGCGACGATGGCCGTACGTAGACGGGGATTGGTATCGGGATCGCCGCCGTTTTTGGCAGCAATGGAGATTTCCTTGATGAGGCGCGTGAAAATCTTGCCGCGCTTGGCATCGAGCGCGCCCTTCTTGTGCTTGATTGTGGCCCACTTTGAATGGCCGGACATAGTTCGACCTCGTATCTATAAGTCTACTTTAAAGAGCTTTGGATAGAACAGGATTCGCCTTTGGAGGAGATCAAGATTACCTCGAAATGACAGCCTCGGTAAAAGTGCAGGCGAAACTAGAGTATAGCACGGCGCCTATCAGCGGACGGCCAACGCACCCACAATGGAATGGAAGATCTTGACACCGTCGGTGCAGCCCAATTCAGGCTCGGCGGAGCGTTCGGGATGCGGCATCATGCCTACCACATTGCGACCGAGATTGCAGATTCCGGCGATGTTATCGAGCGATCCGTTGGGATTGGATGCGGCCGTGATTTCACCCGAGGGAGAGCAATAGCGAAAGACCACGCGATTATCGCGGCGCAATTCGTCGAGAGTCGCGGCATCGCAGTAGTAATTGCCTTCCATGTGGCCGATCGGGATTGTCAATACTTCGCCTTGAGAGCACGCGTTCGTGAAGGGCGTGTCGATATTCTCCACGCGAACTTGTACTGGCTTGCACACGTATTTCAAGCCGACATTGCGCATCAACGCGCCGGGAAGCAATCCCGATTCGCAAAGAATCTGGAATCCGTTGCAGATGCCCAGCACGAGTCCTCCGCCAGCGGCGAATTTGCGCACGGATTCCATGACTGGGGAAAACTTGGCGATCGCGCCCGTGCGGAGATAATCGCCATAGGCGAAGCCTCCGGGAACGATAATGGCGTCGCAATTTTCCAGGTCGTGCGACTCGTGCCATAAGAATGTGACTGGCTGCTTGGCAACGTGCTGGATGGTCCAGAAGGCATCGTGATCGCAATTGGAACCGGGAAAGATGATGACGCCGAGTTTCATCGCAGTATTCTCTGTTTCCTTGGGAACTAGATCGAGTCTAGCACGCCCGATGAATTCGCCCATGTAGCTGATTTGGCACAAATCCACCCCTCCGGGGAACTTAGAAACGCCCCGGGAAGCGCTTGACACTAGCCGCGAGCAGAGATATTCTCGCCTGCCACAAGGCTCGGCCTGCGCACCGCTGCCGTCTACAGGGGGAAATGAGCGCAGGGGTAGCTCCCAGTTCCCGCAAAGGCGGCGAGAGCTTTCGACTCAACTCTGGGCGGGCGCGGGACACCCACATGCATCCACACACACTCAGGGAATCAGCGGGGCTGTGTAAGCGCGACCGGAGACGGGTTGGGAAGAAAGCTCTGATCCGATGGTGGGTTTGGCATTGGGCTAACGATTTGAGCGTCAGCGGAGGAATTCTTGTCGGTAGCCGGCATACGATTTTGCGGCGGATAGCCTTTCGCCTCCACGATGGCCCAGTGCCATTCCTGGCCAGGGGCGAGATCGAGAGTGAGCGGGGCACTGAAGGTAACGGCACTCAGCGGTGGTGCAGCCGCCCGCATTCTAAAAATGACCGTCCGGTCCGCTTTCTTTTCGGGGCGAACTCCGTCCGATTCCAGATCATATTGCGGAACCTCTTGAGGAATTACGAGCGTTGGCGGCGCGGAACCTTGCAGGGGCGCCACTATGTTCGAACCGTTCGCACTCGCGGAAACATATTTCTTCACAACCGTTAAAGCTACATCGATCTCGCTGACATGCCAGTCGGTTCCGTTGAACAGCAAAATGCTCAGGGCATCACCTTCGACCGTGGCTGGTCCGGTCAGCTTGAAGATTTCCGACGGCGGCAGCTCCATTTGCGCATATTGATCGGAGAGCAACGCCTTGGTAGCAGCGGTGAACGAAAGGCTGCACGTCACATCGGGTGCGGCCACGCGGAAATCCTTTGAGTCTCCGGCCATCAAGAACTGCAGTACCGACGTATGCCGGTTCTGCGCTTGATTCATCACTTGATGGAGATTGTCGTTGTCGATGACCTGTTGCGGCAGAGGGCTATTCCTGCGCAGGCTGCGGGCGACATCGCCGAGTGGAGTCTGGTCGGGATCGTCGAGCGAAGTCGCATCCTGTGCGGCTAATCGCGCCGGAGTGAGCCATGCTGAGGCCAGCAGGATGGCAAGCATGAGACGGAATTTGGAAATCCGAAGCACCAGAACCTCAACCTGGAAAGATCGGCCCGCAGGAAAGCTCTCAACAGCACCTGCAAGACTGTGTTCTGAGACGATTTTAGTTACGACAGGCAGAGAGATAGAAGTGACGGGAGTAATCGAACCAGGATGAGACGAGAGTGGCGGGGCGCGCGCTGACGAAATGGAGGCGCAACGGGGCGCGCGCCCAAACCCTTAACGGCCAGATCTACATCAAGCCCTTTGCCCGAAACCGCGAAACCGGATCCACGACTGGCACCGCTTCGCGCTTGAAGATCCAGCGAGCCACCGCGAAGCCAATTGCCGCATAGCAGACGTACATGAGTCGCATACGCACCCCCCACGATTCGGATCGGCCTTGTTGATCCAGGGGAGAAGACTTCATGTGACCTATCGGCACAATAACAATGGGCTATGACAGGGACAACGGCACAACGGTGCTATGGAGTGGCACGGAAGTAACAGGAAGCAATCGAGGGGACAATGATCGCGCCAGCTGCGATATCCTATGCGCGGCCTTAAACGGACCTAGCCGTCCGCACCTCATATTTCCGTTCTTTAGGCGTTTTTTATGAGTAATGGGCACGGTGCGACACGTCCAGCACCGATTCGACGAATACCCTTGGGCTGATTCAGAACCTTCGCGAGAAAGTTGCTCGCCTCACCCAGATACAATCAAAGGCACTGGAGACGCAGAATTTTGTGGGAACGACTCCAGATCAACCTAAAGAGTATGACCGACGACGCAAGAAGATTACGCAAATCATCAGTCAGCTCTTAATGTTGGAACTGGCACGATAATTTTCGCGGATGATTCAGGTTTTGCCGAACTAGTTCACCTTGCCGAATCTTTTTGACTGCGCCCGTTCCAGAGCTTGGCGCAATCGCTCGTACTCGCGCATGATTTCTTCGTGTCTTTTGGCAAGGCGACGGCTTTCCTCGACCAAGTCGCGCATGGACTTAATCAGACGACCAATCTCTTTTTGATCATCATTCACGGCGAGTTTCCGCTTCATCTATAGTCATTGCATTCCGCGTCTTCTCGTTCGCAAGGGTGGGTCACCCGCGATTCAAGAACCGAAATTCCGAAAAAGAAATCACTCCTTCAACAATTTTTTCGCACTTTCCAGTTCTTTGCGCTTGGCGGCATCGACCTTCGGATAACTTAGATTCAGCGATTCCAGCGTGTGCACAACCACCGCTGAGACAACCAGGCGCGTGAACCATTTGTGATCTGCGGGAACTACGTACCAAGGCGCGTGTTTGCTGGCCGTATTGCGAATCATATCCTCGTAGGCGCCTTGGTAGTCGTCCCAGAATTCGCGCTCGTGGATATCGCCCGCGGAAAATTTCCAGTTCTTTTCCGGTTGTTCAAGTCGCGCCAGAAAGCGCCGCTCCTGCTCTTTCTTGGAAAGATGCAAAAAGAATTTTCGAATAACCGTTCCGTTCCGCGCCATGTGGCGCTCGAATCCGTGAATGTCTTCGAAGCGTTCCCGCCAGAGATTTTTCGTGACGAGCGACTCCGGTATCTTCTCGTTCTCGAGAATATTTTTGTGCACGCGGACGACCAGCACTTCTTCGTAGTACGAACGATTGAAGATCCCGATATGGCCGCGCTCGGGCAGGTCGCGCGTGGTGCGCCAGAGAAAATCGTGTTGCAATTCTGTCTCTGATGGCGCCTTAAACGAATACACCTGACAGCCCTGCGGATTAACGCCGCTCATGACGTGTTTGATGACACCGTCTTTGCCGGCGGCGTCCATGGCCTGAAAAAGCAAAAGAACGGCCCAGCGGTCCTGCCCGTAAAGCTTGTCTTGCAAATCAGCCATACGGACAATGCCCTCCTGGATCGCTTCGTCGGCGTGCTCCTTCGAACGCCAGTGGCCGGTATCGGCAGGATCGTAATCTTTCAGCTTGAACGGTTTTCCACGATCAATACGGTAGGCCTTAGCGAGCTTCTCGGGATCCATTGCATTTCAGCTTTCGATTTGAATTTTTCCACGTGGAAACAAATATAGCGCAGGATCGAGGATGAGTATGTAATTCCGCAGCAATTCAGGATCGGACCTTTTTTGCCCGAAAGACAACGTGGCTTCAGGGCACATAGCTGCCTCGGCTGGGCCGCTAGGCAGCTACGACGGAAGCGGAGTAGTGAACTCGAGGCCAAAGCAGAACCCATTCCGCGAGCGAACGATCGCGGTCATGCGGGAGTGGATGGGAACGTCGAATTCAACTTCCAGCATGTCACCCGGATTCACCATGATGCCCGCGTAGAGCTCCATTCCACCCTGGCTGAGTTCGGTGCCGCGCCCCTCCACCATCGTGCTCGAAAATCCCCGAGAAGTGACCACTTTCACCGGCATGTCGATGGGAAGCCGTGTCCAACGGCGCGTTTTGGGCAGGATAGACATGATCGGCTTGATGATGATCTTTTAATCCGACGCGTTCAAATTACCAAGGGGAAAGACGAGGAACGCCGATGGTACAGGAGGGTGACACCCGGCCCAAACAGACGCTCCTCAGGTACCGCCCGGATGCGGCTCCAAAGGGCGTTCTTCCATCGCCCTGTTTCCGTCAGCAGTGGCATCGCAGAAGCGGTGCGCTGATACGAACTGCGAATCCTATAATCTACGCAGCGCGATTCTTCTTTGCGGGCGCCCTCAGTAATTGTGCTACTTTCTTTAGGTCATTGATGAAGGCTTCGAGCTGCAAATGGCGCGAATCTTCATCTTGCGCGCGCAGGATCGAAGACGGATGCACTGTGGCCAGTACGTACGGAGCAAGCGCAGATTCCACCAGCTTCCCGCGCTCTTGGCTCACGCGAAAGTCGCGTCCTAGCAACGATTGGGCTGAACTGGCGCCAAGACATACCAAAACCTCCGGCTTCACGATCTCGAGCTCGGCGTCGAGCCATGGACGGCAGGCCTGAATCTCCGAATAGCGTGGTTTTTTGTGAATGCGCCGCGTACCACGCTCCGCTTGAGACCACTTGAAATGTTTCACGACATTGGTCACGTAGACTTGCGAGCGGTCGATTCCGGCCCTAGCTAGAGCGAGATTAAGCAGGCGTCCGGCTGGACCGACAAAGGGGTGCCCGGCGCGATCTTCCTGATCGCCCGGCTGCTCTCCGACTAGCATGACGCGGGCCTCTGGCAACCCCTCTCCGAAGACAGTTTGTGTTCCGAGCTTCCACAGATCGCATGCTTTGCACTTGCGTGCCGCAGTTTTGAGTTGCTCTAACGTCGCATGGGGAGGAATGAGTTCGGCTGCTGTCCGGCTCGGAGTAAGCGCTTCCGGGCCGATCCGTTTCTCGTGGGTAGATTTTTTCATCGACATGCCAAAAAGAAAAGGATGGCACCGGGCCGGAAAATCGGGCCGTGAGAGAGGATGTGTCGTTTGTACATAGGGTTGGCGCTGCAATCCGCAGCAGACAATGCTTAAGGTGAACCCCGAGGAAAAAAAGCGGCTCTTCGACGTAAGCTCCTGAAAATACGGGGGCGGTCTCCCTCCAGGATGGCCATCGCAATTACAAGCATTCTCAGCCAAATGTACAGATGGCGCAGGATGGCTGATCCATCCCCAGACAGATATTTTGCAAAGAGTTGAAAAGCTCTTCCAAATAGCCCTCCTGCCGAGCAGGAACCGGTGATCCGGTTCCTGCTTCTCGCCTTCGGAAACCGAGGCGAGCCGAGGACGGGAGCTTTCTGCGCGGGTGGAGTAGAAATCACTGGTCAAGTGAGGAGGCACGATGCTTTATTGGGCATTGCTATTTCTGATCGTGGCGATCATAGCGGCGGTCTTCGGCTTCGGAGGAATTGCAGCGGCGGCGGCTGGCATTGCAAAAATTCTGTTCTTCATTTTCCTGGTGCTGTTCGTGATTATGCTGATTACGCACTTGGGCCGCAGGGGAAGCAACATCTAGGGTTCTAGTGGGCTCTCCCACGTTCACGCGGCTTGCTCAGCCTGTTCGTCGAGAGGCACGCACACGAGGCGAATGCTGTCGCGATGACGACGTATCGCGCGCGTGACGGCAATCAGAGCTTCGGACTGGCATCTCGGGCAACGGATGGCTGAGTCGCCGACGGCCTCGCAGTCGCTGCATAAGTGCGCGTCGGCCAGGTTGATGAACGTGGCCTGCTGGGAGCTGAAATCCTTTTGCGAAGATTTCACCATATTGGGCTGCGCAAAAGCGCCCAATAACCCTATCGGCGGGGCATGCGTCCAGCAATAAGGTATTGCCTGTAAACCGCAGTAGACGCACTTTTGGAACGGGTGTTGCAGCATCGCTCTAACGTTCTAACTTTGAATTCGTTTTCTTTCCGCTGCTTCGTCAAACAACCGACACGAGGAGATACGGAATGAACTCAGACGAAATACGTGGCAAATGGAATCAAATGAAGGGCTCAGTTAAACAGCAATGGGCAAAACTAACCGACGATGACCTCACAGCCATCGACGGCCAGCGCGACCGACTGATCGGAAAAATTCAGGAACGATATGGCATCGCACGCGAAGAAGCGGAACGGCAGCTGAACCAGTGGAAGCTTCCTCAGCACGAGGAAGTAACTCGGCACGAAGAGGTCACGCGGCGCAAGGTAAGTTGAGTTCGAGAACCTGAACCTGGACCCCAATCTTCAATTTGAAACATCCGGAACCCCGCGGTTCCGGATGTTTCTTGCCACCTCCACGATCACGGTCGCCGCGCTGAATGGCTTCTCCAGTCAGGCCGCGCTTACCTGCTCAATATTGCCAGCTACCGCCAATCCGGCCCATGTGTTTGTCGGCCCGTGCCGAATCCAAGCCCGGTCCAATATGGTTTTTTCTATTTGGCGTACCCGGCGCGAAAGCGATTTTGAGACGAGCCACGAAGCCGTAAAATGGCTGTAAGTTCAGCAGGCGAGGGACGCCAACTCGTGCCGACGATTGAAGATCGCGAGACTGCAATTGGCCACGGACGAATCAAAAAGCGCAATAACGCTGTAACCGCCGTATTGTGCGGAACTTTACCTGCAGTGCTGCTTGCCTTCTATTCTTCTTTTACCTGGGAACGTTGGCTTTGCGGCGTGCTGCTCGGCCTGATATGGGCCAATGCGTTTGAATATGCATACCATCGCTGGCTGTTACATCACCCTCGTAATCCGCTCGGAACGGGACATCGCAACCATCACTCGCAGATAGGAACGCCGGAGGCACCGGAACACATCGCACTGGCCAGTTCGCCGCAAAGTGTTTTTCTCTTGTTCGCAGTGAACAGCATTCCGGCATTGCCGATTTGCCTTCTGACCGGGCGCTGGGCAATTCTCTCGGGTGTCTTTATCGGCTGGATGGTTTATCTGATCTCGGCGGAGGAGGTCCATTGGCGGATTCACATGAATGGCCAGCTTCCCGCTAGCCTTGAGTTCGCTCGCGATTACCACATGAGCCATCACGACGTTCCGAACTCACGCTACAACATCTTTCTGCCGCTGTGTGATTTGCTGTTGGGCACCGCTCAGCTGCGGAAAAGCAAAGCGTCTGTTTAATACGTCTACTTCTTCAATGCGTCGGTGGATCTGAGCGCGGAACCGGCCGTCATACAATCTTCGAGCGGAGTTGAGGACGGCAGCAAACGGCCGGGATTCATGATGTTGGAAGGATCAAGTCCCTGTTTGACGGCAGAAACGGCCCGCACTCCGACCGGAGAAATATCGGCGGAAAGCCATGGCAGGTGCTCGGTCCCGACAGCATGGTGATGAGAAAGTGTTGCCCCGTGATCGATGAACGACTGCTGAACGGCACGCTTGACTTGAAGGTATTGCTCCATCTCACGTCCCGGTTGCTGCCGGAAGCCAAAGGTGAAATACAGACTTGCTCCGCACGTGTAAGTGTGGCTGATGTGGCATCCAGCCCAGGGACGGACTCCTGTTTGGCTGATCTCGGCACGCAGAACAGCAGTGGTGTCCCCATACAATTTGGCGATATTACTCCACACGGTCGCGGTTTCGCTCACGTCGGTAGTGACATTGCGGTCCAGCAAAAAATCGCGGATGTGAGGAAAATCATATTTTGTCGCTTCAAAAGACTTCCCTGCCCCGGCTCCCAAGCCAACCGCACCACACTTTTTGTAAATCGCTTCTGCTTGCTGCACCCGCCGCGAAACTCCCCGCAGCCTGCCCTCAAAAGCGGTCAGCATCAGGCACATTCGGGGCTGGGCAAATCCTTTTGCCCGCAGATAAGTTTTGAAAAGGCTGCCGGCAATTTTACTGAAGCCCGAGGTCGGCGGCCGAAACGCCAGTGACAGTGCAGTCTTGTCGGGATCGTTGAGGCGCACCATGGCCGGCATGCACTCCTGGCTCACGCACTCATGCATGGCTTCAATGCCTCCCTCGAATTCAGGAAACAGATAGCCCCGCACTTGCCGCGACTCGGGAAGGTCGTGGACGCGCATGGTGGCTTCAGTAATGACGCCAAGCGTTCCTTCACTGCCGATGCAGAGGTGATTCACATCGATTCCGTTCGAGGACTTCGGGACTACACGCGTCCGCAGAACTCCTTCTGGGCTGACCATGCGGACGGCGATCACCATGTCTTCGATCTTGCCGTATTTATCGCTTTGCATTCCCGCCGAACGTGTGGCGATCCATCCCCCGAGAGTGGAGTGCAAGAACGAATCGGGGAAATGGCCCAGCGTCATTCCGTGTGCGCGCAACTGTTCTTCGAGATCTGGGCCAAAAACTCCGGCTTCGATCTGCGCGGTAAACGAGCGTTGGTCCGCAGCCAACACTCGACGCATGCGGCGCATGTCCAGCGAAACACACAAGCGCCTGGCATCGATTCGTTCGAGGCAGCCAGCGATGTTCGAGCCTCCGCCGAAAGGAATCAGCACCACGTCACGTTCAGCCGCAGCGCGAAGCGTCAGGCACACATCGCGTTCGCTCTCTGGATAAACAATGACGTCGGGTGCGCCGGCGGCAATACCGCGGCGCAAGCGAAAGAGATCGCGAAATCCCTTGCCGTAGGAGTGGATCACGCGCTCCTTCGCGTCATGCGTGATCTGGCTGGGCGCGAGGAAACTACGAAGCTTGGCCAGGAATGGCTCATCCATATGAGCTTCCGGCAGTTCGATCGACTTTAGAGTCCACTCGCGTCTGGGCCAATCATCGGTTTCAATGTCAAGAACTGACTTGGCGTAAGGCCAAAAATGAGGATGGCGGCGGGCGTGAAATTCCGCGTCCTCATATCCCCAACCCCACCATTTCATGTGCCTTGCTTCGTAGGCCATGTGTTCACGAGTGAAACTGCGAGGCTATCACCTTTCCCTGAGACTCCGCCGCTAACTCCTCTGCCTCGACGCGTGCGCTCAGCATTCGTACACTTTTTGTCAGTTGCTCGACCACGCGGCGTCGTTGTTCGCGCGGAGATTCTCCGGGGAGTGGACACGCCATTTCAAGAGGTTTTCCGAAACGCACTGTCACTGGACCGGGTCTTGGCAGATAGTGTCCCTTTGGCAGAATGTGATGCGCGCCTTCTATGTATGCGGGAACGACCGGCACGTCAAGTTCAGTGGCAAACAGGGCTGCGCCGCTCTTGAATGCCCGCATCTCACCGTCCTGCGATCGAGTGCCCTCCGGATAAAGAATAAGGCTGCCGCCGGTCTGCTGCATGAATTGCCGGCATGTTGCCAGGCAGGCAGAAAGCGACTTGGCTCCTGGTTCACGATCAATCGGAATGACGTTCATCAGAGGCGAAACGGCCCAGCGCAAACGGCGCGAGCGAAAGAAATAGTCGCTGGCGCCGATCAGAGCAAAGCTGTGGAAGCTCCGACCAGTCGCGGTCATCAAGACCGCACTATCGGCATGACTTGTGTGATTGCTGCAAAGCAGAAATGGTTCGTCCGGAAGAAGATGTCTCTCCTCTACCGTTAGGGGACAATACCACTGAAAGAATGCCTGACAAAAGCGTTGGAAAGACAGACTCCCTGCCGCCGATGCCCAGAATCCGTCGTGCAAGCTGTGCTGGCGATTCATAGCCGTCAAAATACTAAACAAATTATGGGTTTCTGCCCTGCAACGCAAGAAGGTGGAGTTTCCACTCTCGGATCTCCTGCCAACGATACATGTAAATCGGGCTCGCTTAAAGCCCACTGCTGAAGCTCCCGAGAAGTATCAGTCAGCGAGCAGCGTTCCGCTGCCAATCCACATTTTTGCGAGACTCTTGAGATTGTCTTTGTAGGTGCGTGTTACGGTGTACTGATTTCCCCCTCTCATCCGCGGCTCGTACTCTCCGGTGGAACGGGGACGGATCTTCTCCACGAACAAGCTATTTACCAGCACCGAGCGGTGAATGCGAATGAAACCATAGGCCTTGAATTTGTCCGCAGCGATCGAGATCGATTCTCTGAGCAGATAGGGGGCTCTTCGCGTGAGTTTTTCAGCGCTTTCAGCCAGACCGATTCGAATTGCCGTATTTCCTGCGAACTTCAGCGGCAGATTCTTTGGCTGGCATTCAGACAATTTGCTGGCAAATAATTTTCAGCAGCTATCCGGTGAGTATCTCAAATAGCACGAGTTGAATTCCGTATCACCAGGTGTGTGGGAATCGTCAGGTTAGCAAGCGAGTCTCGTTTGCCTTGCATCAAAGCATCCAGAGCGGCAAGGGCGGTCGTGGCGAGTTGCCTGCGCGATAGCACGACCGTGGTCAAAGGCGGATTGGTCAGATGCGCGAACGCAATGTCATCGAAGCCGATCAGCGAAATGTCTTCCGGCACCCTCAGTCCGATCTCGTGAATAGCCCCTAGCGCCCCTATTGCGGTCAAATCATTGGATGCGACTACCGCGGTCGGCCGCCGAGGCAATTTGAGAAAGGCTTTCATGGCCATCGTACCCCCCTCGATGCGGTGATTTCCCTTTTCGATCAGCTCCGGGTCAAAGATGCCGTGAGCCTTTAATGACGAGATAAAAACCGAGCATCGAGTTTGTGCCGAATCGAGGTTCATCGGGCCTGTAATAAAGGCTATGCGCCGGTGGTTCAGTGTGACTAAGTGATGGACCGCTTCCCGAATACCCTGCCCGTAGTCGACGCGAATGTTTGCGCAATGTGGACCGGGCTTCCCCGTATCCATAAAGACGGTCGGAATATTCCTGCGCGTAAGCTCTGCTACTAAGGCGGGATCACTCTCGGAAGTCATGATCGCAACGCCGTCGACCTTGCGCTCTACCATGCGACGAATACAGCCCGCCATCCGCTTCGCGTTGTAATCCGTGTTTCCGATAAGGATCTCTTTGCCGCGCTGTACCGCTTCATCTTCGAAACTCTTCACAAGGTCGGGAAAGAACGGGTTGGTAATATCCGAAATAATGAGGCCTAGAATGTGGCTTTTGCCCGAAACCAGAGTGCGAGCATGAGTGTTGGGCATGAAATTGAGCTCTTCGATCGCTTCGCGCACCCGCGCAGCGGTCGTAGGTTTGACCTTGTCGGACCCGTTGATGGTGCGCGAGACAGTTGCGGTCGAAACCCTCGCTCGTTTTGCAACCTCGCGTATGTTCATGCCAGTGCGCTTGCTACTTGCGTGCCGTTCGCGTTTAGAAAATGCTTATTCTAGCAGTGTTCCGCCCAACCGTCTTTGGGGAACGCGCGCACGTTCTATAGAAACTTTTCCGCTCAAAAAAGCTCGCCACGCCCTGAATTTTATGTAATCGTTTACACGCAACCCCGTAACCGAGCATAATGCAGGTCGCAAATTCATCCAAGGAAGAAATTATGGATCGACGTGATTTTGTGAAAACCACCGGAACCTTCCTTGCCGGGGCGACTTTCCTGCCCTCCTCTGTTCTCGGTTTGTCGGAGACATCAGCGTCATCTGGGCGTCTGGTGTTTTCGATGAACCGCAACTGGCTTTATAGCCCTACGTTAGCTCAAGGCTCCGAAGCCAGGAACTTCGACGACTCTGCCTACCAGACGGTCGTGATTCCGCATACGAATGTGAGACTTCCATGGCACAGCTTTGACGAAAAGACCTACGAATTTGTCTCCAATTACCGGCGTCATTTCAAACTCCCGGCAGAGGCTCGGGGAAAGCACGTTTTTGTCGACTTCGAAGGCGCCATGACAGCATCTACCATTTCGATCAATGGCACGCGGCTTGAAGAGTACAAGGGCGGCTATACTCCGTTTTCTTTCGAGCTCACGCCGCACCTGGATCTCAGCGGCGACCATGTGCTCTCGGTGAATTTGGATTCCACCGAACGCGCCGACATTCCTCCCTTCGGTTACGAGATCGATTACTTAACCTTTGGCGGAATTTACCGCGAGGTCTGGCTGCGCATTGTGCCGGGAACATTTATCGAGAATGTGTTTGCCAGGACAAAAGATGTTCTGAGTGGTCGGCCGGCTCTCGATGTCGATTGCCACATTCAACAACTGGATGCCTCACTGGATGCCTCATCGGAACGCTTGCGCCTGGAGGTCGTCTTGCGTGACGGCGAGCGCATCCTTCAACGCGGATCTGAAATGCTTCCTCGCTCCGCTTCGCCGGGCGAGAGTGTGCACACGGTTTCTTTGGGGAATCTTGGCTCGATCGAACTTTGGGATCTCGCGCATCCCAAGCTCTACACGGTCGAAGCTAGTCTCTGGAACGGAAAGCAGCAGATCGACAGCGTAACCTGCAGAATCGGTTTTCGCGAAGCGCAGTTCACCGATCATGGGTTCGAGATCAACGGAAGAGTCGTCAAGCTGCGTGGACTCGACCGGCATCAGACCTTCCCGTTTGTCGGTCAGGCGATGCCGGGGCGGGTACAGCGGCGCGACGCCCAGATTCTCCGCAATCAGCTCAAATGCAACATCGTGCGCACGTCGCACTATCCTCAATCGCGGCATTTCCTTGACGCCTGCGACGACCTTGGCTTGCTCGTTCTTGAGGAGATTCCCGGCTGGCAACACATCGGCGACGAAGCCTGGAAGGAGTTGGCCATCGACAACGTTGGGCGCATGATTCGCCGCGACTGGAATCATCCTTCGATCATTCTGTGGGGAGTGCGTATCAACGAATCGAAGGACGATCACGATTTCTACACTCGTACCAACGCTCTTGCGCACAAGTTAGACCCAACGCGCCAAACCGGAGGAATTCGTTACTTTCAGGAATCCGAGTTTCTGGAAGACGTCTTCACCATGAACGATTTCGGATGGCCGCTGAAGCCGCCCAACCATCCGCGTTACTTGAACACGGAATTTGTCGGACACACGTATCCTACAAAGACGATTGATCAGGTCGAGCGCCTGACGGAACATACCATTCGCCACGCGCGCGTCCACGACCAGTTGGCGTCAAATCCGCAATACGCGGGCGGCATTGGATGGTGCGCCTTCGATTACAACACGCACGCTGATTTCGGATCGGGAGACCGCATTTGTTATCACGGTGTAACCGATATCTTCCGAGAGCCAAAGCCGGCGGCCGGCTTTTATAAGTCGCAGTGCGACCCGGCCGAAGAAATCGTGCTCGAACCCGCGTTTCATTGGGCACGCGGCGATGCGTCGGTTGGTTTCTCTCACGCAGTCGTCTGCTCGAATTGCGACCACGTGAAGATGTTTATCGGGGATGATCTCGTGGCTCAAGCCGACCCGGATCGCAAGCAGTTTCCTCACCTCCGCTACGCACCGTTCACGATGGATCTCAAAGAACCCTGGCATCACTGGGGCGACTTGCGGCTCGAGGGCTACATTCAGGAAAAACTGGTGATCACGAAGCACTATTCCGGTAAAGGGATCGACGCGAAGTTCGTGCTACTGCCGGATGACACGAACCTGATCGCGGACGGAGCCGATACGATGCGCGTAGTGCTGCGAGTAACCGATGAGTTCGGGGCCATCCGGCCATTTGCGAACGACGCGATCAAGCTCGATCTGCAAGGACCGGCAGAAATCATCGGCGACAACCCATTCGCGTTAATTGGCGGAACCGGGGCGGTATGGATACGAGCCAAACAGGAACCCGGAACCGCAAAGCTCACCGCGACGCATCCATTCTTAGGGCCACAGCACATTGAAATTGAAATTGCAGCCGCACCGGAGGAAATCGTTTAGTTGCTTTAGGGCTGCGGAAAAACTCGTAAATAGCCAATGTATTGAAGAGGCGCGGCTTCCAGCCGCGCCGTTAGTCGTGCAAAATTAGTGGTGGCTTTAGCCGCGGAGGGAACTTCCGGCCCCAAAAAAGAGCTTTTCAGCAGCTCGTTTAGGGAAGGCCGCTCTTTTCGGTCACCATCGCCCGCATTGCCCCAGTCGAAACTCCGCCATCGACAAGCAAGGTTTGCCCGGTGATATAGCGACTGGACTCGGCTGCCAGAAAAACGATTGCAGAGTCCAGATCATCAGGCCGCCCCGGCCGCTTCATTGGAATTCGGTCGCAAAGATATTCGACCCATTCTTTGTTCTGGTAGAGAACTTTGTTTTGTTCAGTCCGAAACCAGCCGGGAGCAAGGCAATTCACGGTAATGCCGTATTTGCCCCAGTCATCCGCCAGGCTCATCGTCAGTTGCCGGATACCGCCGCGACTCGCTCCATACGGCGCGAGGCCAGCATATCCTGCGACGCTCGTAACGGAACCAATGTTGATGATGCGCCCATAGCGTCGCAGGATCATGCGCCTCGCGACCGCTTGCGCTACGAAGAAACTTCCCCGCAAATTCGTGTCGAGAATTACATTCCAATCGTCCCAGGTCACATCGAGCGCGGGCTTACGAACATTGCATCCGGCGTTGTTCACGAGAATATCGATGTGCCCGAAGGCCCGTTCCGCCTCGGCCGCCATCGCATCGATGCTTTCGTGATTGCGCACGTCGAGTTCCAGAGAAACCGTGCGCTGGCCGAGAGCCTGTACTTCCTTTTCGAATTCCAATAAGCGGTCGCGATTGCGGCTGGTAAGGACCAGATCAGCTCCGGCTCTGGCCAGTGCGCGAGCGAAATACTGGCCCAGACCACGGCTGGTTCCAGTGACAAGCGCGACTCGTCCCGTGAGATCGAAAAGGTCGTTGCTCATGCTCAAGGTGCAAGAATGACTTTCATCAGATTCGGTTCGCGAGCGTAAAGCCGCTCAAACCACTGCGGCCCGTCCTCCAGCTTCGCGATCGCCGAAATCAGCGGCTGGACCCGGATCGTTCCACTGCTGACGAGGCGAATTGCCTCGGGATATTCTCCGGCAGAAGCGCATGATCCTTGCAGCCGAATCTGCCGCGTGACTACGGTCTGTAGAGGCAAATTTACTTGAGGAGACACGTTGCCCACCAGCACGACCGTGCCGCCTTTGCGCACCGCAGAAATAGCGGCACTCACCGTCGCATCGATGCCCACAGCTTCCATAGCCAGATCTACACCGACTCCGTTTGTTTCGCGCAACAAATGCTCGTCAAGACCAGAACCGGAGACAAACGTTGCCGTCGCTCCTAGGCTTTCCGCAAGTTTTAGCCGTGTGGGATCGATATCCGTCACAAATACACGCGCACAGTCCTTAGCACGGAGAGACTGCAGCAGCAGCAATCCAATCGTGCCTGCACCAACAACTAATGCACTGCCATCTGGCTCAATCGGAGCGAGCGAGACCGCATGCAGCGCAACCGAAACGGCTTCAAGCAGAGCGGCTTCTTCAAATGAGAGGTTGTCCGGAAGCCGATACGCAATTCGCGCGGGCACGACAACAAACTCCGCGAAAGCACCGGCCCGCCGATAATCACCACACGAGACTCCCAAAACCTGACGCCGGCTGCACAAGTTGAACGCACCGCGCTTGCAATCGCTGCACATTCCGCAATAAATCGTGGAATCGAAGGTGACGCGATCGCCAACCGAAAAACTCTTGACCTCTGTCCCGATTGCGGCGATTACGCCAGCCGCCTCGTGTCCCATCACCAGCGGAGGAATGCGGCGGCCGGAAGCGCCGTCGTATCCATGGACATCGCTGCCGCAAATTCCACACGCCCGCACGCGAATGAGAAGCTCATCGTGCTGCGGTTTCGGATCCGCAACATCGGTCAATTCCAGATGACGATATTCACTGAGTAATAAGGCCTTCATCTTGATGCCGAGTTTGCCTCTTTTTCCCCCTGCTCCGGTTTTATCGTGTGCACGATTCCGCTTCCTTCGCGAATTGTCAGAATTTGGTTTGCTTTCACGTTCGTGAACTTCTCGATTTTCTGGGTCGTCGGCCATTTCACTTCAATCACATTGACGATGCTCGCTTTACCTAAACCGAAATGAAGCCGCAGGTCGCTCTGCGACATCACGCTGCCGCCGCTGTGCACTTCATCGATCTGCGCGTGATTTCCTGTGACCACGCGTACCCGAGCACCAATAGCTGTACGGTTGCATTTCGTCCCGATCAGCTTTATCTTGATCCAATTCTGCGCGTTGCCGCCGTCATTGCGGAGTAGCGACGGCAAATCGTTCAGATTCAGGACGAGCACATCGATATCGCCATCGTTGTCGTAATCGCCAAAAGCCGCGCCGCGGCTGGAAAACTTCTCCCTGATGCCCGGCCCCATCTCTGACGAAACATCCTTGAATCGTCCGTGACCCAGATTCCTATAAACCACTCGCGGATTCTTGAACTCTTGGCCGATGCCATGGCCTGCAATTTCAGGATAGACATGGCCGTTTACCTGAATGATGTCGGGCCACCCGTCATTATCGTAGTCGACGAATCCGCAGCCCCAGGCGACGTAGCGATTATTAATGCCAATGCCCGACGCAAAAGTATCATCGGTGAAGGTGCCGTCGCCGTTGTTGCGATATAGATTGCAGGTATCGTCAGCGAAATTCGTTTTGAAGATATCCAGCCATCCGTCGCAGTTATAGTCCCCAACCGCGATCCCCATGCCGGCTTGCTCGTGGCCATTGTCGCTGTAAGCACAACCCGCGGGCACGGCAATATCAGTGAACGTTCCGTCGTGATTGTTATGGAGCAAAATGCTCGGCTCCGAATCCACGGCGATATAGATATCGGGCCAGCCATCATTATCGAAATCGTAGGATACCGGGGTAATCGAATACCTCGGCCCGGTCTTCAGGATTCCTGATTTTTCCGAGATGTCGGTGAAAGTTCCATCGCCATTATTGCGATAGAGAATGTTCGTGTCACCCGGCAATCCACGCGGGCCGCACATCACCGGAATACCCTTCCATTGGCAGAGTGTTTCGTGACCGGGAGCGGGAATCGTAGCCGGGTCTAACTTAATGTAATTACACACAAAAAGATCGAGATGACCGTCGCGATCGTAATCGAACCATGTGCACCCGGATCCCCAGCGCACTTGCTCCTCATACAGGCCCGCTTTGCGCGTCACATCGGTAAAGGTGCCGTCGCCATTGTTGTGAAAGAGAATGTTGTGTCCCCAGAAGCAGCAGAAAAGATCGTCCCAACCGTCGTTGTCGTAGTCGCCGACACATACACCGGTTTGCCAGCCGGTGCGTCCGAGTCCCGATTTTTCCGTTACGTCGGTGAAAGTTCCATCGCGATTGTTCTTGTACAAATGAGAGGTCGGCGCCTGACCTGCTGCCCACTTCGCATCAAGCCGGTCGCCATTTGTCAGGTAAACATCGATCCAGCCGTCGTTATCGAAATCGAAGAAGGCCAGGCCGCTGCCTTTCGCTTCAATGATGGATCGCTTGTGACCGATACCACCCCAAACATTCGGAGTATTCAAACCAGCTTCACGCGCCACATCGACGAAAACAACCGGAGATGACGATGATGACCAAACCGATGCATGCGATGCTTGCGATTTACCCCAGCGCCAGAGCGGAGTCGTCAACGCATCGAGCAGACTGCTCCCAAGAAGGAAGAACGACGATCCCAGGAATCGACGGCGGGGAATATTCATAGCTTATCGAGTCGCAACCTTCGGGAAACGATGCGGGACAATGCCCACTCCCTCTTTGACCGCAATGATCTGATCTATTCCCACATTCGTCAGCCGATCGATCTGGCCGCTGGGCCACGTAATTTCCAGCGAATCGATCTTGCTGCGCTTGCCCAAGCCAAAGAAAATCCGCCGGTCGCTGGCCGACATGTAACTCATCCCTCCTTTGGCCTGCTCGACATGAACAAATCCTTCGGAAGTCAGCTTGAGCGAA
>Ga0335072_10001599_pt1 | contig 36589 bp, 25 predicted proteins | sample Lox_Sample_21_FD_206725 | JGI IMG/M metagenome (GOLD analysis project Ga0335072, IMG submission 206725) | Soil microbial communities from Loxahatchee National Wildlife Refuge, Florida, United States - Lox_Sample_2.1 | ecosystem: Environmental > Terrestrial > Soil > Wetlands | place: USA... | reverse complement strand
CTCGCGCCGAAGGCGCATCCGCCTGGACGGCCAGTCCACCCAAACGCCTTTCAGTTTTGGGGGTGGTAAGCGAAGAATCTGCGTTTGCTGTTTCTCCGTTGATTAGCTACGAATTCTTGGGACACTGCACTGAGTCTCCGGGTCCGGATATCTTTGTTGCCGCTGTCCTGTCGTCTGACCGGCTGGATGCGCGCTCTGGCAACTCTAAATCGCGCACGTTGTGACATTTCTCACATCCCGACGCCCAGTCGATTCGGATAATGGGCTCACGAGGCTCAAATCCGGCCATTTATTTATACTTTTAGCATCCCGGATTCCGCCCCGCCTGTTTTTCGCTATGTTCCTTATCTGGCTCCGAGTCGCGGCAGTTCTCTATGGGGTCGCCAGTCTGCTGGCGATTCCGGCCGTACTGGGCAATCGTCCGAAGGGGCACCGATTTTGCCTGCCGGTTGCGCTGGGGGCCTGGTTCTTTCATCTGGTGGCCACCGTAGAGATGATGGCGGCGGCGCACCACGTGATTCCGGTGATGGCCGATGAGATTGTTTCTACACTGGCGCTGGCCATCGTAGCCGTCTTTCTATTTGTCTTCTTTGTCTATCGCACCATTTCGTTTGGGCTGTTTGCCCTTCCCCTGGCATTTCTGCTGACAGTGGTTCCGGCAATCGGGCCGGAGCGGCACACCTTTGGATCGCCTGTAGTGCGAAACGGCTGGATTGCGTTTCATGTGGTGATGCTGCTGGCGGCGTACGCGGCATTGCTGTTCAGTATGCTGTCGAGCTTTCTGTATCTCATCCAGGAGAAGCGGCTCAAGAGCAAACAATGGACGAAGGCAGGCGTGGGCACTCATCCCGCGGCCCGGCCGCGCGGCTTTCTCACCTGGCTGCCGCCCCTGGCGACGATGGACTCGATCGGGCAGAGCACGCTGATGCTCGGCTTCCTGTGTATGACGGCCGGTCTGTTTGCCGGGTCGCTGATCGCTCAGGAGGACGTCGGCATCCACTACTTTGCCGATCCCAAAATTTTGTTGTCGTTTTTGATGTGGGGGCTGTACGTCGCCATTCTGTTCATCCGCAGGAATGCGGGTCTGCGCGGACGGCGGGCGGCATGGCTGTCGTCCGGTGTTTTTGTGCTGATGCTCTGCGTCTGGGCGGCAAATAGTCTGGGCTCGGTGCATAGCTCGGCCAACAGGTTCGGTCTCAAATGAAATTCCTCGTCACCGGTCTGAACCACAAAACGGCGCCGATCGAGCTGCGGGAACGGCTCGCTATTGCTGCGGACGCCTTGCCCGGGGCAACGCGGGCCTTGCTGGAGGAGCCGGGCGTCGAGGAAGCCATGATCCTGTCGACCTGCAATCGGGTGGAACTGCTGGTGGCGGCCAACGGAACCGAGCCGCAGCTGCCTGGCTTTCTGGCCTCGCATTTCTCGTTGCACCGCGAGGACCTCGAGCCTCACCTGTATCGCTATCAGGACGAAGAAGCCATCCGCCACATGTTTCGGGTTGCTGCCAGCCTCGATTCCATGGTGGTGGGCGAGGCGCAGATTCTGGGGCAGGTCAAACAATCGTGGACGCTGGCACGCCAACTGGGGGCGGTCCGGGGACCGCTGGATAAGCTGCTCCAGGGAGCCTTTTCAGCCGCCAAGCGGGTACGGACGGAGACAGAGATCGGTTCGTCCTCGGTATCGATCGCATCGGTGGCGGTGGATCTGGCGCGGCGGATCTTCGGGTCGCTGGACGGCAAGAAGATCCTGGTAGTCGGCGCAGGCAAGATGAGCGAACTGGCGGCGCGGCACCTGATGCAGCATGGGGCGGCGTCGATTATGGTGGCGAACCGCACTTATGATCGCGCGCTGCGGCTGGCCGAACAGTTCCTTGGCGAGGCGATTCGATTTGAGGATCTGCCGGCACGAGCGCACGAGGCGGACATTCTGATCACGTCAACGGGATCTGCGGAGCAGATCATCGGCGTGGAACAGGCGCAGCAGATTCTGCATCGCCGCAAGAACCGGCCGGTATTCATGATCGATATTGCGGTTCCCCGAGATGTCGATCCCAGGGTGAATCGGCTGGAAGGGATTTTTCTCTACGACATCGACGATCTGCAATCAGTGGCAGCCTCGAATCTGGTGGACCGCGGGCGCGAAGCGGAACGGGCCGAAGCCATCATCGTCGAGGAAACGGAGCGCTTCCGGCGGCGCATTCGGACCCTGGATATTGCGCCGGTAATTGTTGAGGTACAGAGCACGGCGGAGGAACTGCGTCAGACAGAACTTTACCGGCAACGCCAGCTGCTGCAGTCGCTGACCCCGGAGCAGCAGGCGGCGGTGGAGGGCCTGACCCGAGGGCTGATGAGTAAGTTCCTGCACCTGCCCCTCCAGGCTCTGAAGGTTGCGGCGCGCGAGGGCGACGCGGCAGCTCTGGAAACGATCCACGGGATGTTCCATCGGCAGTGCGGAACGCATCAGGCGGCGGTGCCGGACACGGCGAACACGAACCCGGACGAAAGCGACAAGACAAAAAGGACGTAACGACTGCGCAGGCAGTAGGCTGGTTGCTGAGTTCCTATGTCCGATTCCCAGGTAGAATCCAGTTCCGTCGTGGCCAGCAGCCAGCGCAACGCGCTGCGCATCGGCTCACGTGGTTCGCAGCTCGCGCTGTGGCAGGCGAATCACATTGCCGACCGGCTGCGCGGTGCGGGGCACGAAGTCACGATCGAAGTTATCAAAACGCTGGGCGACGCGATGCAATACGTGCCCTTTGCTCAGGTCGGCGGCCCGCAGGGCGACGGCAAGGGGATGTTCACCAAAGAGATCGAAGAGGCTCTGTATGCGGAGCGCATCGATTTAGCTGTGCACAGCCTCAAGGATCTTCCAACAGAGTTGACCTCGCCGTTCACGATTGCGGCGATTCCCGAGCGGGCCGATGCGCGGGATGCCTTTGTCTCGGTGCGCCATGCCAGCTTCGAAGCGCTGCCGCATGGGGCGCGCATTGGGACGAGCAGTCTGCGACGGCAGGCGCAGTTGCGCGCGCAGAGGCCGGATGTCGAGTGCGTGGAGTTTCGGGGCAACGTCGATACGCGGCTGCGCAAGCTGGCTGAGGGGCAGGTGGATGCGATCATTCTGGCCTCAGCGGGGCTGGAGCGGCTGGGGCTGACGCAGCATCGAAGGGAATGCTTTTCGCCGCTGATCCTGTGCCCGGCCGCGGGACAGGGCGCGCTGGCCATTGAAGTACGCGCGGGCGATGAGGCGACGCAGGCTGCGTTGGCGTTCCTCGATCATGAGCCGACGCGGTATGCGGTGACTGCCGAGCGAGCGGCCCTGTCCGCTCTGGGCGGCGGATGCCAGGTGCCAATCGGGCTCCACTGCTTTACGGGCGATGAGGGGTACACCGTTGTGGCGGCAGTAGCCGCTCCCGACGGGACCGAAGTGCTGCGAGTGGTGCTGGATCGTCAGACCGAAGATGCGCAAACGGTGGGTCGGAGCGTGGCTGCGCAGTTACTCGATCAGGGGGCGCAGCGATTGTTGATGGCGGCTGCGGCGCCGGACGGGGTGGAGTCGCCCGGAGCACCGTGAGAGAAATCCCGGAACAAACTCCACTGATTGGACGAAGAATTCTGGTGACGCGAGCGCGGCACCAGGCCGGCCAGTTGTCGGAGAAGCTGCGAGCGGTGGGGGCAGAAGTGATCGAGATCCCGGCGATTGAGATCGTTTCTCCGGATTCATATGAACCGCTGGATGCTGCACTGAGCAATTTGTCACAGTTCTCATGGCTTATCGTGACGAGTGCAAACGGAGCGGGAGCCGTGCGCTCACGCCTGGATGGCCTGCGGCTTGAGACCGCCCGCTTCGCCCATCTGCAGATTGCGGCGGTTGGGTCGGCGACGGCGCAGGCGCTCAGGGAGATGGGATTGCAAGTAGCAGTTACGCCGCGCGAGTACGTGGCGGAGTCGCTGGTGGAGGCTCTGGGTGAGCGGACGCGTGGCCAGCGGGTGTTGCTGGCGCGGGCGGCGGTGGCGCGGGATGTGATTCCCAACGCCTTGCGAGCCCAGGGCGCAAATGTCGACGTGGTGGATGCCTATCGGACGGTAATTCCCAAAGATTCTGTAACCGCGATGCGCACGATTTTGGAGCAGGACGGGCGCATCCCGGATGCGGCGGCGTTTACCAGCAGCTCCACTGTTACAAATTTCATCGCTTTGTTGCGGGAGGCGGGGATTGCGGCCCCGGCTTCATTGCGGGCAGTGTCGATTGGCCCGATTACCAGCAGTACATTGCGAGAACAGGGATGGGAGCCGGCGGCGGAAGCCGATCCACATGATCTGAGCGGGTTGGTGGAAGCCGTGATGCGAGCTCTCGGCTGAGACGCGGCTGTACCGCAATATCAAATGCCCTATTGTGCCGGCGTTGACGTTGCCTTTGGCGTGGGTCTCTCGGTTCCCGAGGGCTCTGCCGGCACGCTGAAGTGGCCGCCGCGAATCGATGCCAACTCCGGGTTCGACTGGTGGCCGGGCAGCGCAGTAGCGGGGATAGGCTTCCCACCGAGCGCGTTGGGTGCTGCCGGATTGGACCAGAGGGCGCCAACTTCGATCTTCTTCGGCTGCTCGGCGACCAGGTTATGGCCGAGCATGCGCTGCTTGTTGACGTAGGCCTCGATAACGCGAGCGGCGAGGCGCCCCGCAAGCTTTCCGTGCTCACCTGCTTCAAACAGGACGCAGACCGCGATATCGGGATCCCGCCGAGGAGCGAAACCTACAAACCACGCGTTGTCCTTAACGGAATGCGCATGGCCCATTCTCGCCGCGAGCGCGTTGCTCATGGTTTGCGCGCTGCCGGTTTTGCCGGCAAAATCGATGCCCTCGAGGTGCGCGCTGTTATCAGTACCGGTGGGTGTGGGCACCAGGGCCATGGCGTCGGTGATGGTCTCCCAATCGGCAGGAGCCATGTGGAAGGTGACGTCGCCCGAGCCCGGATAGCTATCCAGAATGGACTGGCGGAAGTCGGTCGGTAATTCACTGGGAAAGACGACGTGAGGGCGGTGGAGGACACCGCCTGAGGCGATGCCTGCAATAGCTCGGACCATCTGGACAGGGGTTGCTGCGACAGCACCCTGGCCAATGCCGACCGAGGTGACTTCGCCGGGGTACCACTTCTGATGGAAGGTCTTCATCTTCCATTCAGCCGAAGGCATGGTGCCGGCGACTTCGTCGGGGAGGTCGATACCGGTCTTATATCCGAGCCCTACTTTGTGAGCCCAGTAAGCGATCTTTTCGATGCCGAGGCGCGCAGCGAGGGTGTAGAAGAAGACGTCGCAGGACTGGTATATGGCCTTATCGATATTCACGTCCCCATGGCCGCTGTGCACCCAGCAGCGCTGGTACGTGCCGAAGAGATTGACGCCGCCGGAACAGTGAACGTGCATGTCCTGGGCAACGCCTTCTTCGAGGCCAGCCAGAGACATGATGATTTTGAAGGTCGAACCAGGCGCAAGCTGGGCCTGAATGGCCTTGTTCATCAGCGGGTGCTCGGGATCGGTGATGTATTTGTTCCACTCGTCCCGCGTGATCCGAACGGCAAAGGCGTTGGGATCGAAGACCGGACGGCTGACGAGGGCAAGTACCTCGCCGGTGTGGGGATCGATGGCGATCACGGCGCCGTTCCGATCGCCCAGCGCATTTTCGGCGGCACGCTGGATGTCGAGATCGATGGTGAGGCGGAGACTCTTCCCTGGCTGGGCAGGTTCCGTGCCCAGTTTGCCGACTTCGCGCCCGTGGCTGTCCACGATGATGTCCTGGGAACCGTCGACCCCGCGGAGGATGCCGTCATAGGAGGCCTCAACACCGGACTTCCCAACCACGTCGCCAGGTTCATAAACGGCGTAACGCGGATCGTCAAGCATGTCTTCGCTCACTTCACCGACATAACCGATGAGGTGGGCGGCAAATCCATCTTTGGGATAGAGGCGGCGCTGCTCCTGGATCGTGTCAAGCTCGGGAAGCTCGTCTTTGTGGGCTTCGATGAACTCTTCTTCGTCGGGGGTAATGTCCTGCTTCAGTGGCAGGGGCTGGAACCTCGGTGCGAGGCGGTACTTCTTCAGGATGGCCTGAATATCGTCCACCGACATATGGAGACCGCGGGCAATGAGCGGTAGGTCGGGTGTGATGTCGTGGCCCTGCTCCCGCACCAGAAAGCAGGAGACGGAAGGGTAATTGTCGACGATGAGGCGGCCTTCGCGATCGAACAGCTTTCCGCGCGGGGCAAGGATGGGCACCTTGCGGATGCGATTGGCTTCCGCCAGCGCGTGGTAATTCTGAAAGCCCACGACCTGCAGCCGCCAGAGGCCCAGAACCAGGATAACCATAACGGCCGCGATCACATACTGGACGATGGCAAGGCGGAAGGCAGGCAGTTTTTCTTCGCGGTTCAGCACGGAGGTGACGAACTCCCGGCCCCGCGGCGGGCACGGCATACTCTTTCGCAGCGAGAGGGAGTTATTCAAGGATAACCTGGTTTGATCCGAACCGAGCAAAAACGTGCCAAACGAGAGTACTCAGCGGTTCAATCCGGCCGGTGCGGAGGATGCAACCGCCTGAGACTGCCTGAGCGCGATCACGGTTTTTGGTTGAACATTTTTGTTGCAGTGGGTACAACGAGGCAATGGCCGAAGACAGGAAAGATTCGCCAAAGCGGGGAAGTACCGGACGCAACGGCTCGCGTAGTGGCGATGGAACGACGACCACAGAGGCAAAAAGCGAGTTTCTGCCGCCCAGGCCCATCAGCCTACGGACGCTGGGCGACTATCTGGATCTTTCCCCGGCGACCATTTCGCTCGTCCTCAACAATGCCCCGGGAGTGCGGTCGATTCCGCAGGAGACGCGGGACCGGGTAATCGCTGCCGCCAAAAAATTCGACTACAGACCCAGCTTTTTTGCCCGATCGCTGCGGCGCCGGCAGAGCTTTTCCGTGGGCGTGCTGGTTCCGGAGCTGAGCGACGGCTACTCGGTGCTGGTGATGAACGGCATCGAGGAAGTGCTGATGGAGGAAGGCTATTTCTACCTGACCGCCAGCCATCGCCGTAAGGCGGACCTGATCGAAGAATATCCCGGGCTGCTGATGGACCGCTCAGTCGAGGGATTCATCGCGATCGATACGGCTCTGCAACACAGTCTGCCCCTGCCGGTGGTGGCCGTGGCGGGACATAAGCGGCTCCCCGGAGTCACGCGCATTGTGCTGGATCATCGCCGGGCGGCGGAACTGACCCTGCGGCACCTCTATCAGCTGGGGCATCGGCAGATCGCATTCATGCGCGGGCAGACGTTCAGCTCAGACTCGGATGAGCGGTGGAAGAGCCTCATGGCCGTGGCGAAGGAGCTAAGCCTGGAAGTAGCCCCCGAGCTGGTGGTGCAGCTGCAGGAGAACATCTCTTCCCCCGAACTGGGATATCCGGTGGTGCCCATCCTGATGTCGCACAGGAAGCCCTTTACCGCGCTGGTCTCCTATAACGACCTTGCGGCGATTGGCGCGATACGGTCGCTGCGGGACCATGGGCTGCGGGTTCCGGAAGATGTTTCCGTGATGGGCTTTGACGATATTCAGGGAGCGGCGTATCACACGCCCAGCCTGACCACGATTCGACAGCCTCTGAACAGCATGGGGAACAATGCCGCCCGCATCCTGTTGCAGCGAATCAGAAGTGGGCCCGACAAGAGCTACCCTGACGAGCTGCCCATTGTGCCCGAGCTGATCATCCGTGAATCGACGCTGCCGCCCAATCCCTCTCGGGCGAGAAAAAGGAAAGCAAACTGAAGACGCCGGCACCCGGAAACGTCTGGGGAGCCGGCGTCCGTTGAGTGCTTCGCGGGACCTACAGCTTCTCGTAAAAGTCGCAGGCCGAGCAGGAGATGTAAACCCCGCCCGGGATGCCGCGCTCGCGGTCCTTTACCCGTTTCACAATGCGGGTGGGCTTGGAGCACTTCGGGCAGTCGGTGCTCTTGGTGGTGTCCATCACTTTCTTACGGTCGCCTGTCTTGGCAATCTTGGCCATGGTGGTGCTCCTTAAAGCTATGGTGGGCGCTGATTCACGGGCGCCGAGCGTCACGATGCACATTGGGGGCTTTGCGTGGGATTCACCTGGTTTTTGCAGGGAAGGGTCGGAAAGCCACCCCGGGAACCAGGTTCGCCGGGGACCCGAATCTCGCCGGGACGCGCTTCCTTTGATTTTACACGAGATCACTGTTTTCCCACGCCGGAGTGATTGAAGTCACTGATGGTGGCTGATCGGGCCTGTAGCCTGGCTTTTAGAGAGGCGCCCCATGAGCACACAGGTAGCCGGCCTGACAGCAGCTGCGGAGAACAGAGCAAAGAAGAAGGTGGTGCGGCGGGCTGCGCCGGAGCAATCGCAGCAAATCCGGCGCCTGGTCCAGTGGTCATTCGCAGCCCTGAACGGATGGCTTGGCTTGCAGTTCTTTCTTTGGGTGCGGTGGTTCGAGCGTGGCGGACGCGGCCTGGAGGTGTCTCGCCCGGCCGGCGTGGAGGGATGGCTACCTATTGCGGGGCTCATGAACCTGAAGTATCTGGTTGTGACCGGCAGGGTACCGGCAATCCATGCGGCGGCCCTGTTTCTGCTCATCGCCTTTCTCCTGATCAGTCTGCTACTGAAGAAGGCCTTCTGCTCGTGGCTGTGCCCGGTGGGTACGCTCTCGGAAGCTCTCTGGAAGGCGGGACGGCGGATTTTCGGGCGCAATCTGCGCCTTCCGCACTGGCTGGATGTCGGGCTGCGCGGGCTGAAGTATGTGCTGCTGGGATTCTTTGTCTTCGTGATCGGCATGATGTCGGCAGAGGGACTCGCGGATTTCATGAGCACCCCCTATGGGCTGGTCGCCGACGTGAAAATGCTGAATTTCTTCAGGACGATTGGGGAGACGGGAATCATTGTGCTGGCTGTGCTGGTGGCGGGCTCGGTAGTGATCCAGAACTTCTGGTGCTGTTATCTCTGCCCGTATGGCGCATTGATGGGGCTGGTGTCGCTGCTCAGTCCGGTGAAGATTCGCCGCGACCTCGAGGCCTGCATCGATTGCGGCAAATGCGCCAAAGCCTGCCCGGCGAGCCTGCCGGTGAACCGCCTGGTGCAGATCCGCTCCGTCGAGTGCGCCGCCTGTATGGCGTGCGTGGCGGCCTGTCCGGTGGAGCATGGCCTGCAGTTCTCCCTGCCGCCCCGGCGTGTGGCCGAGCGCCCGGAACGCTGGACCGGGCGAATCGTGAAACCTGGCGCGGTGGCAGCGATTCTGGCGGGAATCTTCTTCGGGATGGTCTTCTTTGCGCGGGCTACCGGGCACTGGCAGACCAATGTGCCAGGGGCTATTTATATGAACCTGATACCGCACGCCAATGAGGTGACCCACCCCGGCATGTGAGCTGGGCCATCCTGCGCAGAGCTGTAGGCCAGATGTCGCGCCGTTCATCGAATGAAGCGGCCCCCGCAGCTATTCTTCGCTCCCCGCCGTCTAAGTGTCGTACGAGGCCGGTTTACAGCCGGCCGTCGGAGGGACGGTTTGGTCAGAGATGAGTACGGTGCGCGCCTGGGAACCCAATCTGAGGGAGTGGGCCGAGCAGAGAGGAGCTGGGTCTCCGCACCCGCCACCCGGCTGGCAAGCGGACTGGCGGCCGTAGCGATGATTCTGGGTTGCAGCCTGCCTGCCTGGGCTTCGCTTGGCGGCGATGTCTCCTCGGTGGAAGCCGATCGGGCTCATATGCGCGCCAGCATCCAGGTCAACAGCACCGCGGGCTACGACGTTCATGCAATGCAGTCACCGGCCGGCACCGTGGTCAGCGAATATGTGTCGCCCGCGGGTAAGGTCTTCGCCGTCGCCTGGCACGGGCCTTTTCCTCCCGACCTGCAACAGCTGCTCGGCTCGCGGTTCCAGCAGTACACCGCCGCCCTCCAGGCCCAGGAGAGGCACTTCGGCCATCGTCCCCTGAACATCCAGATGCCGGGGCTGGTCATTCAGACCGGCGGCCATATGCGGGCCTATTTCGGCCGGGTCTACATCCCTGAGCAGCTTCCACCAACCGTCAAAGTTGAACAAATCCGATAAGCGCGATCCGGAGTCCTCGTTTGCGTAGAACATTTCTAGTAATTCTTCTGGCGAGTGTGGGAGCGGCCGTCGGCTGCGGCGGCAGCAGCACCAGCTCCACCAAAACGACAACCCCGATCACTCCGCCGAGCAGCAGCTCCAACACTCTCTCCATCGTGGTCGATGGAGGACCTGCCGCCAGTCAGGCCGGCGGTTCGATCTATTCCAATGCCGCGTTCGCGACGGCAACCATCTGCGCCCCCGGCAGTACCTCCAATTGCGTCACCGTGGATCATCTGCTGGTCGACACCGGATCGACGGGGCTGCGCGTGCTCCAGTCCGCCGTGGCGTCGCTCGGGCTTCCAGCCGTGAATGCTTCCGGTGGATTCTCGGCTTACGACTGCGTGTCCTTTGTGGACGGATCGTATCTGTGGGGGCCGGTACAGCAGGCCGACGTGACGCTGGGCGGTGAAACTGCCTCGAAGCTCCCTCTTCAGGTGATCAGCAGCAGCAACACCGGCATTCCCACCAGCTGCTCCAACGGCAGCACAGCGAACCAGAATACCGAGGCGAGTCTCGGGGCCAATGGCATTCTTGGAGTCGGTACGGAGCCGACGGATTGCGGCAGTGTTTGCGCACCCGGCTCGAGCCTGGGCACTCCGCCAACGCCGGCCTACTATACCTGTTCGGGTAGTTCATGCAGTCCCGCCTTTGTGAGCGTGGCAGACCAGGTGACCAATCCCGTCGTGTCATTCCCGTCCGACAACAATGGCGTCATCGTCGAGTTGCCCTCCGTCTCGGGCGGCGCCGCAACGCTGACCGGATCGCTGATCTTTGGCATCGGCACGGAGTCGAATAACCAGCTCCCCACCAGCGCCACCGTCTTTACCCAAACCTGCGGCGAGTTCACGACTGTCTTCGACGGACACACCTACGGACTCAACAGCAATTGTTCGGGTCCCGGCAGCTTCATAGACAGCGGCTCCAACGGCCTGTTCTTTCCTGACGTTGCGAATCTGCCCGCCTGCCCGACCAATTCACCGGTGGGCGATATCTCGTCTTTCTACTGCCCGACATCGACTCAAAATCTATCGGCGACCAACAAGGGCGCTGATGGAACCACGAAGACCACCAGCTTCAGCGTGGACAATGCGGAGAACCTTTTCACCAACAGCGCCACAATGTCCGACGCCGCCCTCAGCGGCCTCGCCGGAGCGAATCCATCCGGAGTCGGCTTCGACTGGGGATTGCCCTTCTTCTACGGCGTCAATGTCTACAACGCCATTGATGGACAGAGCATGCCGTCGGGCCTTCCAGCCGCACCCTGGTGGGCTTACTGACGAGCGGGGGACCGAGCCCATACGATTTGGGCTCAGTCCCCCCTGCCGCTATTCCGCGCTCAACTCGTAATGTCCCGGATGGTCGAGCACAACCGCCAGCCGCGCACCGTTTTCAGCGGAAGTTCCGGACTTCGACGCTCCGTTGACGAGGATATGGCCGGCTCCCGATGAAACCGGGAAAAGCACCTTTGCCTCAACGCCGGATGGCACGTCGATCGAGGCGTGCAGATGGTGGTTCCCCCCATCCTGCTTCAGATCGACCTTGATCAGGCCGTTGGGAGTGGGTTCTGCTCCGCGCGCCCACGCGAGATCGAGCAGATCGGGCCGAATGGTGGTTTGGCTGAAGCCTGGCGCAGTGGGCTGAATGCCGAGGACCTGCTCCATGAGCCAGAAGGTAGGCGCGCTTGACCAGCCGTGAGCAAGCGAGATGCGGTAGCCCGCCGTGTTGTCCGCCTGCAGATCGACATGCGGATCATCGTCCTTCGGCCAGGAGGGATCGTAGGCCTCCCAGAAGCTGGTAGCGCCCTCCTGCACCATGCCGCCCCAGTACTCGCGAATCCAGGCCAGAGCATCGGCGCGGTGATGCATCTCGGCCATCGCGTCGAGAACATACGTGCCGTAGTAGGGCGAAATAATGTCCGGCCGGAAAGTGGGCTTGCCGACGCTGGAGAGAACGTTCTGCCAGATGGAGCCGTACTGGTCGGGGCTGGCCACGCCGGAGATCACAGCCATGGCGTTGGTCTGCCAGCGTGGACCAAAGGAGCCGTTCGACCAGTCTGCGGATTGGCTGACCTTGCTTAGCTCCTCAGCCCGCTGGGCGAAGTGATCGGCATTCTGCGTGTCGCCCAGCTGGCGAAGCAGCCATGCGCCGGCACGATAGGCCCGGATGTACTCGAGAACCGTAGTTTCGCGTGCCTCGGGCGTGTCGCCGTTCAGCTCGAGTGCCCAGTCCACATACAGCCACGCCTTGGTGTGGTTGATGAACTGGTTCTGCTGATCGAAATCCTTCTCCATGAACTCGAGCATCTGGACGATGCGGTCGTGCATGGAGGCGACATATTCCTTGCGGCCGGAATGGCGGAGATAGTCGGCCAGCTCCGTGAACCAGTAGGACGAATAGCCGGGAATGCCGTTCACATGCTGCTGGATCGGCAGAGGCCCAATGAGGCGCGTCAGCGTGTCTTCGAGCAGAAAGTGGTCGTCGAAGACGGCGTCGATCACCCGCCCGCTGACGTCGGTATCGCCCATCCAGCGCCCGCGATCCCGCTTGGGAGCGTCCCAGATGTCGTCCTGCATGCACAGATGCGAAGTGTAAGCGCCGGTCTCCCAAACGCGGTTGAGCAGCGCGTCAGACGACTCGAACGAGCCCCGGTAATCGACGGGATAGTAGACGTCTTCGAGGCGAATGGACTTGAAGCGCAGCTCCGGCGCCCCGGTTAGGAAGCGGATGCGCGCATAGCGGAAGGCCGACTTGGGGCCTGCGCCGGTGCCGTGCGGAGCCAGCGTAAGCGGATCGATGCCCAGGTAGGGCTCATCGTTCAGCTCGCCGATCGACTCGCCGTAGGCGACGGAGACGGTGGCGGGCGCGTCCGAGTCCGAAATGAGCTGGACCCTTCCGGTGACCTCGCGTCCGAAGTCAAGAGTGACCCCTGGGACGAACGCGTGGCCGGGGCCGGAATCGGCGAGATGAACCGTGAACTCGCTGTTGCTTTTGCCGGTGAGCGCGTCCACATTGTCGAAGGAGCCCTGCCCGGCGTACACATCCATGGTCTTCTCGGCTGGCAGGAACGTGTGCGCCAGAAACGGCGATTCGCCTTCATAGCCGGGCCAGTCGTATAGCCCCGCGTCGGCGTTCCACTGGAAGAGATCGATGGAGCCCTCGATGGGGCTGAGAGCCAGCGCCGCAGGCCAGGAGCTGTCGTTAAAGTCGGATTTCTGCCAGCCATCAACGGCCTGCAGCGAGGCTTTCCATTCCGGGCCGCTGATCAGGATCGGCGCAGCCAGCGCGCCCGGCGCGGCTGGAATCAGCTTCGCGACCAGCACATTCCCGAAGGCCTGCTGCATGGCGAGGCCGCTGTTCAGGAAACCCGCGTTGCCGTAGCCGCGAACGGCTTCCATCGCGATGACGTTGTCGCCGGAGCGCAGCAAGTGTGCAGCGTCGATGCGAAACACCTGAATGCTGAGCCGGTCCATGGGATCCATGACAAAATGTCCCGCTTCCGTGCCGTTGATAAACACGGTCGCGGAGCGAGGCCCGGCGACGTAGAGCGTCGCCTGCTGCGGCACGGAATCCAGATGGAAGTGGACGCGGAAGTAGTGCGGCGCGATCTGCTGGTCCGCCCCGGGCATGGAGTAATGAATGATGTCCGACTTGTCGGCGGTCGAGTCCTCGCGGGTCCAGATGTACTGCTCAGGAAGCGGCTGATGGAACGAGGAGAAGAGCTGCGGACTCCCGCTGAGGGTGCGCGTGGGATCAAGCTGGCCCGGCAGCGGCGTGGATTGGGGGCTCTGGGCCAAGAGGGTGGAGGCAGAGAGGGCGGAGAGGAGAAGAATGGCTGGACCGCGCAGCATTCGTAGAGGCTCCTTCAATAGAGGAAAGATTTCCAAAAGCCGAAGCGTATGCACAGATTAGGGGATTGTCAATGGAGGGACATCTGCACTCGTCAGTAACCTAGGCGGCCAGTTGCGCCTATGATGGGTTTCAAGTGGTGCACAGGAAAAGACCGGCGATCCGCTCATACTCTCCTGCTCCACGTTGACATCCGTTCGAAGTCGAATAGGGAAACTTCCCTCTAATTCAAACCCACCCCGCGGCATGTCGGCCGCCACACCGGAGGTTGTCCTTCCCGAAACACTGACGATTAAGGAACTCGGGATTTTTAGGTACGCAAGAAGGATCGCCCCAATCACGGAGTTTGCTTTGTGGCTTTAGCGTCTCCGGTTCTCGAATGCGTATACGACAGCGAGGGTCATTCTTGCTTGGATCTCATCGATTCCAGTTCGGGCAACAGCGCGCGACATGATCGTGACCTCAGGAGACATCACGGCATCCGCCAAGATGTTTTGCATCCTTCTGCTTTCCGGGGTTGCATTCAGGACGCCGCCGCGTGGCAAGAGCTCCGTTACCCATGCTTCGAATTCCGCCGGATTAGTCATGTTCGCGCTCCTGGTGACCCACCGTTGATGTTTGTCTGACTCTTCCGTTGGCGGATGAAGAGCTGCGTTCGAGCTCTCGCAGTACGTAGGCAATTACGGCGAGACAATAGCTGTTGTTGAATGTCGGGATATTGCATCCAGCTGCGGAATGATAGGCATTCCAATACTCAAGAACGGTTTCGATATCCTTTCGCCGAACTGGACGACTGCGCTGATTTGAACTTCGCGTGGCTGCGAAGGGCCAGACGAAAAACTTGTCTACGTCGATTCTGTCAATTTCGAAGCTCTGATCTGCATTTCGCCCGGAGCGGTTGTGGGAAGGGATCATCATGCCAGGTCTGAGATGCCGCTGAATCGCGTCCCAATTAAGTGTCGTTGTCCTAATTTGCATAAACTCTCCTTCAAGATTTGCGTGGTCAGGATTGTGGCGGCGGAGCCGTCCGCACCTGCCCACCCGTCGGGGACGGGGAGCAACGGACCCGGCCCTCCATGCCCCACAGCCTCCCATGGCGCGAAGTCTTTGTCAAGGTGTAAGTTGTTGAAAATAAAGATATAGCAGCTGATATGTCAGCTGACATACACGCCTTCACACTTCGGTGCTGAGTTCCAGGTCCTCGAAGCGCCGCAGCTTGTAGATGGCGATCGAGATGATCCAGGCCAGCGCGAAGATGCCGACGATACAGTAGCCCAGCACACCGAAGTTGCCATTCAGCCGTCCGATGAGACTCCAGAAGACTCCCTGCAGGTGCAACTGGCCGCCCAGCAGCCCGAGCGCTTCGATGCCGCCCACCACCAGGGCCACCAACACCGAGACCGAAGTGATGGTGAGGTTGTAGTAGAGCTTGCGGATCGGCTTAACGTAAGCCCAGCCATAGGCGCCGAGCATCAGGATATTGTCCGTTGTATCGATCAGCGACATGCCGGCCGCGAACAGCACCGGAAAAACCAGGATCGACCACAGCGACAAGCCGCGCGAGGCCTCCGCGGCGGAGATTCCCAGCAGGCCTACTTCGGTGGCCGTGTCAAAACCGAGCCCAAAAAGCACGCCCAGCGGATACATATGCCAGCTGCGCCGGATCATGGCAAAGATGGGGCGGAAGATCCGTGCCAGGAATCCCCGGTTGGCCAGCAGCAGGTCGAAGTCTTCGTCCTGGTAGGGCTCTCCGCGTCGGACGCGGGTAAACGTCGAATAAACGGAGCGAAGGATGACGATATTCACCGCGGCAATCGCCAGCAGGAAGATCGCAGACACCGATGTTCCGATAACGCCGCCAATACTGCGGAAGTGATCGATGTGCTGCTGCAGCCGGAGCGCGGTCGCTGCAATCAGCAGCGAACCGACAACCACAATGGTGGAGTGGCCGAGCGAAAACATCAGGCCCACGGCGACCGGGCGCTTGCCCTCCTGCATCAGCTTGCGCGTGACATTGTCTATGGCGGCGATATGGTCGGCGTCCACCGCATGGCGAAGCCCAAAGCTGTAGGCGAGAAAGGCCGTGCCGAGCAGGACCGGGTAATGGTGAAACGCGGCCACCGCCCACAGCCAGCCTGCGGCATTGAAGACGATGAGGAACAAATAGATTGCGGAGATCTTGCCGCGAATGTGTCCCGCGCGGTCACCGAACAGATTTTGGAGCGCAGGTGTCATGGCGGCGGCTCAGTTCTCCGGAGGCATCGGTACAGCGCTTCGTCTTCATTCTAGACGCACTGTGCTGGTTGAATTAGTGAAATGCGTCACTTATCCTCGGCGCGGCGGTGAATCCCGGCGGCGGAGAAGGTGCCCACATTTTGGGACCGTTCGGTACATTGCGAGTTCAGGCAAAACTCTGGATGGGCGTGGAGACGGATTCCAGAGATCTGCCGGAGGCCTCCACGCAGATGGTGGCTTCGCAGTGGGAGCTGGCAAGCAATCAGGAGGATCCCGGCTGATGATCCTCCCGTATCAAGCAGCAGGCGTTGCGCTACCGCATCTGAAGCTGGCCGCGAATCTCCCCGGAGGGGAAGCTCTGGCTGTGTACGTTGACGTAGGTATCGCCGCTGCGGATCGCGGTGATCAACCCGGCGAGGTCGCCTGGCGGAATGCCCTGGGGAATGACGGAGTCACCGTTCGAGGCCGGGAGAACGCTGACGTCGGCAGCTGTAATGGTGCCGGTAATGGTGCCGGACGCGGGACATGCCGGTTTGACTCCACCACACAGGAAGACCACGACTCCGCCGTTGGTCCTGCTGGCGCCAAAGTGAATGTGAGCCTGAACGACCGGGCTGCTCATGTCGGCATAGGAGAGACGCCACGAGATGGTCCCATCCTCGTTGATCGCGGCCTCGAACCTGCCGTGGCTGGCCGCTAATACCGAGGGCACCTGTTCGAAGGATATGAGGTTCGCCTTGAGAAACTCTCTGCCGTCCCAGTCCTGACCGAAGACAGCGGTTCCAATTAGAGCAAGAGCGAACAGGAGGGGCAGAAAATACCTGCGCATGGTGGTGATGGGGGCTTTCATCGGATTGTTTCCTTTCTGGATGGTGGATTGAGTGAGCAGAGCCTGGGCGGGCAGGCTCTGCAGTGTAGGTGTCGCGCGGGTCTTTAGTTGACGATGGGGCCGAAGTTGCACCCAGCCGGTGCATTGAGGGTGGTGGTGTTGCCGACGAGCAATGCGGTGGGGTTGATAGCTCCGCCCATGGTGAGTTGCTTCTGAGCGAAGAAGGCAGCGCCGAAGGGCGTGGCCGAGCTGATCGCCGCCAGGTCGCCCAGATTGTCAAAGGCGATGCCGTTCGGAGCACTCAGCGTGGAGTTGCCATCGATGGTGGTGGGGCTCAGCGTGACTGCAGGCATGGGACTACCCGTCGCGTTGAGACTGGTGTTCAGGAACTCCACAACCGTGTTGGGAGCATTGGCGTTGCTCGACCACAGATCACCATTGGCGTCGAAGATGAGAGCCCAGGGCGCCTGAATAGAACCATTGCCATCATCGGAAAGCATGACATCCGGAGTGAGTGAGACGCTCGCCGGGCTGGTGGGCAGATTAGCAGCCTTGAATTCGAAGATGGTGGTCGTTGCGTTGTTGGCGATCCACAGATCTCCGGTGGCATCGAAGGCGATTCCCAGGGGCCCGTTGAAGGCCGGATTCGACGTGATGCTGATGTTCGGCGTGGCGTTGGAGTTGTTAGCCGCCAGTTGCGCGGGAGTGAAGACAAAAACGGCGTTGGCTCCGTTGTCGCTCACCCACAGACTGCCGTTCGCGTCAAAGATCGCCTGTTGTGGGAAAGTGAAGTCGGCCGAGTTGATGGTGACGTGCGGGCTCGGATTGTTGGTGGTGCCGAGCGCGGCTAGTTGCGTGGGCGTGAATTCGTAGAGTGCGGGTTTCACGGTTCCCCCCCCGGCCACCGTACCGCCGTCGATGACCCACAGGTCACCGGCTGCGTCAAACACCACACCCTGTGGCGCTCCGAACGCTCCACTGTTATTCGCCAGATGGGGAGCCATTGTGGTGGAATTCGCCGACAACTGCGACGGCAGGAATTCGAGAACGTTGGTGTCGTTGGCCACCCACAGCGCCTTATTGATCGTGGGTGTTACCGGCTGCGTCGGTTGCGCGGTCTTCACCATTTGCATGTTGCTGCCTCCGCACCCGGCGGTGATGGCCAGTGCGATGGCGGAGAGAGGCAGAAAAAGCGAACGCGCTGCAGACATGAACCGACTGCTGTGGCCGGTGGTGCGAACGCCGGAAATCGATGCGATAGCTGAGTACATGACTTTCCTCACTGGATCTGAATTTTTGGGGTTGCCCCTGCTGGAGTAAGCGACATTTCCCGCCACCGCCCCTCAGGAAATACTTCTGTCCGGCAGTGGCGAGGGGCTGACCGATTAATGCGCCGCTATCCTGCAAAGCGACAGTTGCTGCGCGCTTCCCTCATGAACCACCGAAAAAGATGACGTTGCTGAAAGAATCGGAAGCCGGGAAGTTACATCGAGAGCGCAGTGAATTGCGCTATAATCGCGCTGCCAATGGACAGGACGGATGTATACGCGGCTGCAGTTTGTACTGGCGCGCCGACGGATCGCCTGATATTGGGTCAATACTCCAGGTCGAGAGATGTCGGATGCAGAATGACGGTCTCTGAGGGAAGAGCATGGATTTGCCTGTCGATCGCGCCTCGGTAACCCAGCTGCTGCGGCAATGGGGCAGCGGGGACAAAGCGGCGCTGGACGAGCTGATGCCGGTTGTCTACGACCAGCTGCACAAGCTGGCTGCTCGTTCTCTGCGATCGGAACGGGCCGATCACACCCTGGCAGCAACGGCGCTGGTGAATGAGGCCTATCTGCGCCTGGTGGATGCCAACGTTGCATGGCAGGATCGGGTGCACTTCTTTGCGGTTTCTGCGCGGCTGCTGCGGCGCATTCTGGTGGATCACGCTAAGGCGGCCAGACGACAAAAGCGGGGAGCAGGCGCGGAGAAGATTCCTCTGGATGAAGCAGTGATTGTGGGGCCGGGTTCGCTGGCGGGGCTGCTGGAGCTGGATGAGGTGCTGAAGAGCCTCGCTGCCCAGGATCAGCGCAAGAGCGAAATCGTTGAGTTGCTCTGCTTTGGTGGGCTCACTTATGACGAGACGGCGGCGGCGCTGAACATTTCGCCGGCCACGGTGCATCGAGAACTGAAACTGGCCCGGGCTTGGCTGCACCGCGAACTTTCATTGCGTGCCTCTTAACGGGGGTTCATGCTCCATTCATCCGAACGCTGGGAACAGATTGAGAGCCTCTTTCACGAGAGTCTCGAAATGCCGGTCGACGCGCGCGCCGCATTTCTCGAGCAGCGTTGCGGCACCGATCACGATCTGCGAAAGGAAATTGAGGCGCTGCTTGAATCGGCGGACAAGCCTCTCGATGTGCTGGAAGAGCATGTGATGCAGGCGGCACGTGAGCTGGCCGCCGGACCGGCGTCGAATCTGGTCACGCCGGGCGAGCGCATCGGTCATTATGAGATCGTTTCTTTTGTCGGCGCCGGTGGCATGGGTCAGGTTTATCTGGCACAGGACACCGTGCTTCGGCGCAAGGTCGCGATCAAAATGCTGGCGCCGGCATTGGCGCATGATCAGCGCGGACTGCGCCGATTTGAGCAGGAGGCGCGAGCGGCTTCTGCGCTCAATCATCCCAATATTTTGACCATCTACGAATTCGGAGAGGTCAACGGGCTGCACTTCATCGCGTCGGAATACGTGGAAGGACCGACGCTGCGACAGAAGCTCAACGAGGCACCTCCGGATCTGAACAGCGTGGTGGATGTTGCCACTCAGATTGCCAGAGCTTTGGAGGCAGCTCACGCTTCAGGAATAGTTCACCGGGATATCAAGCCGGAAAATGTCATGATCCGGGCCGATGGATTGGTGAAGGTACTGGATTTCGGAATTGCCAAGCTGAACGAGGGACAGCCGCAGCAGACCCTGCTGCCGCCTCTGCTCGCAGCATCGCTCTCGATGAGCATGGCTGGGATGGTGATTGGATCTGCACGGTATATGTCGCCGGAGCAGGCGCGCGGCCAATCCGTGGATGCGCGCAGCGATATTTTCAGCCTGGGCGTGGTTCTGTATGAGATGGTGGCCGGCAAAGCGCCCTTCGAAGGACAGACGGTCAGCGATGTGATTGCAGAAATCCTGAAGGGTACGCCCCGGAGCCTCAGCGAGATTATTCCGGAAATTCCGCCGGCGCTGCAGGAGATTGTCGGCACGGCGATGTGCAAGGACCGCGAGTGCCGTTATCAAAGCGCAAAAGAGATGGTTTCCGATCTGCAGGAATTCGCGGGACAATTGCGGGTCGCTGCCGGGAAGGCGGGCAGCGGTGCGGCGCAGCCAGCGTCCCGAATGGCGCGCGCAGATTCGGGCGAATTGCGAGTAACTCCTCCGGCGGAGTCGAATGTCGCCGCGCAGCGGCCGTGGTACGCGACGTCATGGCTTGTGATGGTTCTGGTGTTGTTAGTGGTGGTCGCTCCTGCGATTTATGTGGTCGCGCATTTTCGTAAATCTGCCGCGCCCGTACAGGCGAATACGCACACCCTGGCTATTCTTCCATTTCGTAATCTGCGCGGCGATCCATCGCTCGATTATCTGGGGTTCTCGCTTTCCGACGCGATTATCACCGAGCTGAGCTCGGTGAACGGCCTTACGGTACGGCCGTCGTCGTCGGTGGAAAAGTACCGGGATCAGACCATCGATCCGCGCCGGATCGCGGACGCTCTCAATGTGGACACCCTGCTGACCGGCGGGTTTATCAAAGACGGAAACGATCTGCGCATTACTGCACAACTAATCGACGTGAAAGGGAACCGGATTCTGTGGCGGGATTCGCTGGACGTCAGGGATGACAAGCTGCTGACCGTGCAGGACCGTGTTTCGCAGGAGATTGTGAAAGGGCTGGAGCTGAATCTGTCGCCGCAGCAGGCACAAAATCTGCATCCTGCCAAACCGGCAAGCCCGCTCGCCTATGAGTACTATCTCCGCGGAGTGGACTTATACGCACTGAGCGACTTTCCGGCGGCGATCGCTATGCTGGAAAAATCGGTTTCGATCGATCCGAACTACGCGCCCACGTGGGCCCATCTGGGCAAGGCCTATACGACCAGTGCAACTCTGCGGCTCGGCGGTCGTGAGCAGTACGACAAGGCACAGGCAGCTTACGAGAAGGCGATGGCCCTCAACCCCGATCTGGTGAATCCGCGCATTTACATGGCGAACATGCTGACCGATACAGGAAGGGTTGAACAGGCTGTGCCTCTTCTGCGGGAGGCACTGGCCAACAATGCCAACAACGCTGAACTGCACTGGGAATTGGGTTACGCTTACCGCTTCGCCGGAATGCTGCGGGAGTCGGTGACCGAATGCGAGCGAGCAAGGCAGATTGACCCGGAGGTCAAGATCAACAGCTCTGCGCTGAATGCGTATCTGTATCTCGGAGAGTATGCAAAATTTCTGAACAGCCTGCCGAACCAGGATACGGCGTATGTGCTGTTCTATCGCGGATTGGCGGATTTTTACGAGAATCGGGTACAGGAAGCCGCTCAGGAATTCGATCGCGCCTATATGTTGCAGCCATCGCTGCTGCCCGCTCAGGTTGGAAAGGCGCTGAGCGAATCGATTGCGGGACGGTATGATTCCGCGCTGCAGACGCTGAGACATACGCAGGACGAGATGGAGGCGCGAGGCGTCAGCGATGCCGAAAGCATGTACAAGGTCGCCGAAGCCTATGCGGTGCTCGGCGATAAGCATGCGGCTTTGCATGCGCTGAGCCATACCGTCGAAGGCGGGTTCTTCTGTGACGCGTGCTTTGAAGCGGATCCTCTGCTCGCCGGCGTAAGGAATGAAGGAGAATTCCAGCGACTGGAGGAAGAGGCACGCCAGCGACATGAGGAATTCAAAGCGCGCTTCTTCTGACCGGCAGCCTGCCGAACCTCGGATTCGCTGATCCGTTGTTCTGTCTAAAAGTTCTCAACAGAATCGCGGCTGTCATTCTGAGCGAAAGGGGCCCCAAACGTCCCTCAGTTTTGGGGGTGGTAAGCGAAGAATCTGCGTTTGCTGTTTCTCCGTTTGTCAGGTCCAAATGTTTGGGGCACCACGCTAATAAATCAATTTGAGCGAAAACTGAATCTGGCGCGAAGTGCCGGCCGTTTTACTGATCTCGCCGAAGCCCGAGCCCCTGATAGTGTTGGCGGGCAGGCCCATGTTGACGGTGTTGAAGAGGTTGAAGAACTCAGAGCGGAACTGCAGGTCAACCAGTTCGAGGCCACTCTGGCGACGCCCGAAGGGCGTGTCCTTGATGAGCGCATAGTCGAAGTCGTAGTAGGCCGGACCGCGAAATGAATTACGGCCAACCGTGCCAAAGCGTCCGGAGTTCGGTCCCGTGCCGCCTGGAATTCCGATGGGAATAAAAAAGAAGGAAGAATTGTCGGTGCCTCTGCCAAAGTAATCTTCGCGGGGACGGGTCGCACTGTGAGCCGTGGAGAGATGCGGTTTTGCAATCTGGTCGGGCCGGTCGCTGCCGTTGGAGCCCACCCCTGTCTGCTGGATCCCGGAGTAGATGGTGAAGGGAGAGCCGCTGGTAATGGTGGAAATGCTGAGCAACTCCCATCCCGAGGTGATGTTCCTGTTCAGCCCGCGGAGAAGGGGTGTGTCCTGAGCGTGCAGGTCCTGGGCTACGCTGAGCGTGAAGGCATGGCTTACGTCGAAGTTCGAAGGCCCTTTCTCCGGATGAGTATCGAAAGGATTCTGCGGATTGGGCAGAGCCACGGCACCAGTTGAGCCGGTGCCGCCCAGTATGAGGCTGGTGTCATCGAGAGATTTGGACCAGGTATAGCCGGCCTGAATACCGGGGCCGCCATGCTTGATGGTTCCGGAAAGCGAAGTCTGCAGCGCATTGTAAGACGAATGGGAAGTGTCGGTGATGATCGACTCAAAACCAAAGCCTCCGGTCACATTTCCTGCGGCGTCGAACTGCGTGTACGGCGCAAAAGCCGGTTCGGCGCCGGGGTACCCATTGGGAAAAGAGACACGGGGCAGGCGGAAGGACGCGGTGCCCACATAGGCGGCATCTGCCGTTACGCCGCCGAACTGGCGCTCGAGGCCCAGGTTCCATGACTGGAGATACGCGTTCCCAAAGCGGCGGTCGACGGCGTTCAGGCTGAGCAGCGACAGTTGGTGACCCGGAGAAAGCGCTGCGAGATCGGCCTGGTAGCGGTTTACATCCATCACTGTATTAGGCTGCACCTTCTTCGGATCTCCGCTCGAAAAAACATTCTGGCCGGACGGCGTATAGGTGGGTGGCAGCTCAGCGGGCGTGATCTGGAACCCATAGGGGATAAGCGCGTTGCGCGCTGCATTGACGCGGGGGTAAACGGAAAAGGGGGTAGAGCCAGTAAGAAAGTTGTCCTGCCAAATGTTGGGAGGAATCACCGTGATGCCTCCGCCGGCGTGGATCAGGAGTTGCGATGCCGGTCGCCAGTCGAGTTGCACGCGTGGTCCCAGACCCCCCCAGTCGAAGTGATAGCCGGGCTGTGGATCGATCACGTACTGCTGAGATACCCCGCGCGGCGGACGAACCTCAAGAAAGCCGGCTGTGCGGTGCGCTCGTTCGCTGATGGGCGTGTACACCTCATAACGCAGGCCGTAGTCGAGGGTGAAGCGCCCGGAGATCTTCCAGGTGTCCTCCGCATAAATGTTGAAGTCGCTGCGATTGATGGCCGCAGGACCGATGTGCGGCCCGCTTGAAAAATAGGGAGGAGCTACAGAGACATTGTAGGAATACGGATACCCGATCAGGAGACTGCTGAGGGTATCGGGCAGAGGATCGCCAGGAGCAACGGAGTGAGCGCCGGAGGCCGAAGGAATGAAGATGGGCGAGTAGACGGTGCCTCCGCCGAAGTCATATTCGCCGTTGGGACTGATGCCGAAGTAAGTCGTGTCGCGATTGAGGCGAACTTCGCCTCCGAATTTCACTGCGTGGCGGGCTGTTGTCCAGGTGAAGTTCTGCTGAAGCTGAAACATGTTCCCGAAGGCGGACATTACCGATCCGGCCGCGGAGTTGAAGGCTTCGAAGAGGCCGTCGTTGAATTTAAGGGCCGGATCGGTGCGGTTGGGCGTGGGAAAGGACGGAGTTGTCCTCGTGATGCTGAACTCTGAAGTCCACAGGAAACGCGGCGAGACAGTCCTCGTCCAGGAAAAAGCGACCGCTCGCTGACGATCGACATATCGAACCCCGAAGGAGGGATCGATCGTGGTTTGATCGGGATTGGTTGTGGGCCCGGTGAGATTGTCGAAGCTGAAGCGGCCGAAGAACTGGTCTTTTTGTCTGAGCTTTTGATCGAGGCGAATGGAGAACTGGTTTGCGTCGGTGTCGACCTTCGACGGTGCAGCATAAGTGCGGGGTCCATAGGCGCCGGCCGGATTATTGGGGATTGGATAACGCGCCAGCACTGCAGCGATCTGCGGATTGACCGGGACGGTCAGGGTATCGGTGGTGCCATCGGGAAATGTCAGGGTGTCCAGGCCGGCACGCTCCGCAGGAGTCGGCATGGGGAGCACCTGGGTAGTGCCGAGGACCTGGCGGAAGCCCTGATACTGGCCGAAATAAAAGGTCCTGCCGCTGCCGTTGTAGAGGTGAGGAAGCACGGCCGGGCCCCCATTGGTGAAACCAAACTCATTGCGACGGAAAGGCGGGATGCGGCCTGGCTCCACAATGGAAGGATGGTCGAAGAAGTTGCGCGCATCGAAGGCGGAATTGCGCACGAACTCGAAAAATGAGCCGTGAAAGCCGCTCTTGCCGGAGCGGGTAATGATGTCGGTGAAGCCGGCGGCGCCGCGGCCGATATCCGCCGGCATCCAGCCGGAGGTCGAGCGAATCTCTTCGATGGCATCGACATTGAAATTGGTAAATGCGGACCCTCCCATTTCCGGATCGCTGTTATCGGCGCCGTCCATAGCGAAGACCGCTTCAACGCCACGCTGGCCGTTGATGGCGAACTGCTGGGTGAAATTCGTCGCGCCATTCACGTCGGTCATCGTTCCGGCCGCGAGCAGCAGCAGAGTGCTGAAGTCGCGTCCATTAAGGGGAAGAGAACTGACCGATTCTCCGGAGAGCTGCTCTCCGCTGGTCGGCTGGCTCTCGGAGCCTCTGACGGCAGCCGGGACTGCGCGCACGAAGACAGTGTTGTGATCGGAGATGGTCAGGACGACTGCGGACGCGGTGATCTCAACCGGCACAGGAGCGAGGGCATGTTTGCCACGAAGATGAATGGTCAGCCGATGCGGCCCGCCGGCGATATTTGAGAACGAGAAGGTGCCATCCGCATGGGTCTGCGCGGTGTGCTGCCCGGACTCTGTGGGAATTTCAATGGTGGCGCCTGCGATCGGCTGCCCCGAAGCGTCGTGCAGAATGCCCCCCCACGAATTTATGGATACGGTGGATTGGGCCCAGCTCGCTGCAGCCACGAACAGGCACTGGAAGATATAGAAAACAATTAACCCTTGCAACTGGTTGCCATACCGACGCATATTGCTGCTGTTCAAGCGACCCCCGGCCAAGTGACCCAACCCTGATGAAGTGGAATAAAGCTGAGGGAAGTTTACCGTGACGCGTGCACCAGCCGGGCAGCGACATATCCCGGCGTGAGTACGGAGGTGTCAGGGCGCCGGTCGGCATCAAGTCCTGAGCCAGCAGTCGCCGATTGCGTTTGAGGTAAGCGAAGTTTTAGTGTGCCTCCCTTGCAGTGCCGGGACTGACGCGCTCCAGTGTGAACGCAGCAGCCTGGAAGTCGCCCATCAGCTCAACGTCAATTCCATGCTGCATCCACCAGGCTCCGCTTGCCTCGGAGGGTGTGTCCGGCGCCAGCTTGCCGTCCAGCCCCTCAATCCGATACACAACATCGGGGTCGAGCCCGCGCAGATAAAGCCGCGGATAAGGGTAGAGTTCGGTGCTGGAATGCAGAAACGCAAAGACGGCAGTTTGCGCTCCGTCGCGTGAAACATATTCCGTGGCGGATTGCTCGCTGCCGCCCGTCGGCTCAATGAGACGGTACAAAAGGCCACGCTGCACGGTCTCTCGTATCGATTTGTACTGGCTGATCATCTTTTTAGCGGTAGCAAAATCCTCCGGGCTCCAGTGATTGAGATTGGCTCCAACGCCCAGAGATCCCTGCATCGACGAGAGAAAACGATGCTCCAGCGACAACGTACGGTGGTTCACCCACGTGGGCGAGTCGGTCACCCAGGCCATCATCACGCCCGGCGTGTAGGCGTAAGTGAATCCGTTCTGGATGCGCAGACGATCGAAGGCATCGGTGTTATCCGAGGGCCACACCTCGTCTGTCAGGTGCATCACCCCCAGATCCACGCGGCTGCCTCCGCCGGAGCAGCTTTCGATTTCGAGCTTGGGGTGTTTCGCCCGCAACTGGGCCAGGATGTCGTAGTAGTTGCGGATGAAATCGACATAGACATTCTTTTCCTGGTCCGGCGGGACCTGCGGCCATCCGGGTTCTGACCAGTTGCGGTTGTAATCCCACTTGAGAAAGTCGATCTGGTTTTCATCCAGCAGGTGTTCCAGAGTGCTCAGCACCCACGCATGGACATCGGGACGTGCAAGATTCAGTACGAGCTGATTGCGCCCTTCGGTACGCGGCCGGTTGGGGAAGTTGAGCACCCAGTCGGGATGAGCACGATAGAGCTGGCTGTCAGGATTGACCATCTCCGGCTCGACCCAAAGCCCGAAGCTCATGCCAAGGGAATGCACTTTGTCGATCAGCGGCTTGAGGCCGTGAGGAAATTTCTGCGGATTGACGAACCAGTCTCCCAGGCCGGCATGGTCGTTATTGCGTTCGCCAAACCACCCGTCATCCATCACGAAGCGCTCGACGCCGATGCTGGCTGCTTTCTCGGCAAGCGCCATCTGACCGGCCTCATCCACGTTGAACTCGGTCGCTTCCCAGGAGTTATAGAGAACCGGCCGCAGTGCCGGATGCGGCGCATTGGGCAGAATCGAGTCGATCTCCAGGCGATGCATCATGCGCGATGCTTCGCCGATGCCGTCGCGAGTGTAGCCCGCATAAAACCACGGAGTCTGGAGGTCCTCGCCCGGCTTCAGCAAGTAGCCGAAGTCGAAGCTGTTGAAGCCGCCACTGACTCGAACATCCTGAGCGGAGTTCTGCTCCACGGCGATTTCCCATGACCCGCTCCAGCCGAGCGCGCCGAACCAGACATCGCCGTGCTCCGGATTATTGCGATCCTGGTGGTCGATGGCAAACCAGGGATTGTTCTGGGCGCCGGTGGTGCCGCGCCGGCTCTCCAACACGGTCATGCCGGGATGCACAGCCTGCTCCTGCACGTTCCATTCGCCGGCCCAGCGGCCGGTGAGATAACGAAGCCGGTAGTCATTGCCGCGCGGCAGATTCCACGTTGCGGCAAAGGCCTGTTCGATGGTGAACGGCGCCTGCGTGTGGTTCTCAATCTTCGCCGCGCGTCGCACGATGCCGGTTTCCGGGTCGATCTCGTACTGCAGCTCAACTTCAACGTCGAGCGAGATGTCCTTCATGGTGATGAACAGTCGATTGCCGTCGATCCGATGCGAAACATACTTGAGAACCAGATCGCGATTTCCGTCAGGAAAGGTGATTTTCAAGTCCGGCTCTTTGAAAAGACCGCCTCCCCACCCAACAAATTCCTCCGGGGTGGTTTCGATGGGCGGATCGAACGAGGCATGGCCGGGCAGGGAATGGGCAGCGGGAAAGCGATCGCTGTCCGACAGGCGGGCGCCCCAGTAAAGCGACTGCAGTTGCTGCTGGTCATTCACTCCGAAAGCATAGGTCGTTGCGGCAGCATCCAGGCGGAAGACGCGGGCGGCGCTGTCGAATTGGATCTTGACTGCGGGCATGCCGCCTTTCTGAGCCCGGGCTGCCGAAGCAAAGGCAACAAGAGCTGCCAACAGGCAGCACGCTATCGCAGAAGGCACGGATCTGCAACCAATCGATCGTGCCGGGGAAACGCCCGAGCGTGTATTCATTTTTGTTCTATTCCCTCTGTGCAGCGTGCCGCCTTCATCATTTACCGGGTTGAACTGCATCTTTTTCTGGCTGAGAATCGAGTGCGAATGGTCTGCCTCACCCTTTGACCGGCTATTTTTTGCTGGTTAGCTTAGAAGCTGAACATACCTCATGCCAGTTTCGGAAGATTCGCAGGAATCAAGGATATTGCCAAAGCGCTCGACGTGTCGATTGCTATGACCGCTGGAGTTCCAGCGGGGAGAACCACGGATATGAGCAGTACGGACCAATGCAGCGGAGAAGATATTGTGAGCGAAGCGCCGATGCTGAAGCTGCCGGATGCTCCGGCGACCGAAACCGGCCCGGTTAAGGCATGGAGAGAGCCGGTCATCATGCAGACGTATTTGCCCGCCGCTCCGGATCCCAACCCGCTGTTTCTGGAGAAGCGTGTGTACCAGGGCAGCAGCGGGCGCGTGTACCCGTTGGCGGTCATCGATCGAATCGAAACAACGCCGCGCGAGCACGCGTGGGATGCGGTGCATCTGGAGAACGAGTTGATCCGCGTGATGATCCTGCCTGAGATTGGCGGGCGAATTCATGTGGGACAGGACAAGGTAAACGGCTATGATTTCTTCTACCGCCAGAATGTGATCAAGCCCGCGCTGGTGGGCCTCGCGGGGCCCTGGATATCCGGAGGCGTTGAGTTCAACTGGCCGCAGCACCACCGGCCCGCCACATTCATGCCTACCGATGTGGCGATCGAAAGAGAACCGGACGGTACGGTCATCGTGTGGTCCAGCGACTACGATCCGATGAGCCGGTTAAAGGGCATGCATGGCGTTTGCCTGCGGCCGGGTAAGGCTTATCTGGAACTCCGTGTCCGTCTCTATAACGGAACCACCGATACGCATACATTTTTGTGGTGGGCGAACGCAGCCACACGCGTCCACGAGAAGTATCAGTCCTTCTTCCCGAAAGATGCTCGTTTCGTGGCTGATCATGCGAAGCGCGCTGTAACAGAATTTCCGCTGAGCCACGGCACATATTATGGCGTGAACTATAGCGATCGTGGGCAACGAGGTGTGCCGGAAGAGGAGCAGCCGCGATGTTTTCGTCCTGATGGGTCTTATCCGGCGAATGATCTGAGCTGGTACGCAAACATTCCGGTGCCCACCAGCTACATGATCACCGGATCGCGCGGCGACTACTTCGGCGGCTACGACCATGGGCAGCACGCGGGCGTAGTGCACTATGCCGATCATCACATTGCGCCGGGCAAAAAGCAGTGGACGTGGGGCAATCATGAATTTGGCTATGCGTGGGATCGCAGCCTGACGGACAGCGACGGCCCCTACATCGAGCTGATGGCTGGGGTCTATACCGACAATCAGCCGGATTTCTCGTTCCTGGCTCCCGGAGAGACGAAAACATTCCGGCAGTGGTGGTATCCCATACGCGAAACTGGTGTACCTGATGAGGCGAATCTCGAAGCGGCAATGCGCATGGAGACGCATGAGGATGGCGCCACTGTGCACCTTCTGGTGACGAGCGAGCGCTCCCATTGCGTAGTGCGAGTTCTCGTCGATGGTCAGGAACGCGGCAGGTGGCAGGGAGATCTGACGCCGCGCAAGCCGTTGCATCACACCTTCGCATTCGAGCTGGTCGGCGGCGAGCCTGAGGTTCTGCTGGAACAGGACGGGCACGTTCTGCTGCGGTATGCTCCCGCGGAGATCGTGCTGGCCGAAAGGCCAGCGGTAGCGACAGAACCTCTTTCTCCAGCCGGGATCAGAACCAATGATGAGCTTTTCCTGACAGGGTTACACCTGGAGCAGTACCGCCATCCCACCCGTTTTCCGGAAATCTATTGGCAGGAGGCCATCCGGCGCGATCCGGGGGACTGCCGATCGCAGAATGCCCTGGGGCGGTGGCACCTGCGACGCGGCGAATTCGCGCAAGCAGAAAAGCATTTCAGCGCTGCAATTGCCCGTCTCACCGCGAGGAATCCCAATCCGCCTGATGGCGAGCCGCACTATAACCTGGGCCGGACACTTCTTTATCTGGGACGCCGCGAGGAAGCCTATGCTGCGTTTTATAAATCTACCTGGAATGCGGCGTGGCGCGGCCCCGGCTACCATCGCCTGGCAGAGATCGATTGTAGTCGCGGCGAGTGGGAGAAGGCTCTGGGGCACCTCCAACAATCGCTGAAGGCCGAAGCAGAGAATCTCAATGCCCGCAACTTGCAGGTCATCGTATTGCGGCGATTGGGGCGCATGGAAGAGGCGGAGGCGGTGCTTCGCGCCACACGCGCGCTCGATTCCCTGGATATCTTCAGCAACTTCCTTGAGACGGGCCTGCCTCCCCAAAAAGGACAGCAGCGGATTAACCTGTCCTTCGATCTGTTACGAGCCGGCCTGATTGAGAAAGCCCAGCTTGTTGCTTCGGCAGCAGGGCTTCGGGGTAACGATGGATCCGCGCCGATGCTGCAATACCTCGAAACAGAAATTCAGCACCGCAGCGGGGAAAGGCCTGGGCAGACCGCAGCGTCGCCTGCTGCGGCTATTCACTGCGATTACGTTTTCCCGAGCCGGCTGGAGGAACTGGTGCTTCTCGAGAAAAGCATTCGGCGTGATCCAAAGGATCCCCGGGCGCCTTACTACCTTGGTAATCTGCTCTACGATCGCCGGCGCCACCGCGAGGCAATTTCGCTCTGGCAGCGAAGCGCGCAGCTCGATCCTGACTTTCCCACAGTGTGGCGCAATCTTGGCTTCGCTTACTTCAACGTTCTGCATGAGCCGCTGAAGGCGCGGGATGCTTTCGCCCGCGCCCGCCGGCTGGCCCCGCGCGATGCCCGCATCTTGTTTGAACAGGATCAACTCGCGAAGCGCACCGGGGTCGCACCCCATGACCGGCTGACCGCGCTTGCGGCAGAGATGGAACTGGTACGGCAGCGAGATGATCTTTCTGTTGAGTTGGCGACTCTGTACAACAGCGAGGGCGAACCGGAGCGGGCGCTGTCCATCCTCGAAAATCGCTGCTTCCAGCCCTGGGAAGGCGGCGAGGGATTGGTGCTCGGCCAGTATGTTCGCGCTAAAGTGATGCTGGCGGAGCGTGCGATTGCAGAAAATCGTTCAGCGGAGGCGGTGCACTTTCTGGAGGCCGCTGTCCATCCACCTTATAACCTGGGAGAAGCGCACCATCTGCTGGTGAATCTGAGCAGGGTCGAATACTGGCTGGGCGCTGCGCTCGCGGCTTCAGGTGACAGTAATGGGGCCACGCTGCACTGGGAAAAATCGTCGCGAGCGCGAGCTGATTTTAGAAAGATGCAGGTGCAGGCGATCTCGGAAATGACGTGGTGGAGCGCTCTGGCGCTGCGCCGTCTGGGGAAAGAAGAGGAGTCGGTTGCGCTGCTTCAGCAGATCCAGCAATACGCGTACTTCCTGGAAAACCAGGAACCGGCGATCGACTATTTTGCCACTTCGCTTCCCGCGATGCTGCTGTTCGATGATGATCTGAAGCAGCGGCAGATCATCGCTGCTCGCTTCTTGCGGGCGCAGGCGCTGCTGGGGCTTGGCCGGACTCCGGAGGCTCTCGAATCTCTGCGTGAAGTGCTGCGTCTCGATCCGAACCACTATGGGGCGATCGACCTGATCAGAGCCAGCGGCGCCACGAGATGAATACTCATTCTTCGCCGCCTATATCAGGAATTGCGTCGCAGACCGATTACTCGGCCGGCTATGTGTGGTGGATCGCGGTGGCCGCGGCTCTGGGAGGGCTTCTCTTCGGCTACGACTGGGTCGTCGTTGGCGGAGCCAGGCAGTTCTACGAAATCTATTTTCGGCTCAGTTCTGCAGCGCTGGTGGGCTGGGCCAACAGCTGCGCCCTGATCGGCTGCCTTATCGGATCCCTGGCTGCCGGCTCTCTGGCCAATCGATATGGGCGACGGCCTGTTCTTCTGATATCCGCGATTTTGTTTGCCGTGTCTTCTGTCTTTACGGGCTCGGCGCACGTCTTTGTCAGCTTCATTGTGTGGAGGATCATTGGCGGCACCGCGATTGGTTTAAGCTCCAATGTTGCTCCTCTCTATATCGCTGAGATCAGCCCGGCGCCGATTCGTGGAAGGCTGGTCAGTCTGAATCAGTTCGCGATCGTAATCGGCATCCTGCTGGCGCAGGTGGTGAACTGGGAGATTGCGCGCCCCGTAACGACCTCTTCTTCCCAGGCCATCTTTTCCTGGAACGTACAAGTTGGCTGGAGATGGATGTTTGTGGCCGTTGCGGTTCCTGCCACGATTTTCATTCTTTCATCGCTGCTCCTCCCCGAGAGCCCGCGATGGCTGATGACGAAGGGCAGGGATGCGCGCGCACATGCCGTGCTAAGCCGCGTTGGGGGCCTGGTCTATGCCGGCGCCGAAGTCGCTGCCATCCGGAAGGCCCTTTTCCTCGAGGTGGACACCCGCAAGCAGTGGCGCGAACTGCTGCGGCCCGGGGTTCGCCGCACAGTACTACTGGGCGCCGCTCTTGCGGTTCTGCAGCAGTGGACCGGTATCAACATTCTATTTAACTATGCGGGCGACGTCTATCGCAGGGCGGGATACGGAGCCAACCAGATCTTCCTCGATATCGTCATCACCGGGGCGATCAACCTCGGGTTCACGATCATTTCGATGTTGCTGGTAGATCGGCTGGGCCGCCGCTGGCTGATGCTGTTCGGGTGCATCGGCATTGGGACTGCGCATATTTTATGTGCCCTCGCCTTCCACCTTGGCTGGCAGGGACTGCCCATCCTCCTGCTCACGCTCGCGGCGATTGCCTGTTACGCACTCACACTCGCTCCGGTGACCTGGGTACTGATCGCAGAAATCTTTCCCAACCGGGTGCGGGCGCAGGGGGTCTCGGTGGCGGTCACCAGCCTGTGGGCGGCTTCATTCCTGCTGACCTACACCTTCCCTGCACTGAATCATCGGCTCGGCACAGCAGGAACCTTCCTGATCTATGGAGTCATTTGCCTGCTCGGTTTCCTGCTCGTCGCCGCTTTTGTTCCGGAAACCAAAGGCCGCACCCTCGAACAAATTGAGTCCGACAGCGAGGCTCGAGCGTCGAGACAGGCCGCTCCCAGCGCCGGAAACAGCCGTAGCTAAGATATCGGCAGCGGCCTCGGAAAAGCTCTACTTCGCAGCCGAATCCGGTGGACTCAGCGTCTTCAGATAAGCAACCAGATCGTTGATATCGTTTTTGGTCAGGATCTTTCCCCAGCCAGGCATCTGGCCTTTTCCATCGGAGATGACCGTCTCGGCGTCCTTCGTCGTGATCGCGTTCGGACCACGGAAGATGCCATTCAGATTGGGAGGCCCAAACGGAGTTGTGTCGCCGGGCTGCTTATTGTGGCAGGCGATGCAGCGCTGTTTGAAGGTCGCCTCACCGCGCTTCGCCGCTGCTCCGCCGTTCTCGGCGGCTGCCACTGAAGAAGGCCGCAAAACCGGGGCGCTCAGCAGGAAAGCAGCCAGAGCACCAACTGCTGCGCAGGTCAGCCCGCGCACAGCGAGCCGGAGGGAAAAAGATCCATCAGAGATCACAGTTGCTTTGATCCGCATCCATTCATTCCTAAAAAAATTGGGGCAGGAACCCGGGTTTGGGGCGGGGGTCCGGCTACTTCCAGTTTAAATGCGCGCCCGCCAACGTCCAGGCGGTGGGGGATAAGACTCAATGTTCAGCGCGCCGGCGGATGGCCGTGGTTTAAAAGCATGTCGGGCAAAGTCGCGTAGAGCACGCCGGTCGCGGCCATTACGACATATTGCCGCCCATCCAACTCATAGGTAATAGGCCCGTTCTGAGCCGCCCCACCCCCATAGGTGTGCCACAGAGTGGCGCCGCTTTTAGCATCAAGGGCGAGCATGTTGCCGTGGCTGTCGGCTGTAAACACCACATTTCCCGCTGTACTGAGAACGCTGGCCCAGTCTTCTCCGGGTCCGAGTGGATGTTCCCAGCGCGGCTTCCCCGTTTGGTAATCCAGCGCCTTCAGCGACGATTCTGACCATACGGAGAGATCGCGTCCGGCAAATCCCTCCGGCTTATCGCTCGAGAGATCGTAGTACATGCTGAAGGAGCGATGGGTGTCGACGTAGAGGAGGCCAGTGAGAGGGCTAAAACTCGGCGCCATCCAGTTCGTTGCGCCGAGTGCATCGGGTTCCATCAGCGTCCCGGCGGCCGAAGGTTCTTTCCCCGGTATAGGGATCGGCTCGCCCTTGGCATTGACACCATAGCTCCAGTTGATTTGCGCATCGGGCACGGAAAGGAGGGACTTTGGTCCGGTCGAGAACAAATGCAGTTGCGCGAATCCAGAGGCGGCGCTCAGTGACGGTAGACACTTGTGGATTCCGCTTCTCCTACGAAACCGCTCAAGCGCCGCAATCGACATTACGGTTCATTCGGATCTGCCGAGCGGATGAACGGGCGAGACGAAAGATCGGATCTATCATCTGGACCCCGGCAGGACCTAACGATTTCGATATGGCTGACGGGAGCCGCAGATTCCCGCATGAGCGGATCCCACGTACCGTCACAAACTTTGAGCTGGAGTGCGACGGAGGGATGCGCGTCTGTCAGCAAAGTATCGCTCTCGGTTTATCTCGAATATAACGGTGTGCCTCAATAGAGGAGTTTTCTGAGAGAATCAACCTTCTGAAGCAGATGTTGTGTGTGATTGGGATCTGTTTCTCCACTGATCTGGGCCTACCTCGCGCGTGAGGGATGTGGGGACAGTTAATTGTCGAATTCCGGAGCAAATTGCGAGTGTCGAGAAAAGCTATTGGATTAGTACCAGCTTTCCTTTTGATCCTCTCCGTCGCGCTGGCGCAGTCGGGCCAGTGGACGACTTTCGGGCACGATCCACAGCGCTCCGGTGTTGCGAGCGATGAGCATGCCTTCTCTCCTGCGAACGTATCCAGCCTTGGCCTGGTTTGGAAGACGGTTGTTCCCAACGAGCCGCTCTACCTGAATGGGCTCACCGCTCCGCTGATGGTGCGCGGCGTCAAAGCAGCCGCGGGAACAAAGGATCTGGTAATCGTGGCAGCCAGCTCTGACCATATCTTTGCGCTCGATGCCGGAAGCGGAGAGCTGACATGGAAGGCGGATTTCACGGAGAATCAGGCGCGGCCCGAGGGCGGCGGCTGGCTGTGCCCAATGGCTCTGAACGCCACGCCGGTCATCGATACAAATCAGGCCCGGGTTTTCGTCATTGCCGCAGATGGCCGCCTCTACACGCTGGCCCTCTCAGACGGTCATCCGCTTATTCCGCCTGTTCAGTTTGTGCCTGCATATTCCAAGATGTGGAGTTTGAATGATGCAGGCGGAGTCCTCTATGCGTCTCTGTCGCAGGACTGCAACCATGCAGCTTCAGGAGTTGCTGCGCTCGATCCGGAGGCGCCGGGCAGGCCGGTAGTGCGATTCTTCAGCGCGGTCAATGGCGGCGCCGGCATCTGGGGCCGTGGCGGCGCGTCCATCGGCTTCGATGGATATATTTATGGCGCCACCGGCGATGCCCCCTTTGATCCCGCAGCCGATGAGTACGGCGATTCGGTCCTGAGGCTTACCCCGCGCACTCTGCAGGTTGCGGGATACTATACCCCGTCCATCTGGCAATACATAACGCGGCGCGATTTGGACATGGGCACTTCGACGCCAGTGATCTTTCGATGGCGCAATCGTGTGCTGACCGCGGTCGGCGGCAAAGAGGGCGCGATCTACGTCACCGATACCGCTGCAATGTCCGGCCCTGACCATCATCAGGCAGCCTATATCTCCCCGCGTTACACCAATGCTGCACAGACCTTCGAAGGGCAGGGAATCTGGGGAGGGATGACTGCGTGGAAGGATGCCAGCGGTGAAACCTGGCTTTATGTGCCCTCCTGGGGCGTCCCGACCGAAGCCGCAAAATTCCCGGTCTCTTACGGGACCATCACTGGCGGCAGCATCATGGCCTTTAAGGTTGTTGCCGATACGTCCGGAAAGCCGATGCTGAAGCCGGCCTGGATCTCACCCGACATCGCTGTGCCCGATCCCGCTGTCATCGCTGGCGGGGTTCTCTTCGTGCTGGGCACGGGCGAGAACACAAAGCAGGTCACCTCAGGAGATATTTCTCAAATCCTGGAGGGCCGGGAGAATCGCAACACCGGGCACGCCATTTTGCATGCCCTGGATGCGCGCACCGGCAAAGAGCTGTGGTCGAGCGGCGATGCCATGAGCGGCTGGACGCATTTCTCCGGGCTTGCCGTTGGGGATGGAAAGGTCTTCGCGACGACGCACGATGGAGCCGTTTATGCTTTTGGCCTGCGCGAGGCCGGCGCGCCGGCTCCGCGTACGACAGTGATTCCGGGACCTCCAGCAAAGCCCAAAGCCGCGACGCAGGCAAGTCATACAGCGACGGTGACGATTCCGGAATGCGGCAACGTCACAGTGGTCTTTAAGCAGCGGTGTGCAATGTGCCACGGGCCGACGGGCCAGGGCATCCCCTCTTCGCG
>Ga0335072_10001598_pt1 | contig 36609 bp, 32 predicted proteins | sample Lox_Sample_21_FD_206725 | JGI IMG/M metagenome (GOLD analysis project Ga0335072, IMG submission 206725) | Soil microbial communities from Loxahatchee National Wildlife Refuge, Florida, United States - Lox_Sample_2.1 | ecosystem: Environmental > Terrestrial > Soil > Wetlands | place: USA... | reverse complement strand
CTGCTCAAGCGCATCCAGGCCGACAGCGACGCGCTCGTGGATTACATGACCGGGGCCGAACTGGTTGAAGAAACGGCGGGGCGCGCGGCAGGAGCAGACTCGGCATGGTTGCACGACCGGGCTGCGGCGCTGCGCGCCGGAAGCACGCCCCGCGAGCTGCGAACCCATGCCACCGATCTCATGCTGCATGAGCTGGTGCTGCGCTACCCGGACAAGCGGTTCGCAACGGAATCGGATCGCGAACTGGCTGTCGTTGTCGATCCCGAACGCGCCCGCTTCAGCTCGTGGTACGAGTTTTTTCCGCGTTCGACGGCGCAGGAACCGGGAAAGCATGGGACGTTTGCCGATTGCGAAAAGCGCCTCGATTATGTTGCGGAGATGGGCTTCAACGTGGTCTATCTGCCGCCCATCCATCCCATCGGCGTGACCTTTCGCAAAGGGCGCAACAACTCGCCCGAGGCGCAGCCCGGTGACAGCGGCAGCCCGTGGGCGATCGGCGCAGCCGAGGGCGGGCACAAGGCGATTCATCCCGAGCTGGGCGCGGCCGACGACCTGCGGCGCTTCATCGAAAGGGCCCGGAAGCTCGAGATGTCCGTAGCGCTCGACATTGCCTTCCAGGCCTCGCCCGATCACCCTTACGTCCGTGAGCACGAGGGGTGGTTCCGCAAGCGGCCCGACGGAACCATCCAGTATGCCGAGAATCCGCCCAAGAAGTACCAGGACATTTATCCATTCGACTTCGAGAGCGACGACTGGGCCGGGATGTGGCGGGAATTCAAGAGCGTCTTTCTGCACTGGATCGGCTTGGGCGTCACCATCTTTCGCGTAGACAACCCGCACACCAAGGCATTTCCCTTCTGGGAGTGGGTGATTGGCGAAATCAAGGGAGAGCATCCTGGCGTGCTGTTCCTCTCGGAGGCATTTACGCGCCCCAAGATCATGTACCGCCTCGCGAAGATCGGCTTCAGCCAGTCCTACACATACTTCCCGTGGCGCAATGGCAAATACGAGATCGCCGCGTACCTGACCGAGCTGACGCAGACGCCGGTGCGCGAGTTCTTCCGCCCCAACCAGTGGACGAACACGCCTGATATTCTCACGGAGTTTTTGCAGGTGGGCGGGCGGGCGGCGTTCATGATTCGCCTGCTTCTGGCGGCCACGCTGGGCGCCAACTACGGCATCTATGGGCCGGCCTTCGAGTTGTTGGAAAACCGCCCCGTGCGGCGCGGCAGCGAAGAGTATCTCAACTCGGAGAAGTATGAGATTCGCCACTGGGACCTCGAGCGAGCCGACAGCCTGCGTGACCTGATCGCGCGCGTGAACGCAATCCGCAATAGCAACCCGGCACTGCAAAACGACTGGTCGCTCAAATTCCACGCAACGGACAATGATCAGTTGATCTGCTACAGCAAGGAGTCCGAGGACCGCTCGAACCTGATTGTGATCGTCGTCAACCTCGATTCGCATTACACGCAGGCGGGACACGTAACGCTGCCCCTCGATGACTTGGAGATTCCCGGCGACCGCGCCTACGAGGCCGAAGACCTGCTGACCGGCGATCGCTATCTGTGGCACGGGCCTAGCAACTTCGTGCAGTTGAATCCGGCCGCGCTGCCTGGGCACATCCTGCTGATTCATCGCAAGACGAAAGTGGAGACAGACTTCGAATATTTTCTCTAACGCGGGGAGAGCAACAGAGTGAAGAAGCTTGCGAGCGCAACCGATCCGCTCTGGTATAAGGACGCGCTTATCTACGAACTGCACGTGCGCGCGTTTGCCGACTCGAACGGCGACGGCATCGGCGACTTTCCCGGGCTGATATCGAAACTCGATTATTTGCAGGATCTCGGCATCACCTGCATCTGGCTGCTGCCGTTCTTTCCGTCGCCGCTACGCGACGACGGCTATGACATATCGAACTACGTCGACGTGAACCCGTCGTACGGCACCCTGAGCGACTTCAAGGCATTCCTCGAGGCTGCCCACCAACGCAACATGCAGGTAATGATCGAGCTGGTCATCAACCACACCAGCGACCAGCATCCCTGGTTCAAGGCCGCGCGGCTTGCGCTTCCTGGGTCGGCGGCCCGCGACATGTATGTTTGGTCGCAGACCGACCAGCTTTACAAGGACGCTCGCATCATTTTTACGGATACGGAGAAGTCGAACTGGACCTGGGATGACAGCGCCCGTGCCTACTACTGGCATCGCTTCTTCTCGCATCAGCCGGACCTGAACTACGACAGCCCGCTGGTGATGGAAGAGGTGCTGAAAGCGATGCGCTTCTGGCTCGACATGGGTGTGGACGGACTGCGTATGGACGCGATTCCATATCTCGTCGAGCGCGACGGCACCTCCTGCGAGAACCTGCCCGAGACTCACGAGGTGGTGCGCCGGCTGCGCGCCGCCATCGACACCGAGTATGCCAACCGGATGATCCTCGCCGAGGCGAACCAGTGGCCGGCGGACGTGCGCCCGTACTTCGGCGACGGCGACGAGTGCCACATGGCCTTCCACTTTCCGCTCATGCCGCGCATCTACATGGCGCTGCGCCAGGAAGATCGGCTGCCCATCACCGACATCATGGCGCAGACGCCGGAGATTCCCGGGAGCTGCCAGTGGGGCCTGTTCCTGCGCAATCACGACGAGCTCACGCTGGAGATGGTATCCGACGAAGAGCGCGACTACATGTACTTCGCCTACTCCGCCGATCCGCGCATGCGCGTGAATGTTGGCATTCGCCGCCGCCTCGCCCCCCTGGTCGACAACAACCGCCGGCGCATCGAATTGCTGAACTCGCTGCTCTTGAGCCTCCCCGGAACACCGATTCTTTATTACGGCGATGAGATCGGGATGGGCGACAACATCTACCTCGGCGACCGCAACGGCGTGCGTACGCCCATGCAGTGGACATCGGACCGCAATGCCGGTTTCTCGCGATGCAACCCGGCACGGCTCTACTTCCCGGTCATCATGGACCCGATCTACGGCTACCAGGTCGTGAACGTGGAAGCGCAGCAGAGCGATCCCTCAAGCCTCCTGCACTGGATGCGCAACATGATCGCGCTGCGCAAGCTCTTCCAGGTCTTCGGCCGCGGCACGCTTGCCTTTCTGGATGCGGCCAACCGCAAGATCCTAGCCTATCTCCGCGACCTGGACCGCGGCGACGGAACGCACGAGACGGTACTATGCGTGGCCAACCTGAGCCGCTTTGCTCAGCCGGTTTCTCTCGATCTGGCGCACTATGCCGGCATGTCGCCCGTGGAGATGCTGGGCTATGTTCCCTTTCCCACCATCACTGAAGCGCCTTACGCGTTGAGCCTCGCGCCCTATTCGTTCTTGTGGCTTGAGCTGCAGGCGGCGAGCCCGAAGATGGAGTTGTGCGACGACCAGATACTCGACGAAGAGATGCTTGGCGCGGCCAGGAAGGCTCCCGAGCCGGTGGAGCAGGAGGGCATCGCGGCCGAGGCTTTGCATCAAGGCTGGGCGGGCCTGCTCGCCGCTCACTGCGTGAACACCATCCAGGCCGCACTGCCGGCGTGGTTGCCGCGCCAACGCTGGTTCGGCGCCAAGGCGCGGACCATTCAATCGGCGCGCGTACTTGACTGGGCAGAACTTCCGGCTTCCGCGGATCGGGATACGGCGGCTGCCGGCGATGAGGCAGCGGGGTTTCCGCCCGTGCTATTTTTCGTCGAGGTTGCCTACGCAGACGGGCTTCCGGACCTCTATCAGATTCCGTTGGCGATCGCTACCGGCGCGGATGCCGACGCCGTCGCTGCCAATCATGTCAATAGCGTCCTCTCCGAGTTGGCGTTTCCCATGGGGCCGGCCGTTCTGCACGACGCGGCATTTGATGCAGGTTTTCGCGAGGCGCTTCTGCATGAGATTGCGCGAAACGCATCGCTGGAGCTCGCTGGCGCAGATGCGGGCCAGTCCGATCTTCCGCCGGGCCACATCGCGGCCCAGGCCTCCAGCGCGCTCGATCGAACACTCGCGGCGCAGGGGTTGCCCTCGCGCGCGGGAACGGCGGAGCAGTCGAACACATCGATCCTCTACGGCGACCGGCTCATTCTCAAATTGTTCCGGCGGCTGCAGCCGGGTGAGAACCCGGACGTGGAGATTGGCCGGTTTCTCACCGAAGTCGCCGGTTTCAAGCACATCGCGCCGTTCATGGGCGAGATTGCGATGTCGCGCAACGGTGGCGCCAGGACGACTCTGGCCATGTTGCAGGGCCTGGTTGCAAACCAGGGCGACGGCTGGCAGTGGTTCCTCGACCAGATCGTTGAGTTTCTTGCATCCGGCGCCGTGGTCGATGCGTCGGCCGTCATCGTTCCTTCGCTTCCTTCTGTTCAGGCTGCTGGTTTGCTGGGAAAGCGGACCGCCGAGATGCATCTCGCCTTGGCGGCGCCCACAGACGATCGGGCCTTCACGGCCGAACCGCTTGGCGCCGAAGAGCTTGCGCGCGACGCGGAGCGCATCGAAATGCAGGCGCGGTCCGCCTTTGAAGCCTTAAAGCGGAAGCTTGCCGAGCTTGACGACGCCACCGCCGACAATGCGGCCCTGCTGCTCACCCGGCGCCGCGAAATCCTCACCCGCGCTCGCGGTATCGTCCAACTGAAGACCGCCGGCCGCCGCATTCGCATCCACGGCGACTATCATCTGGGTCAGACGCTGCGCACAGCCGCTTCTTCCGCGGATTCAGACGCCACGCAGGGGGACTTCGTGCTGCTGGACTTCGAGGGCGAACCGGCGCGGCCCCTCGGCGAGCGCCGCCACAAGCAGTCGCCTCTCAAGGACGTAGCCGGTATGTTGCGTTCGTTTTCGTACGCGGCGCGCGCCGCGCTCGATCGCTTTCTCGAGTCGGAAGCCGCTCAAAATACGCCCCGCGAGCCGTCGTCCGCACGAGCGCATACTTGGGAGAACGCCGCGTCGAACGCCTTTCTGAACGCGTGGCGCGCTGCCATCGCTACGCGCCCCGGGCTTGTGCCTCCGCCTGAAGAAGAGCAGATGCTTCTCAACGCTTATATGTTGGAAAAAGCGCTCTACGAGTTGCAATACGAGCTCAACAACCGTCCTGCGTGGGTCGGCATCCCACTATCAGGCATCCTGCAATTGTAAGAGGGGCATTGGCCTCGCGAGAACGCATCGATGGCGACAACCAATTCGCTTTCCGGCGCCGCATCCGAATCTGAAGTGGCAGGTGATCGGCTTCTGGTCCTGCTGGCGGCGCTGCCACCCGACCAGCTTGAAACCGTGCTCGCCAATCTGGCCACCTGCGCCGCGCCAGACAATCTGGTGATCGCCACCGCGGATCAGTCGGCGAAGGAGGCCCACCCCGAGCTGAAAATCGTTCCTGCCGCGGAGAGTAAGCCCTCCTGGACCGTAACCGCTGCGGACTATGTGAGCGCCTTCGCGCTGGCGCAGCAGCATGAGGCCAAGGCCGTTCTGATGCTGGGCCCCGAGTGCGGCTCGCTGAACGCCTACGGGCTGCGCAATCTCGCCAACGCCGTGCTTGCCTCGCCCGCCGATCTGGCCCTTCCGCGTTACGATCTGCCGCCCCGGGCCGGCATGGTGAACTCCGCGATTCTCTATCCCCTTTCCCGGGCTCTCTTCGGCTCGCCCGCGCGCTATCCTCTGGCCGTCGATCTGGGGCTGTCGCTGCGCATGGCGGAGCGCCTCTCCATCGCGGCTCACTGCTTTACAAGGCTCAATCAGCCAGGCGCGCTGGTGTGGCCGGTCAGCGAAGCAGCCGTCGCCGGAATGGCGATTCGCGAAGTCAATGTAGGCACACGCGCGATTCCCCAGCCATCCGATCCCGATCTCAACGCCGTACTGTCGCTCGTTGCCGGATCGCTGTTTGCCGATGTGGACGCCAAGGCCGCCTTCTGGCAGCGACCGCGCCAGTTGCCGCCCGCGCGCAGCCAACTGGCGGCGCAAACGCTCGCTACGGACCTGCCGGCAGACGTCGCACCCATGATCCAGGCCTTTCGATTGGCTTACAGCAACCTGCAGGAGATCTGGTCGCTGGTTCTGCCGCCCAATGCGCTGCTTGGGCTCAAGCGCCTCTCGCTCGCCGACGGCGCCGCCTTCCGCATGCCTGAGACGCTGTGGGCGCGCATTGTTTACGACTTTCTGCTCGCCCACCGATTGCGCACTATCAATCGCGGGCATCTGCTGGGCGCACTGATTCCCCTCTACCTGGCCTGGGTTGCAAGCCACATCAACGCCGTGGCCTCGGGTATGGATCCCGAGCAGCACGTCGACGCGGTGGCTGCGGCCTTCGCAAACGAAAAGCCCTACCTCGTCGCTCGCTGGCGATGGCCGGACCGCTTCAATCCCTAGACATGCGAACTGCCGCGGCAGCACCGCATCCAAGATCGAGAGCAGGGAATGAGAGTAAGGAGTGAGTGTTATGACAATCGTTCTTGCCGCCATCCTCCAGACCTCCGCGCCCGAACAGGCGCCGCCGGCTGTGAACAACGCCACGCTGTGGCGTCAGATGTCCGCCGCGCTCCACCAGTCGCTCGAACGCGTTCTTTCGCTGCTCATCGCCATTTTGCCCGGCATCGTGGCGTTCTTCATCGCTCTTGGCGTCTTTGCGCTGCTGGGAATGGCGTCCAGTGCAGCGCTGCGGTGGGTGCTGAACATGGCCAAATTCGACGATCGGGTGGCCCGCTACCGCGGCAGCGCCGACTGGACGCCGGCAACCGCGCCGACAGCTCTCGCCGGGCGCGCCGCCTTCTGGGGCTGCGTGCTCATCGGCCTCTTGATCGGCGTCTCGGCCTTCGACACCTCCTACTCCTCGGCCGCGGCGCTTCCCGTCTCGCTGCTTCCTTACTTCACGCATATCGTAGGCGCGGCCTTTCTGCTCGTTGCCGGCACGTTGCTGGCGCGGTTCCTGGCGCGCTCGGTGCTCATCGGCGCGGTCAACGCCAACCTGCAGTACGCGCGCTTTCTTTCCCTCGGCGTCAAGTGGCTGGTCCTGGTCCTCACCGCGGCCATGGCCCTCGATCATCTCGAGATCGGCGGAGCCATCGTCGAACTCGCCTTTGGCATTCTCTTCGGCGGCATCGTGCTCGCCCTTGCGCTCGCCGTGGGTCTGGGCTCGCGCGACCTGGTCAGCCGCTCCCTTGAGAGCCACGTCGAGCGCCCCGACCAGAGCTCCGAGCACGCCGCTCCCGGCGCGGGCGACTCCATCCGCCACTTCTGATTCCGCCTGTCCTGCGAATTACGTGCATTAGACTTGCTTCATGCTTTTTCGCGCGGTTCGCCTTAGTCTGCTCACTACTTCGCTGTTTGTTGCCTCTCTGGTTTGCCTTCAGGCTCAAAATGCCCAAAAATCGCCCGCGCCGCACAGCGCACCCGCGCCCACGCCCGCCGACATTCTTCGCGGTGCCTACGGCCCCTACCGCGCCAACAACGATTTGCTCTACTACCACCTCAATGTGCGTGTCGACCCGGCGAAGCAGTATATCTCCGGCAGCAACACCATCCGCTTCCACATGTTGAAGGACGGCACGCGTATCCAGCTCGATCTCTACCCCGATCTCAAGGTCGACAAGATTCTCCTCGGAGCAACATCGCTCCGCTACACGCGCGAGTACGGCGCCGTCTTCGTCGACTTTCCCCAGACGCTGCGCAAGGGCCGCGTCTACACCATCGTCTTCTACTACGAAGGCCATCCCAAGAGCGAAGGCCGCTTTGGCGGCATCACCTTCGGCAAGGATCCGGCCGGCCACCCCTGGATCGTGACCTCGTGTGAGGACGATGGCGCCAGTATCTGGTGGCCCAACAAAGACCAGTGGCGCGACGAGGTTCAGGACATGGAGATCAGCGTTGCCATTCCAAACGATCTCGTCGACGTCTCCAACGGCAGGTTTCTCGGCAAGACGAACCTCGGTGACGGCTACACGCGTTGGGACTGGATGGTCGACTATCCCATCAATAACTACGACGTAGCGCTGAACATCGGCAACTACGTTCACTTCTCGGACCACTATGGATCGCTGCCGCTCGACTACTATGTGCTGCCCCAGGACCTGGCCAAGGCGAAAAAGCAGTTCACGCAGGTAAAGGGAATGCTGGCGGCCTTCACGCACTACTTCGGACCCTATCCGTTTGCCAAAGACGGCTACAAGCTGGTCGAGGTGCCTTACGCGGGGATGGAGCACCAGAGCGCGGTGGCCTACGGCAACGGCTTTACCAACGGCTACCTCGGCCGCGACTGGACGAAGACCGGCATCAGCATGAAGTTCGACTTCATCATCATCCACGAGAGCGCGCACGAGTGGTTCGGCAACGCCGTCACCGCCGCCGACCGCTCCGACATGTGGATCCATGAGGGCTGGGCCACATATATGGAAGGGCTCTACGTCGAGTACCGCTGGGGCCACGCCGACGCCGTCCGCTACCTGAATGGACTGAAGCCGAAGATCAAGAACGAGCGGCCCATCATCACTGAGCGCGGAGTGAACGGAACGCCGCCCGAAGACCAGTACTTCAAAGGTGCGCTGATGCTCAACACCCTGCGCAGCGTCATCAACAACGATCCCAAGTGGTTCGCCCTCATCCGCGGCTTCTATCAGCACTTCAAGTACAAGAACATCATGACCGAGGACGTGGTCGCCTGGTTCAACCACGCCACCGGGATGAACCTGACGCCCATCTTCGACCAGTACCTGCGCCACGCGTCCATTCCGACGTTGGAGCTGAAGTTCGACGCGGGGCAGGGAACTGTCGCGTACCGCTGGAAGGCCGATGTGCCGGACCTCGCCATGCCGGTGCGCGTGGGGAGCCCGGACCACTGGCAGATCATCCATCCCACGACAACAAAGTGGCAGACCATGAAGACGCCGCTCAGCAAGGCGGACTTCGCGGTAGACACCGATCATTACTACGTGAACGTGGACAAGCTTTGACGGGCCGCCGGAACTCTCAGGCCCCCTCGATTCCACGGTCGCGCCGCGAGCGCACCGTACAATGAAAGATGCGTTCGAGCTTGCCTGTCCATCGCAGCACACAAGGAGATACAGCTTTGAAGCCCTCACGGATCGTTCCTTTGTTGTTCCTCGCCCTGGCTGCGATGCCGCAGCTCCGCGCCGAAACGGCCGCCAACGTGACGCGGGCCACGCTCCCCAACGGCGCGCGCGTGGTGATCATCCGCAACTCGCTGGCTCCGGTGGTCACCGTGGAGGCCAACTTCATGGTGGGCGGCAACGAGACCCCCAAGGGCTTTCCCGGCATGGCGCACGCGCAGGAGCACATGGCCTTTCGCGGCTGCACGGGCATGACGGCCGACCAGACCGCGGCCATCTACGCGCTCATGGGCGGCGAAAATGACGCCGATACGCAGCAGAGCATCACGCAATTCTACGCCACGGTGCCGGCCGCCGATCTGGACGTAGCGCTCCAGGCGCAGGCCGCCTGCCTGCACGGCGTGGACGACTCGCAGACGCAGTGGGACCAGGAGCGCGGCGCCATCGAGCAGGAGGTCTCGCGCGATCTCTCCAACCCGACCTACAAGTTCATCGACCAGATGAACAACGCAATGTTTGCCGGCACGCCTTACGCGCACGATCCGCTGGGCACGCGGCCGTCCTTTGACGCCACAACCGGCGCCATGCTCAAGGAGTTTTACGACAAGTGGTACACGCCCTCGAACATGATCCTGGTGGTGGTGGGCGACGTGGATGCGGCGAGCACCCTCGAGAAGATCAAGAAGCTCTTCGGCGATATTCCCAGCCATCCGCTGCCGGAGCGGCCGCAGATTGACCTGCAGCCGTTCAAGTCGCAGACGCTCACCATCGACAGCAACCTGCCTTACGTCCTCGGCTTCGTCGCCTACCGCATGCCCGGCACGGACTCGCCCGACTACGCGGCCACGGTGATCCTGGCCGATGTGCTCGCCAGCCAGCGCGGCGACCTCTACGGGATGGTCCCCGCCGGCAAGGCCCTCGATGCGGCCTTCGGCTTGGCCGAGGCCTATCACAAGGCTACCGTCGGTTACGGTGTGGTGGTGTTGCCGGCCGAGGGCGCGGCCGATGGCGCGATGGACGAGATGCGCAAGATCCTCAATAACTACGCGGCCAACGGCGTCCCCGAAGACCTGGTGGCCGCGGCCAAGCGCAGCGAGATTGCGCAGGCCGAGTTCCAGCGCAACTCGATCTCCGGACTTGCCGACGTGTGGTCCAACGCGCTTGCGGCCGAAGGGCGCAATTCACCCGAGGACGATGTGGACGCCATCCGCAAAGTAACGCTTGCCGACGTGAACCGCGTGGCCAGGGAGTACATGCTCAACGCGAGCACCATCACAGCTATCCTGAAGCCTGTGCCCAGCGGCCAGCCCGTCTCGGCCAAGGGCTTTGGCGGCGCCGAGCAAGTGACCTCCGCTCCCACCAAGCCGGTGACGCTGCCCGCGTGGGCCGCCGGCCCGCTGGCAGAGGTGAAGGCGCCGGAGAACTACGTTCCTGTCTCCGACACGAAGCTGCCCAACGGCATCCGGCTCATCGTTCGCACTGACGCGATTAGCCCCACGGTTACCGTGATGGGCCAGGTGAAGCACAACTCCGACCTGCAAACCCCGGCCGGTGAAGAGGGCCTGGCCGATGTGCTCGACGGCCTCTACTCCTACGGCACGCAGTCGCTTGACCGCATTGCTTTCCAGAAAGCTCTCGACGACATCGCCGCCAACGAGAGCGCGGGCTACAGCTTCTCGCTCAGCGTTCTCAAAGAGTACTTCTCGCGCGGCGTTCAACTGCTCGCGGACAACGAGCTGCACCCCGCTCTGCCCGAGCACGCATTCATGGTTACGCGGGGGCAGGAGGCCCAGTACCTGGCCGGCAACCTGAAGAGCCCTGGCTACCGCACCGCACGCGCCATTGACGTGGCGCTGCTGCCTCCGGGCGATCCTGACCTGCGCGAGGCCACGCCGGAGACCGTCTCCAAGGTCACGCTGGACGCGGTGAAGCAGTATCACGACGCCACCGTCCGGCCTGATCTGACCACCATCGTCGTTATTGGCGACGTGACGCCGGAAGAAGCGAAGACCGTGATCGAAAAATGGTTTGGCGACTGGACGGCCGCTGGGCCCAAGCCCAACACCACGCTGCCGCCCGTCCCTGTGAACAAGACCTCGGCCACCAACGTGCCCGATCCCGAGCGCACACAGGATGCGGTGACGCTGGCCGAGCAATTGCCCATCAACCGCTTCAGTCCGGATTACTATCCGCTTCAGCTCGGCAACCACGTGCTCGGCGGCGGCTTCTATGCCACGCGGCTCTACCATGATCTGCGCCAGGTCACGGGCTACGTGTACAACGTGGGCGCAAGCCTCAACGCGGGCAAGACCCGTACCAGCTACTCGGTTGAATATGGCTGCGACCCGCAGAACGTCTCCAAGGCGAAGGCGCTGGTCATTCGCGACCTGAATCAGATGCGGACCGAGGACGTGACGCCCGAGGAGCTGCATCAGGCCAAGGCGCTGCTCCTGCGCAGCATTCCGCTCGGCGAGTCGAGTGAGGGTGCGCTGGCCGGAGGGCTGCTGGCGCGTGCGGTGATCGGCCTACCGCTCGACGAGCCGGTGATCGCGGCCAAAACCTACATGCGCCTCACCGCCAACGATGTCCGCAAGGCCTTCGCTAAAGACATCCGCACCGACGACCTGATCCAGGTCGTCCGCGGGCCCGCGCCGCAGTAAAGGCGAATCATGCGACTACGAGTGCCTCAGGTTCCACTTTTGGGGCCCAGGAGGCATTTTCGCACGAACTCGGATTCCACTCGATCTCCTCACACCGTCGAATACTTCTTGCAGAGCTCCTTCACGCGCGCGATCAGCTTGGGCACGCCGATCTCCGCCGGCACGCCGCCATGGTTATCGCCCTCGTACTCGATCGACATATATCCCTTGTGTCCCGCCTCCGCGTACATACGCCACACGCGGTCCATATCGATCGGCGTACCATCGTCGAACTTGTCCCTGATGTGAGAGACCGTCGCGTAGGGCAAGCACGCGGCGATCTGCGCGTACTGATCTTGGGTGGCCGACGGAATAAAGTGCGTGATGTCCAGGTTGATGCGCGCGTAGGGCGAGTCAACGCGGTGCATGATCTCCAGGCACACATCCGCGCTCTGCGAAACCCCGGAGTGATCTTCGAGCCCGAGCACGATGCCTTTCTTCGCGGAGTAGTCGCTGGCGGCCTTCAGGGTGTCGACCACCCAGCCCACGGCTTCCTGCATCGAGGCGCCCTCGGGCAGCTTGCCCGCAAAGACGCGCAGGTGCGCAGCGCCGAGCTGGTCGGCCACGTCCACCCACTTCTTGATGTCATCAACAACAGCAGCGCGCTTGGCCGCATCGGCCTGCACCATGCTTGACCCGCAGGCCGCGCCTGAGAGCGGCACGGCGTTCTTGTAGGCGAGATAGCGCAGGTTGGCCAGATAGCCGGGGTCGGTTGACTTAAGGTAATAGACCGTCATGTCGATGCCGTCCAGCTCGAGCTCCACGGCCTTCTCGATGAACTGCTCAAGGGTCATCTGCCCGTGGGTGAGCATGGCGCGGTACGAGTACGCGCAGCAGCCCGCGAAGAGCCGCGGCATCTTGGCGGGGTCCTGCGCGGCGTCCGCACTTGCGACGCCGGCCTGCGGCTCCGCGCCCAGTTTTGCAGCCAGACCGGTTGCGGCCAGCGCGCCCGCGGTCTTCAGGAAATCACGGCGAACCATCTTGTCCTGCATCTTTCCTCCAGCACAACATAGTAACGCCGCGGTGCCACCCTACGCCCGCATCCGCGGATTTACCCACCGGTACACCAGGTCAGTCGCCGAATTTACGAGAACGTACGTCAGCCCGATGGCCAGCAGGCAGCCCTGTACCAGCGCGTAGTCGCGGTTCGAAATCGCCGTCACCACCAGCCGCCCCAGTCCCGGCCAACTGAAGATCGTCTCCGTGACGATGGCCCCAGCCAGCAGCGCGCCGAACTGTAACCCGACAATGGTAATGATCGGCACCAGCGCGTTGGGCAGCGCGTGGCGGCACACCACGGCCGTCTCGTTCAAGCCCTTGGCGCGCGCCGTGCGAATGTAGTCCTGGCCGAGTTCCTCAAGCATGGCCGTGCGCACCATCCGCGTGAGGATGGCCGCCAGCGCCGTGCCCATAGTGATCGATGGCAGGATCAGGTAGCGCCAGTCGATGGCCGCCGTACCCGTTGCGTTTGCGCCGGAGACGGGCGTCCAGCCGAGCAGAATCGAGAACACCAGGATCAGCACCGGCCCCAGTGCGATCGCCGGCACTGAGAGCCCGGAGAGCGACACCACCGACAGTGTCTGATCGAGCCAGCGGCCCCGCCGCACCGCGGCCACGATGCCCGCCGGCACAGAGATGGCGAGCGCCAGTCCCAGCGCGGTTACCGTCAACGCGATTGTGTAAGGGTAGCGTGTCAGGATCAGATTGACGACCGTCGCGTGCAGGCGGATGGAGGTGCCGAGATTGCCGTGCAGCACGCCGGCCCAGTAGTGGATGTACTGCTTCCACAGCGGCTGGTCGAGCCCATAGGCGTGGCGCAGCGCCGTGATGTCGGCCGAGGTCGCGCCCTCGCCCAGCATCTGCAGAATGGGATCGCCCGGGACCAGATGGATGAGCAGAAAGACCAGCGAGACCACCAGCCAGACGACGGGGATGGTGAGCGCGAGGCGGGTGAGGGTCTGCTTCATAAAGGCAGTGGTCAGTGATCAGTGGTCGGTGATCAGTGCTGGGCTACGGAGCTTTCGCCCGGCGCGGCGATGAGCCGATTCTGATTATATGCGCGGCGCAGCGTAGAGCTGAGCGTCGCTTCTAGGTTCCTGACAACTTGATTTTGTATCAATGAGGGTGCCCCAGGTCCCGCTTTTCGGGCCTGGGATTGGCAATCGTACGTACCGAATCAAACGGTCACGGACCTAGCGATAGATTTCCGGAATAAAGTTCTGCTCCTGGATGGGCGGGCGAACATACTTCGACTTGCCCACATGCGGCAGTTTGAGCGGCTCGGGCGTCAGGTCGCGGTACGGGATCATCGAGAGCAGATGCCGGATCACGTTGAGCCGCGCCGCTTTCTTGTCCTCGGCGTTCACCACGTACCAGGGCGACTGTTTGGTGTCGGTCACGGCGAACATCTCGTCCTTGGCGCGCGAGTAATCGGCCCAGTGCTTGCGCGACTCCAGATCCATGGGGCTCAGCTTCCAGCGCTTGGTGGGCTTGTTCATGCGGTCCTGGAAGCGCCGCTCCTGCTCCTCGTCGCTCACCGAGAACCAGTACTTGATGAGCACGATGCCGGAGCGGATCAACATGCGCTCGAACTCCGGGCAGCTCTGCATGAACTCAAAATACTGCTGCTCGGTGCAGAACCCCATCACGCGCTCCACGCCTGCCCGGTTATACCAGCTCCGGTCGAACAGCACCATCTCGCCGGCCGCCGGCAGATGCGCCACATAACGCTGAAAGTACCACTGCGTCTTCTCGCGGTCCGTCGGCGTGCCCAGCGCCACCACGCGGCACACGCGGGGATTGAGCGTCTCGGTGATGCGCTTGATGGCGCCGCCCTTGCCCGCCGCGTCGCGCCCCTCGAAGAGCACCACCACCCGCAACCCCTCATGCCGAATCCACTCCTGCAGCTTCACCAACTCGATGTGCAGCCGCCGCAACTCGCGGTCATAGTCGCAGTCTTTGCCCAATCGCAGCACATGGCCCGCGCCGCAACCGGAATCTGCGTCAGGATGCGGGCCGTGTACGCGCCCGTTTTCATCCGCTCCACCGTTATGCGCGTTGCCTCGATTCTCTTCGAACTTGTACCTGGTTTTATCTTTCATGCAGCACCCCCGTTCGCGCCGCTGGACCTGCGATTCTCATTATCGGCAGAACAAGGAAGAAATGTGCGCTTTGTGCAACACTTTCTCGCGAGCGGTGTTCCAAAGAGGGAGCGCTGTGCCGCAGGCCGGGCGGGCTATCAATCCACATCCGCGAGGAACCATATGAGAAAAGCTCTGGCTGTAGCCGTCGTGTCTCTGCCCCTGGCTTTGGCGGGATGTTCCCATTCTCAGCCCGTCGCCTATGAGCCGCCGCCGCCACCCCCCGCCTATACCGAGATCGCCCAGCGTGCCTATCACCAGGGCGTTGCCGCGGCCCGCCGCGATATCGCCGCCGGCTTGCCGCCCGATGTGGCCCGGCATCCCCACTTCCGCAATCCTCCCGTGCCGCCTCCAGCCTTTGAGGATTTCCGCCACGGCTTCCGCGCCGGATACCAGGCCGTCTACCGTCATGGCCCACCCCCCGGCTACTGAGGCTTGCCGCCCGCACGTAAGTGGAGCGGAATGGCCAGCGCCTGCAGCCGGGTCAAAAGCCCGAGGCGCCGGCCCTGCGCTCCTTTATCTCCTCGGATCCCATATGCGAGGAGGCACAGCGCGGATTCAACCGGGCCAGGCCCTCGAAGATCTGGAGCGCCCGGCCGGAGGTCGCCTGAAAGTTAAAGCGCTCGTCAAAACACTTCCGGGCGCGCAGCCGAAAGGCGGCCATCTCCGCGGCGCCCAGCTCCTGCCAGCGCCGCAGGCTCGCCTGCGTGCCCCCCAGCGTGTCGTCGGCTACCATGCCCGCGCGGTCGGCTTCGATCTCGCGCCAGATATTCACTTTGTTCGAAAGCAGGACGGGCAGCCCGCACGAGAGCGCTTCGGCGAATACGAACCCGAAGTTCTCCTGATGCGAGGGCAGGACGAAGACCTCCGACGCGGCATAGGCCCCCCACTTCAGATCCCCTGTCAGCATTCCGGTCCAGGCGATGCGATCCCTCATCCCCAGCCGCGCGGCAAGGCCTTTCAGCTCTCTCTCCCAGCCCACCCGGTCCGGCCCCGCAATCACCAGCCGCCAGCTCGAATCGCCGGCGAGGGTGCCCGCGAACGCCTCAATGAGCACGTCGACCGCCTTCTTGGGATGGATGCGGCCAAGGAAGAGCGCCAGCCGCTTGCCGCGCAGCTCCGGCCACCGAGTCAGGAACTCCTCCGCCGCCTGTTGCGCGTCGCCTGGCGGGCCCATGGTGCCCAGAGGCACGATGACTTCGTTCACCCGGTAGGGGCGGAACGATTGTCGGGCCAGCAGCATCTCCTCTTCGCAGGTGAATAGCACCGCGGCCGCGCCATGCATCGCCTTGCTCAGCAGGGCGTGCCAGTAGACCGTCTTCTTCAAGTGCTTGAGGGGAAACTGCCGCTTGAAATACGGATCGAGCATCCCGTGACAGAAGACGGCATAGGGTGTACCCGTACCTCTCAGACCGCTGTAAGTTGCGGCTGCGTTGTGCTGCCAGATGCCATGGACGATCACCGCGTCGAAGCGGGAAGAATGAGCCCTGATCCAGGGCACGGCCCGCGGCGTATAACCGTAGGCGCCTCGTCCCGGTCCCCATGCGGTTGTCTTGCCGGGGATGCCATATTGGTTTGCCAGCGACGGCGCGTCCAGAGTCGCCACCTCGCAGGCGTGGCCGGCGGCTTCCATAATGTCGCAGAGCTGTCTCATTCCTTCGACCAGACCGCCGGATGCCGGGTCGACAGAAGGGATCGTATGCAGGAACTTCATTCTTGAACGCTTGGTTGCCTTTCTTCGCAGCACCGAACCGGCATTGCTCCGTCAAGAAATCTGGAGAATCCTCGAACAAGTCGCAATCTCTCCGCAGCACCATCGAAGGATCGCGGCGTAGAAATCGCCATAAATACTCCCAGGGGACTGAAAGAAGTATACCAAGGGGCCTATTGATTGGATGCGGATTCCCCGGGCCCGGCTGGCTCCACGCGCACCTTGGTGATGCGCCGTCCCTCCATCTCGGTCACGGTCAGCCGCCTGCCATCGAACTCTGTAGACTCCCCCAGCTTGGGGATGTGCCCCAGCCGCACCAGCATAAAACCGGCCAGCGTCTCCACGCCCCCGTCCCGGGGAAGGCTCCATTGCATCTGCGTCTCCAGGTCGCGCAGGTTCGTTCCGCCGTCCATCAGCAGCGCCCCGCCCCCCGCTGTCAGGATCGACTGCGCAGGATTGTCGAACTCGTCCTCCAGTTCGCCCGTCAACTGCTCGATCGCGTCCTCGGCCGTCACCAGCCCCACCACCGAGCCGAACTCGTCCACCACAATGGCCAGTTGCCGGCGCCGCTGCTGGAACTCGCGGATCATGTCCAGTACGGGCTTGGTCTCCGGAGCCACCAGTACGTCCCGCATGATCTGGCGCAGCCGGACCTGGGCCAGCGGCCTGCCCGCCAGCGGCGCCCCGCGAAAGTGCATCAGCCGCGCCAGGTCGCGCGCATACACCACCCCAACAATGTGCTCCGGCCCGCGCCCTTCGTCGTAAACCGGAACCCGCGAGTGCCGGTGCGCAATCACCCGCCCGCTGGCCTCTTCGATGCTCATGTTTGAAGGCAGGGAAAAGATGTTCCGGCGCGGGGTCATGATCTCCCGCACCGGAATATCGTCAATCTCGAGCGCCCGCTGCACCAGCTTCTCCTGAAAGGATGGCAGCAGCCCCATCCGTCCCGCCGCCGAGGCGATCAGCTTGAGCTCGTCCGCCGAGTGCACTGCCGCACGCTCCGCAATCGGTACGTCGAAGCCCCGCAGCACCGCCGCGGCCGAGCTCCGCAGCAGCCGCACCGCCGGCCGGGTCACCGCAATGAAAGCCAGCATCGGCGGCGCGATCGCCACCGCCAGCGCCTCGGCACGCCGCAGCGCCAGCGACTTCGGCACCAGCTCGCCCACCACCACCTGAAAGTAGGTGATGAGAGCAAAACCCAGCGTGACCGCGGCTACGTGCGCATAGATTCGCGCATGGGGCAGGTTGCCCATCCATCCCATCAGCATCGATGCCGCCAGCGGCTCGCCCATCCATCCCAGCGCCAGCGAGCACAGCGTCACCCCCAGTTGCACGGCCGGAAGCAGGTCGTCCAGGCCCTCGCGCAACCGCCTCACCGCTCGTGCGCCCGGCACTCCGTCGGCCACAAGCTGCTCCACCCGCGTGTCCCGGATCGACACCAGCGTGAACTCGGCGGCCACAAAAAATGCGTTGCCCAGGATGAGCATGGCCACTGCGACCGACTTGAACAGATTCAGCCCTTCCATCCCGCCTGTGAGCATAGCATTCGCAACGGACCCGCGATCCGGGACGAGAGAGTCGGGGAGAGGGAAGCGTGAGGAGCGCGGGAAGTCGCCGGCGCGCGGACCTATGCGGCGAACTCCAACTTGCCTCACCGCTCCCGCGCGGCACCATTCTTCTGGAACCATCGCTCAGCGCTTCGCGTACCTTTACCCGGAGGATGAGAATGAGAATACCGCGCAAGTGCGCCACGCTTGCGGTGGCCCTGGCGCTGGCCGCCTTGCCAGCCGTGGCCGCCGAGGCCACGTTTGTCCGCACGCTCACCGTGAACGGCCCCGTCGAACTCACCGTCTCCACCGGCGCCGGCTCCATCCATATCACCCAGGGGCCGGCCGGGAGTATCCAGATCTTCGGCCGCGTGCACAACTTTTGGGGCGGCGACGCCTCGCTCGTTCAGCAGATCGCCAATCGCCCGCCCATCGAGCAGACCGGGGGTATCGTCCGCATCGGCCAGAACCAGCGCCCGTTCCACAACATCGCCATCGACTACGAGATTCAGGCACCTGCCAACGCCTTCCTCGACGCCAGCACTGGCGCGGGCAGCCTGTTTGACGATGGAGTTGGCCAGAATGTCCGCCTCCACAGCGGCTCCGGGACCATCCACGCCAACGGCCTCACCGGCAGCTTCTCGCTTGAAACCGGCTCCGGAAGCATCTTCGCCAGCCAGTCAGGCGAGGGCGACGTGCGCGCGCAAACCGGCTCCGGCAGCATCCAGCTCCAAAGCATCCACGGCGGCCTGCACGCCCAATCCGGCGCCGGCAGCATCCGCGTCGCCGGAACACCCGACGCTCCCTGGCACATCGAAACCGGTGCCGGCAGCATCGACTTCGCCACCGGCGGCGCCTCCCTCGACATCGACGCGGAAAGCGGCTTCGGCAGCATCCGCTGCGACCGCTCCCTCTCCATGAAGCAATCCGAAGATCATCACCACCTGGTAGGCAAGCTCGGCGGAGGCGGGCCTGTAGTCCGCCTTGAGTCCGGCGCCGGCTCCATCCACATTAATTAAGGCCTCCGCGCTTTCCGTTCCGGTCCTGGCGGGCACGCTTCCCGCCCCGGCGTCCTTAGCGCGCTGTATCCGGGATGCACGCCCGCTGCCAGCCCCTGCCGCTCCGCAATCCTCTCAAGCGAGCCCCTGAGCTGCGCCCGCTCCGCTTCGTTCAGCCCGGCACACATCGCTTCCTCATGCGCTCTCGCCGCGCGTGCTATCGCCCCCAGCGTCTGGCGTCCCGCATCGGTCAGCGCCAGCGAATAGATGCGCCGGTCCTCGCGGTTTGTCTCCCGCGCCACCAGCCCACGCTCCTCCAGCGCGTCGATCACCGCCACCAGCCGGCTCGCATGCATGCCCAGCCGCCCTGCCAGCTCCTGCTGGCTCATTCCCGGTTCAACTCCAAGCAGCCGCAAGATCCCGGCGTCGGCCGGCGCAAGTCCCAGTGGCTCCAGCATTCCTGCAAACACCTGCGCCGCCCGCGCCCCCGTCTGCGCCAGCAAGAATGCGACGGAGATGGGAGGAATTTCGGGTTTTCGAGTTGTCATACAGCAAGTATTTCATAAAATAATCATTACAAAATGTAACGATTAGCATCTATAATGGACTGAGGAGGTCGAACATGCCCCCGTCCACCGTCTATACCGGCTCTCGTCATCACAGCCCGCCCCTCGGCATCGTCGCCATCGTCTTCACGGTCCTTTTCTGTGCCGGCCTCTATCCCGTCACCTACTTTGGCGGCCAGCCCAGCTTCCCGATGCCCTGGGCCGCGCCGCAAACTGTCACTGCCTTTCTTCAGCAGCGCCACTCGGCTGCCCTCCTGTGCGCCTTTCTCCACTTCGGTTCGGCCATTCCCCTCGGCATCTTCACCGCCGCCGCCGTCAGCCGCCTGCGCTTTCTCGGCATTCGCGCCGCCGGCATCGACATCGCCCTCTTTGGCGGTTTCGCGACCGCCATCCTGATGATGGCCAGCTCCGTATGCCTGTGGACCATGACCATGCCCGGCGTGGCCCAGGACCCCGCGCTCGCCGAGGCTCTTCACTTCCTCAACTTCGCCCTCGGAGGGCCCGGCTATTCGGTCCCGCTCGGCCTTTTGATGGCCGGCCTCTCCATCCCCGCCTACTTCCGCCGTCTGGTTCCGCGCTGGATCGTCTATCTCGGTCTCGCGCTGGCGGTTTGCGGCGAGCTGAGCTGGCTCGCCTTCGAGTTCCGGTCCGCCCTCCCGTTGATCCCGCTCACCCGCTTTCCAGGTTACGTCTGGCTGATCGCGTTCGGCTTTGCACTGCCGGCGCGCGCGCCCCGCGCCGCGGCCCAGGAGGTACAGGCATGACCCCCTGGCGTGAGCGCGATACTATCCGCTTGCTCCACATTGTCCTCAGCGTGCCCATCGTCGGCTATCTTTACGGCCCCGTTGCGCACATTCCCCACGCAGCGTGGTTCACCCGTTGGATCGCCATGCCCATCGTGGTCCTGAGCGGGTTCTGGCTCTGGCTCAAGCCGCGCATCGTCAAGCGAATGCACGCCCGGCGCAGTCCGGCTCCGCACGATACCGCCCGGCCGCATGGCGCCGTCGCCCTGCGCCCTCCCGGTACACTGAAAGCATGATCCGTGTCTTTCGCCCGATCCCCGTCGAGCGCTTGAAACTTCTCGTCTTCGATCTCGACGGCACCCTGATCGACTCCGCGCAGGACCTCTGCAACAGCGTCAACGCTACGCTGACCCACTTTGGCCGGCCGCCGCTGCCCGACCCGCTCATCGCCAGCTTCGTCGGCAACGGAGTTCCTGTGCTCGTCCGCCGCGTGCTCGCCGCCGAGGACAACCTGCCTCCCGATCAGGTCGATGAAAAGCAGCTCACCGACGCCATCGCCTACTTCGTCGCCTACTACCGCGAGCACAAGCTCGACTATACCTACGCGTACTCTGGCGTCCTCGAAGCCCTGGAGGCGCTGCGTAAGCTGCACGACGCCCCTGGCGGCGCGCCGCGCATCATGGCCGTGCTCACCAACAAGCCCGTCCGTCCCGCACGTGGCATCTGCGATGGGCTGGGTATGGCCGGATACTTCCTCCACATCTACGGCGGCGACAGCTTCCCCGCCAAGAAACCCGATCCCATGGGCCTGCGCTCGCTTATGGAAGAGACCGGCGCCCTGCCCGAAGAGACCGTCATGATCGGCGACAGCAAGGTCGATGTCCAGACAGCCCGCAACGCCGGCGTCTGGAGCCTCGGCTGCGACTTCGGCTTCGGCCCCCGCAACCTGATGGAGCTTCCCCCCGACGTGCTGGTGGATTCGGCTGCCGACTGGCCCTCCGTCCTAACTCCGGTAAGCATCGAGGAGGAGGCGCGCGCCTGACCTCTCTTGGCGCGCGTCCCACCTTCATCGCCGATAGCTAAAAAATCCGGTGTCTACAACTCCAGGTAGCCTTCCAGCTTTGGCAGCGTATTCGTCCAGCCGCGCTCGTGCCCGTTGCGCGACTCCTCGGTCGCGAACCGCTCGTGCAGCAGCACAATCTCGGTCCCTCCCTCCACGTCCTTCAGCCGCACCGTCACTTGCGATTCTTCCTCGGGATTCCACGTCGGTCGCCACGTAAAGCTCACCGCCTCGTTGGGAACCAGTTCCGTATATACGCCCTCCGCGGAAACGCGCCGCTCGCTTTGCTCGGGATTGCCGTCAATCGTGCCCTGCATCACGATCCGGTAGGAGCCGCCCACGCGGAGATCGTTCTCCACCACCACCGTGCTCATCATCCCCGGGCCCATCCACTTGCGCATCGCCTCCGGGTTGGTCCACGCATCAAAGACCCGCTGCCTCTCGGCCCGGATCACACGGCGAATCTGTACCTTCAAAGTCGCGTTCCTCTCAATCTCAGCCATTGTCATCGTCCCCATTCTCATCTCCTTCCAGGTAATTCTGGAGAGCGTCGAGCTGCCTGCTCCAGAAGCGTTCATACCAGGCCAGCCACTCCTCGGCGGGCCGCAGATTCTCCGCCTTCAACCGCACAATCTGGAAGCTCCCTCTCCGCTCGCGGGCGATCAGCTCCGCACTCTCCAGCACGTTGAGGTGCTTCGAGACCGCGGCCAGCGACATGCGGTAGGGCCTCGCCACCTCGCCCACCGTCCGCTCGCGCCTCGCCACGTCGCGTAGGATAGAGCGGCGCGTGTTGTCGGAGAGAGCGTGGAAGATGGAGTCCAGCCGGGCGGCGTTTCTCTTAACCATGTGGTTGAATGTAGCGCGATCTGGAAAAACTGTCAACCGTGTGGTTGAATGTTTCTCTGCACGCGAAGCGCACAGCCCGTGGCCGTCTCCGTACCACACCCTCTACGCGTGCAATCAACGAGTTTGAACGCGTTCATTTTTCTATTGACTTCTCTTCGGATTTGGTCCATGTTGTACTTGAACGTGTTCAAATCTATGTGAAGGAGATGATTATGTTCGTTGCCGTCGGTTACCTCGGCTATTTAACCATCAGCATCGCGCTTACCGTCTGGGTGGCGCGGACACTGTTTCGCAGCGGGCGTGTCTTTCTGCTCGACGCCTTTCGCGGCAACGCTCCGCTGGCCGACTCCGTCAACCAGCTCCTCGTCGTAGGCTTCTATCTCATCAACGCCGGCTACATCGCACTCGCCTTGAAGACCGCGGCTCCGATGATTGATTTCCGCCAGATGATCGAGCTGGAGAGCGGGAAGATCGGCGTGGTTCTGCTTATCCTCGGTGCGATGCACTTCTTTAATATGTTTGTGCTCGCCAAAATGCGCCGGCGCACGATCGAAGCACATGCGGGATGAAGTAGCTCTGGCGTGGGCGTGCGGCACTTGCGCATTGAACGTCTATCAATCTGTGGCTGGAGGCAAAGATGAATCCTTGTATTCCCCACCAACTTCCGCTGCAACATGGCCTGGAAATCTACTATTTCTCCTACCTGGCCGCGTGCGCCGCCCTGATCGTGCTGCTGGCTCGTATCCTGCATCGTGCGGGGGCCGGCTTTCTGGCCGATTTGTTCGCTGGCAACGCACCGCTGGCTCGCGCCGTCGCCCATCTGCTGGCTGTGGGCCTTTACCTGGTGAGCCTCGGATACGTTGGAGCATCGATTCGCACCTGGGAGCAGCTGATTACCGTTGAAGCTGTCGTGCAGGTCGTAATCGGAAAACTGGGCGGGCTTCTGCTTTTCCTGGGATTTACTCATCTCTTCAATCTTCTGCTGCTGGCCGTCTTCCGCCAGCGGTCCACGCGCATCGCCCGCGCCGGAGTCCTCTCATAATGGCCATCCCCGTCACGCCCAAATCCGAAGCCACGCGAAAGCGCATCCTCGAAGCCGCGCTCCAGGTCTTCCGCGAGCGCAGCTTTGAGGCCGCCACCATGCGCGAGATCGCCGCCGCCGCTGGAATGGCCGTGGGTGCGGCCTACTACTACTACGACTCGAAGGAAGCGCTGGTGATGGCCTTCTACGAGCAGTCGCAGCAGGAGATGGCGCCCACACTCGACCGCATCCTGGCCTCCTACCGCACGCTCGAACAGCGCCTCCGCGGCATCATCGGCCAGAAGCTCGAATACTTCGCGCCCAACCGCGCCCTTGTCGCCGCGCTCTCGGCCCACATCGATCCCGAGCACCCGCTTTCGCCCTTCAGCGCGGCCACCGCGCCCATACGCGACCACGACATCGCCTTCTTCACCCGTGCCGTCGACGAGTCGAAGCTGAAGCTTCCCCCCTCGATCCTTCCTTACCTGCCGCGCCTCCTCTGGCTCTACCAGATGGGCATCTTTCTCTTCTGGATCTACGACCGCTCGCCCCGACAGACCCGCACGCGTCTGCTCTTTGACAAGACGTTGGCCATGATGCTCGTATTCTTCAAGCTCGCTCAGGTCCCCGCCCTGCGCCCGCTGCTCAGGCCCGCCGGCGAGCTCCTCAAAGCCATCTACGGAGAGCCCGCGCCATGAACTCCCGTCCCTTGCGCATCGTCTTCCCCGGTGGCAGCGGCCAGGTGGGCCAGCTTCTCGCACGCTATTTTCAGAGTCAGGGCCATCACGTCATTGTCCTCACCCGCGGGCCCTATACGGCCAACTGGCAGACGGTGCACTGGGACGGCCTCCATCCCGGCCCCTGGGTCGAAACCCTCGAAGGCGCCGACGTCTGCATCCATCTCTCCGGCCGCAGCGTCAACTGCCGCGCCACTCCCGCCAACCGCCGCACGCTCTACGACTCGCGCATCGGCCCTACCCGCCTGCTCAACCGTGTCATCGCCTCGCTTGAAGATCCCCCGCGCGTATGGCTCAACGCTTCGACCGCAACCATCTATCGCCACGCCCTCGACCGCGATATGGACGAGACCACTGGCGAAATCGGCGGCGGCGAACTCATCTCCAAACACCGCCGCGCGCCAGCGAAATGGGACTGGACCATTCAACTCGTCAAGGACTGGGAAGCGGCCTTCTTCGAAACGCCCACGCCGCGCACGCGCAAAGTTGCTCTGCGCACCTCGCTCGTCTTCAGCCCCACCCCCGGCAACGTCTTTGAGGTCCTCTCCAACCTTGTGCGCCTGGGCCTCGGCGGCACGCAGGGCAACGGGAACCAGTACGTCTCGTGGATGCACGAGACCGACTACGCCCGCGCCGTCGACTTTCTCATCGAACGCGAAGAAATCGCCGGCCCCGTCAACCTGGCGTCGCCCAACCCGCTGCCCAACCGCGAGTTCATGCAGGCCCTGCGCGACGCCTGGAACCGCCCCAACGGCCTGCCCGCGCCTGCGCCGCTCATCGCTCTCGGCTCGTTCTTCCTGCGCACCGAGCCCGAGCTCATCCTTAAGAGCCGCCGCGTGGTTCCCGGCCTCCTGCTGCGCGCCGGCTTCCCGTTCCAGTTCCCCGTCTGGCGCGATGCCGCAGCCGAACTTGTTTGCCGGTGGCGAAGGCGAAGCGGAGATATGTGAACAGCGGCTCTGGTAGATATCAAACAGGACACAATAGCCTGGCTTTGCCTCGACCCGAGTGACCCGCGCAGAAGCAAGACCTCTGGGGTGACGGCTCTCTCAAAGCATCTCCGAATCTTCTCCAGACGCTGGTTCGCACACCAGAAGCTGTTTTCAGCGATATGCCAACCAGATCGTCATCGTTCCGGAGCTCTCGCAGCGTCGAATATCACCCTGAAATACACTCGCGATGGCGAAGATGGCTGGGCAAATGCATCAGCGCTGCGCCACGAACAGAAGATTCTGAGAGAGAATCACCCGAAAACCACCCGTTTCGGCGGCAAAGAGAATGCGGATTGGTAGCGTTCCGACCGTCCACAGGACTCGCCGTATTGCGCTCACCCAGCCGCGCAGTGACGGAGTATCTTCCCATGACCGCACCTTGGAGTACGAGAGGCAGCGAAACATCTGTCGAATCGAACTCTCCGTAAAGGCCTGTTCATGCGTGAGATCGCCATACCGAACCCGGGATCCGAAGATTCCCTCCGCGTTAGGAACATGCCCGATGCACAATCCGCTCGGAACGAGAACGCGATAGACCTCCGTAAGCAGGTCAAAACATTCCTGACGGGTCAAGTGCTCCAGCAGGTCGAAGAGGCAGATGATGTCAACGGAGCTGCTCGGCGTTTCCCTGAGAGTCGCCAGTCCGTCTCCCAGCTCGACACAGTCGATTCCGCGGTTTTTCGCCACCTGCACCTGCTCCGCTGATCCATCAACGCCGCGCAAGTTGCTATAGCCGTGCTGAGCAAGAAACCAGAGGAGAGTGCCGTTGCCGCAGCCGACGTCCAGAATCCGTACCTTTCGATCTGCAGGAAAGTGGGTGCGAATTACTCGACTCAAATACCGGCGTTGTGCGGCCAGCACGAGATGTGCCTGGCCGCTTGAGACGTACGCACTATAAACCCGGTGTTTCCAATCCAAAGCCTTTGTGCCCTTTCTGCTGGTTGCACAGGATAAAAGCAAATCCACCGGAGGATGAGCCTCAAAGCAGGCGTCTCCCCGTCTTCTCAGATACTGCTTCCTTTAGAGCATTGGCCGGCGGCGTGGCTTCCAGTCGATCTCATCGCAGCCGCGAAAGCCAGTCGTTGGAGACGGGGGGCGCCCCAGCTCGTCATCACTGAACGCCGATCCACGACTTTCCCACGCCCGCTTGGTCCGCAATTCAATTCTCCTCCCCAAAGGAGGAGTGCTCATCTTGAGCGGCCACACCACCCAACCTCGATCGGCCGCTGGGCCGCCCGCCTCGGATGAAGCTGAGATGCCGGCTCGCATGAATTCAGCGCGAGTCTCAGTGGACCCGGAGAAAGCGGGCAAGAATCATGAATCTCTATGTCTGATCTGGCAATGCGCGGAACTTCGCGCGGCTGCCGCACCTTCTCGATGAAGCTCCAGTATATCCCAAGGCCTGTCGATTCAATCCGACTCATAGCGCGTAGGCTCGACATGGTTTTACAGAGATTGGTAAGAGCCTGGTTACTGAATGCTTTGCCCGCGGCTGCAAAGGTTCACGGCTCCGGCGTGATATCCGTGACCGGCAAATCCCAGTGCCCCAGCAGAATCTCAAACCGCCGCTGCTCCTCTTGCTGATAAGTCGCCTGGTCCGGCCATAACTCGCGGATAAACGCTTCTTCATCTGGGTTCGCCGTTGTCGCCACCGTCGAATTCTTGTAGACGATCGTCACGCGATAGTCCCAGCGGCCATCCTCGGTCGTGTGGTAGGCCGGCGATTCCATCTTGACGGAAAGTATTCGCCCGGTCGATTGAATCTTCTTGAGCAGCGGGTAGTGGTTCTTCAGGAACAACTGCAGGAACTCCTGCTGATGCCCCCACTGCACCTTGTAGTAGTACTCCACGGTGTACGGCTGCCCGGCCGCCCCCTGCGGCGGCGCGCCCTGCGCCCTCAGCGGCGCGGCCATTGAGATTGAAAATGCAGCGGCAAAGACGGCGACGAGAAATCTGCGCATGATGCCCCCTCGAGTTGCAATTGAGTTGTGAAGGAGATTGTAGCGCGAACCGTCCGCGAGCAGGCGAGCGGCGTTTGTCCACCTGATGAGCGGCAAGAAAAACCGCGGAACCAGGCCTCACAACTGCCCGACTCCGCGGCCATGAGTGGTTCTACGACGAAACCCCGGGCTCCCTCTCGACTGCCATGTACGATGACTGCATATGAATGTATGAATAAGTTGAGCGCCAGGATATAAGTACCCGCGCACTTTGCAGTCTATGCGCGAGTTGAATTCCGGGTAAGGAAACTTCTCAGCAGTGAGCCACATTCTCCAGCGCCGCGCGGCTCGGAATCGTCATCGTCGAGCCGTGAAAATCCACCAGCCGCCGGCTCTTGAAGATGCTCAGCGTCCGCGTCACCGTCTCCCGCGACGCGCCGATGAATTCGCCGATCTCTCCATGCGTGAGCGGAAACCGGCAGCGCGTGCCGCGCTCCGTCTTCTGGCCGTTCTCGCTCCATTCCAGCAGCAGCCGCGCCAGCTTCTCCGGCGCCGAGGCTGACAGGCCCACAGTGCGCAGCTGATGGCAGGCCAGCGTATAACTGCGGCTCAGCTCTTCCGTCACCGCCTGGTAAACCTCGGGGTGCCGCGTCATGAAGGCCAGAAAATCCTGCCGCCGCACATAAGCAATCTTTGCCGGGTAGAGCGTCTCCGCCGTCATCTCATAGGGGCGCCCCGACAGCGTCGACGCCAGCCCCAGCACTTCGCCCTTCTTGGCAATCCGCAGGATCAGCCGCTTGCCTTCCGCCGAGTTCATCGACAGCTTCACTTCGCCTTCCAGCACGATGCGCACCCCCGAAGCCGCGTCCCGCTCCGAAAAGATCGCCAGCCCCGATGGGTACTGCGATGCGTGCCACAGCCCTTGCAGATCGTTCTGCGCGGCTTGCGGCAGAGTGTTGAAGAACGTGCCAGTCTGCTGGGATTGGCTGCCGATGATGCTGATTGTGCTCTCAAAGACTCCCATGTGCGACCTCCTCGTCGGCACAACTTAACTCTTACTCTTGGATTTCTCCGGCTAGATACTTCGTCCAAAGCGAACTGGCTGCGATGTGCGCGCGGGCCTGCGCACAGATCGCACGCAGCGTCTTCAGCCCCGCCGCATCCGCGTAGGTCACGTCGGTGATATCCAGGATGAGCTTGCGGGAGTTCAACTGCGGGGCCGTTTCCACCCATACGCGGTCAAGTTCGACCGCCCACGGCCCCGCCACCCGCCCTTCCAGCTTGATCCCAACCGTCTTGTCGTTCTTCTTCAGTGTGATCTTCAGCGTAACCTGGCTCATCCTGCGCCGCACCCTTCCTATATGCATCGTGTGTGCCAAACTGCGTGACGAACCGACGCTGTATCGTTTGCGCCTGATTTTGGAGGGAGTTACAGAGCGGAGCAGCAAGCGGCTACCCCGTGACAGTGCCGCACGTGACGAAGTGACGATGACGAAATAGCGTCGCCGCGACTACCGGTAGTCACTTCGTTCGATGCCTAGCTTTTTCATCTTGGAGTTCAGCGTGGTCCGTTTCAGGCCCAGCCGCGCCGCCGCGCCATCCGGTCCGCCGATCTGTCCCTTGGCCTCCCGCAGCGCCTTCAAGATATGTTCGCGCTCGGCCTCGTGCAGCGTCGCATTCTCAGCCAGATCCCCTGAATCGTCGGCCTCGTCTCCCTCATCCTGCATCTCGAGTTCGGCCAGCGGCACGTGCAGCACCGTCCCCCGTGACAGGATCACCGCCCGCTCCAGAAAGTTTTCGAGCTCGCGGATATTGCCCGGCCACTTCCAGTGGCACAGTGCCTCCATCGTCTCGTCGGGAATCGTGACGATGTTCTTGCCCATCCGCCGGCTGTGCGTCGACACAAAATGCCGCACCAGGATCGGAATGTCTCCCACGCGCTCCCGCAGCGGCGGCGAAAACACCGGGAACACCTTCAGCCGGTAATAAAGGTCGTCGCGGAATCGCTTCTCCGCCACCATCCTCGCCAGGTCCCGGTTGGTGGCCGCGATCAGACGCACATTTACCTGGATCGGCCGCGTCCCTCCCAGCCGCTCGATCTCCCGCTCCTGCAGCGCCCGCAGCAGCTTCGGCTGCAGGTCCAGCGGCAGCTCGCCCACCTCGTCCAGAAACAGCGTTCCCTCGTGCGCCAGCTCCAGCCGCCCGATCTTGCGCGCAATCGCTCCCGTGAACGCGCCCTTCTCGTGGCCGAAGAGCTCGCTCTCCAGCAGCCCTGCAGGGATCGCCGCGCAGTTCAGCTTCACAAACGTCCGCTCGTGCCGCCGGCTCAGCCGGTGGATGGCGCGCGCCAGCAGCTCCTTGCCCGTCCCCGTCTCGCCCTGGATCAGCACCGTCGCATCGGTCGGCGCCACCGTCTCGATCTGCTTCAGAACCTGTTTGAGCCCCCCGCTCTCGCCCACGATGTCCTCGTAGCGGTTCTCCAGGTTGATCTCGGCTTCGAGGTACTCTTTCTCCTGACTCAGCCGGTCGCGCAGCTCGGCGATCCGCCGGAATGCCATGGCATTGTTCACCGCCATCGCCACCTGCCCGGCAATTTCGGTGAGCATCCCGGCGTCGCGCTTGGTAAATGCATTCTCGCGGCGGCTCGCAATGCACATCGTCCCGATCGGCTCGCCCCGGTAGATGAGCGGAACCCAACAGCCCGCGACCATCTCCAGCGCGATCAGATGCCGCAGCGGTTCCAGCGCAAACCCCGCATGGCGGATGTTGCCCAGCACCGTCGCCTCGCGCGTCTGGAAGACCTTGCCTGCGGGTGTGCCCTCCAGCGGAATGCGCACCTCGCCCTTGAGTGGCTCCGCCGCGTCCGCGCTGAGAAACTGCACCATCAGGTCCCCGATGGCTTGATCGTAGAGCGCCAGTGTCGCGCAGTCGTGCGGCGCCACCTCGCGAATGCTCGCCGAGATCGCCCCCAGCAGCTTGCGCACGTCCACGTTGGCCAGCAGCGCCTCACTCAACTGCAGCATCACGGCCTCTTCCGCGCGCTTCCGGTCCGTCAGGTCCCGCGTGACCTTTGAATAGCCCGTCAACTGCCCCGTCTCGTCCCGGATCGCCGTCATCACTACATTGGCCCAGAATCTTGACCCGTCCTTGCGTACCCGCCAGCCCTCGGTTTCCACGTGCTCGCGCGCGGCCGCCAGCCGCAGCAGCTCCGCCGGCCTGCCCCGTGCCACGTCCTCGTCGGTAAAGAACCGCGCAAAGCTCAGGCCCAGCACCTCGTCCGCCGTGTACCCTTTGATCCGCTCCGCCCCCGGGTTCCACGTCATCACGCTGCCCTCCATGTCCAGCAGATAGATCGCGTAGTCGTGGATGCTCTCCACGATCGAGCGCAACTGCAGATCCTTGCGCCGCAGCTCCATCTGCGCCGCCCGCTGTTCGGTAATGTCGCGCACAAAGCTCAGCACCACCGGTCCCCCGGCCGTCCCGATGGGCTTGAGCATGATGTCCACCGGGAACTCGCTCCCATCCTTGCGCAGCGCGAACAGGTTCAGTCCCGCGCCCATCTGCCGCGTCCTCGGATGTGCGTTGAAGTTCTCGCGGTGCCCCGGATGTCGTCCCCGCAACCGCTCCGGCACCAGCGCGTCGATCGTCAGCCCTACCATCTCCGCCCGCGCGTAGCCGAACATCTCCGCGGCCCGCGGGTTCGCCTCGCGGATCGTGCCGGTCGAATCCGTTACAAAGATCGCATCGGGAGAAATAGCAAAGTGATTTTCGAAGGCAATCTGGGCGAACTCTGCCTTTTGCTGCCGTGCGGCAGCCCCAGCATCCATTCCCGGGGAATCAGAAATGTGCGACAAGGGCCCTGACCTTTGCAAGCAAAGTAAGCGATTAGACCCTTGCAGCGCAAGCAAATCGCCGCCGAATATCTCTTCCCGGCCGTCATCGTGACGACCTTCGCCTATGCCCTCCTCGAGTCTTGCGGGGTCAACCTCGCCCTCCACGCCATCGCCTGCCTGCTGCTACTCTGTTTGCTGAGTTACAACCGCTGGTCCAGCGGCGCCGTGCTGCGCCGCCGCACTTCCTTCTCGTGAATCCGCCAAACAGTTACGCTCATGTTCACTCCCCGCATCCTCACCCGCGCCTCCTTCACCCTCGCAGACATCGGCATCGAGCTCTGCGCCCATGAGTGGCAGCCCACGCCCGCATACAATGCCCTCGTTCACGCCGAATGGCGCCGCATGGTCGCCCGCTCCGCCGAGCCCCTCTGGGATGGCCTCTACTACCGCGTCCTCAACCTCGACGAGCTGGAGAAGGGAGCAGCGCCGGCAACCCTGCGCCTCGGAGCCGTCCGCTATCGCCACCTCGCCACCTTCCCCGCGCTCCACGACCATCACGCCCGCCTCCATCTCGATCCTTTCAACCACCTCTCCACCGGCGCTCTCATTCGAACCAGCGACGGCTTCTACCTCTTCGGCAGGCGCGCCCGGAACGGCGCCACCGAAATCATCGGCGGCGGCGTCCAAAGCGACGAACTCGTCGTCGCTTCCGGCGCCGACCTCGAACGCAACCTCTATAAGGAACTCCGCGAAGAGGTAGGCATTACCCGGCTGGACATTCACGCCCTCTCCGGCATCGGCATCCTCTACGCCGCTACTTCGAATGTCATTGTCATCGCCCACGCCGCAGTCGGACTCTCGCGCGCGGCTGCCGAGAACCGCTTCCTTGCGCGCACTGAACCCGAGATGGCCGCGCCCGTCTTCGTTCCCGAACACGATCTCCGCGCCGCGCTCCACTCCATGGCCGGCTATCGCACGCTGATCCCCGAGCTGCTGTGATCTCTCGGGGCGCTCGCCCGCCTCGTCACCGGCAGGCCGACTCCAGCCACCGGCTGATGTACACCTGCGCGTGTGCCTCGCCGCAGTAGTGCCGGGCGTGCGGCGCATCGGCCGCCTCCTTGGTCCATCGGAACACCGTCAGTTGCGCATCGCTGCAGTGGATTGCAATCCACTTCTGCGGGTTCTCGCTCTCCTCCCCGCAGATCTCGCACCTATAAATCGTCCCAATCATCGCCCCACCTCCAGGAAAATCCTACAAAACGACGCACGCCAATCCCTGACCGCGCCAACTAAGCCCTGACCCCAGATCTCTGACCACTGACCACTGTCCCTACTCCAGCATCTGCATGTTCAGCGGTTCCACCAGCAGGCAGTCCATCGTCTTCATCCGCTCGAGCGCGCGCGCCAGTGCCGACGTCCTGCATGGTTCCACCGTAACCACGAACGGCAGCGCATCCGCAGGATACCCCGGCTTCTGCACAATGGCCCGAATATTGATCCGCTCCGCTGCCAGCGCCCCCGTAATCTCCGCCACGATCCCCGGCCGGTCCCGCACCAGAAAACGTATGTAATGCGGTACCTCGAACTCCGCGCCCACCCTTGCCGGCGCCGACGGAATTTCCACCCGCCGCGACCCGTGCGCTAGCGCCAGCAGGTCGCTCACCACCGCCACCGCCGTCGGGTGCCCGCCCGCGCCATGCCCCGAGAACACCACATCGCCGCCGTACTTGCCCGTCGCGATCACCATGTTCTCCGTGCCCCGCGACCACGCCAGCGGCGACTTCAGGTCCACCAGCATCGGCCCCACCGTGGCTGCTACGTCGCCCTCCGTCTGTTCCGCCCGCGCAATCTGCCGGATCGTGCAGCCCAGGTCCCGCGCATAGCTGAAGTCCACAGCCGACACCGCCGTAATCGCCTGCGGCGCGATCTCATTGGGATCGATCGCCGCCCGCAGCGCCAGCCGCATCAGGATCGCCAGCTTCGCCCGCGCGTCGAACCCGCCCACGTCCTCCGTCGGATCGGCCTCGGCGTATCCCTTCGCCTGCGCTTCCTTCAGCACATCGGCGTACTCGGCGCCCTCGTCCATCTTGCTCAGGATGAAGTTGCACGTCCCGTTCAAAATCCCCTCGATCCGCGTAATGCGGTCGCCGGCCAGTCCCTGTTCCAGCCCCGGAATCACCGGAATTCCGCCCGCAACCGCCGCGCCGTACTTCAGATGCCCGCCCTTTCCCCTCGCCAGTTGCTCCAGCTCCGGCCCCTGGAAGGCAATGAGCTTCTTGTTCGCCGTCACCACGCTTTTGCCGCTCGCCAAGGCCCGCCGCACCCAGATCCCCGCCGGATCCAGACCCCCGGCCAGCTCCACCACCACGTCCACATCCGCGGCCAGCACCGCCTCGGCGTCCTCGCTCCACACCACCCCCGCCGGAACCCAATTCACCTTCTTCCGCGCCACGTTGCGGTTAAAGACGTGCGTCAGCTCCAGCCCCGCCGGTTGCGACTCAACCAGAATCCGCGCCGCCGAACGCCCCACCGTCCCAAACCCAAACAGAGCGATGCGCAGCGGCCGCGTCCGGCGCGATTCATGCGCCGTTTCGGCGGAATGAGACCCGGAACCCATTTCTTGCGACATGTGAGACTCTCAATCGAATTCAATGAATGGAGATGCGCGCTTCTCCTCTCGATCATACCCGAGCCCCAAGAATCCTCTGCTCGTTCTTGCGTCCCCTCGTGTAGCATGGTGGGCAAGATGCAGCGCGGCATCGCCATCCTGTTCATCCTGTTTTTCTCGGCAGGACCGCTGGTCGCCCTCTCGCCGGCCAGCGACGACGCCTATCTGCCTGCCTGCTGCCGCCGCGACGGAATGCACCATTGCGCCATGCGCATGGCCATGATGGCTGCGCGCACGCCCATCCCGCCCGGCGCGCCGCCCGTCGTCGGAAACCCCTCACACTGCCCTTACTATCCTCACCACCTCGGCGTCTGGTCTACGCCTGCGCACGCGCTGCTCGCCGCGCCCGCCGTTCTCGCCGAGATGCTCATCGAGCCCCACTCGCCTGGCGCCGCCCGCGCCACCGCCCGCTTCTCGCAGCTCCGCACCCGCTCCGTCCGCGGCCCTCCCGCAGTCACCCTGGTCTGACAATTCAGGTTCGGTCGTTCAGCGCCCCGTGCCGCAATCATGGGAACTGCCCAACAGGCGCCGCTCTCGGCAAGAATGGCTTCGGGAAGGGTATGGCCACACCCGCGAAGGGTAAGGCCAAGCGCGCGAAGGGTATGGGCTTTAGCCCCTACATTCGAGACTCGTCTTGGGCGGGGCTTTAGCCCCTGAGGGCCGCTTCCGTTTGGAGTCTCGAAAGCCGGGCAATTGCTTGCTGTGTCCATTGAGCGCGTGCGCAAACCTACTCTCTGAACAGGCCGAACCCGCTTCCCCATCCCCGCCGGGCCTCACGCGGCCACACCGCTGCGTCCGCAGCCCGCACCCAGCCCTGTATTGCACGGAGGTCGTTTCATGCACCGCCTTTCTCTCTATTCCATCCTCGCCGCACTCATTCTCTTCGCCGCATCCATCCCCGCCCGCGCCACCGTCTTCGCCACCGTGCGCGGCATCGTCCACGATCCCCAGCATCGCCCCATTGCTGGCGCCAAAGTCACCCTCCAGTCCGCCAACTCCGCCTTCGTCCTCCGCGCCGTCACCAACTCCGATGGCGCCTTCGAGCTCCGCGAAGCTCCCCTTGGCCTCTACACTCTCACCGCAACTGCCGATGGCTTCAAGACCGTCACTCAGGCCCTCACCCTCGCCTCCGGAACCACCCCCATCCTCCACATCCCCCTTCCCATCGGCGCAGCCAATGAATCTGTCACCGTCCACGGCGAAGCCACGGCAGCCGCCACCGTCACCCCCACCACCCTCGTCACCCGCCAGATGATCCTTGACACCCCCGGCGCCGACCGCACCACCGGCATGGAGATGATCACCGACTACGTCCCCGGCGCCTACATGACCCATGACATGCTCCACATGCGCGGCGGCCATCAGACCAGTTGGCTCATCGACGGCGTCCAGATCCCCAACACCAAGATCGCCTCCAACGTCGGCCCCCAGATCGACCCCAAGGACATCGACTCGCTTGAAACCCAGCGCGGCAGCTACGCCGCCGACGTCGGCGACCGCACCTACGGCGTCTTCAACGTTCTGCCCCGCAACGGCTTCGAGTTCAACCGCGACGGCGAGCTCTTCCTCTACGGCGGCAACCTCTACTCCGGCGAAGCCCAGCTCTCCCTCGGCAACCACTCCGAAAAAACCGCCTGGTACTCGAGCGTCACCGGTTCCCGTTCCAACTACGGCCTGGCTACGCCCGTCCCCGCCATCTACCACGACGCCACCGACTCCCAGAGCGGCTTCCTCTCTCTCATCCGCAACCAGACCCCCAAGGACCAGCTCCGCCTCGACGCCCAGGTCCGCCACGACTTCTTCCAGGTTCCCTACGACCCCGATCCCAACGATTACGAGTGCACCTCCGGCTACTACTGCTCCACCGGCCTCCGCGACGGCCAGACCGAGGACGACTCCTTCGTCATCCTCGACTGGGTTCACACCCTTTCGCCCAAGGCCCTCTTCGACGTCGCGCCCTTTTATCACCTCAACGTCTCTAACTACGATTCCCCCACCGACGACTACCCCGTGGCCACCACCTGGCACCAGCGGTCCAACTATGCCGGCGCCCAGTCCGACGTCCGCGCCGAGGTCGGCCCCAACGACCTCTCCGCCGGCCTCTACTCCTTCGTCCAGGCCGAACACGACCTCTTTGGCGACCAGGTCAACGACGGCTCCGGCCCATCCGAGCCCAACACCACCGCCACCGCCAACGCCGGCCTCGTGGAGTTCTACCTCGCCGACCACCTTCACCTCGGCCGTTACGTCACCCTCCTCGGCGGCGAGCGCTTCTCCATCTACCGCTCCGTCCTTGACGAGTCCGCCACCTACCCCCGCATCGGCGCCACCGTCCTCATCCCGCGCCTCAACTGGGTCTTCCGCGGCTTCTACGGCCACTTCTTTCAGCCCGCGCCCATCCTCACCGTCTCCACCTCCGTCCTCGAGTACGCCAACTCCCTCGGAGGCGGCGAAAACGCCTTCACCCCCATCCCTTCCGAGCGCGACGAAGAGCACCAGTTCGGCGTCCACATCCCCTATAAAGGCTGGACACTTGACATCGACACCTTCAAGAATCGCGTGAACAATTTCCTCGACCACTCCAACCTTGGCGAATCCAACATGTACTTCCCCATCGCCGTCGATGGCGCCCTCGTCCGCGCCTGGGAGATGACCCTCCGCTCGCCCCAGCTCGCCCGCTGGGGCCAGTTCCACTTGAGCTACTCCAACCAGATCGCCGAGCAGCGCGGCAACATCATCGGCGGCTTCACCTGCTCCTATCCAGACGACCCCGCCTGCGACCTCGGCCCCGATTACTTTCCCGTCGACCACGACCAGCGCGACACCCTCAACACCGGCTTCGTCGCCAGACTCCCCGCCCACACCTGGTTCTCATCGAACGTCTACTATGGCTCCGGCTTCACAAACGGCCTGGCCGGCTCTGGCGAAGGCCCGTATCAGGGCAACAATCTTCCCGCCCACACCACCTTCGACATAGCCGCCGGCCATAACATCGCCGAGAACTGGGATCTCTCCGGCTCCATCCTCAACGTCACCAATCACCGCGTACTCCTCGACAACTCCGTCACCATCGGCG
>Ga0335072_10001597_pt1 | contig 36625 bp, 33 predicted proteins | sample Lox_Sample_21_FD_206725 | JGI IMG/M metagenome (GOLD analysis project Ga0335072, IMG submission 206725) | Soil microbial communities from Loxahatchee National Wildlife Refuge, Florida, United States - Lox_Sample_2.1 | ecosystem: Environmental > Terrestrial > Soil > Wetlands | place: USA... | reverse complement strand
GCCCCTAAATATTAGACGTAGCTGCCCGGAAAGGCACTCTGCACGGGGGCTTGGCCTCTAAACTTTAGAGGTCATTGCCCAGAGGTTGCACGAGGTGTCGCGCGTGCAGAGGATAAACGCTAAGCGCCTGATTTTATCTAACCACTTTGCCGTACATACGGTAAACCTTTGCAAAGCTACGATTAATCATCGACACCTCGTACGACCCCTAAAGTTTAGAGGCTAAGCTCCTAGTTCAGGCGCCTTCCCGGGCAACAACCGTCTAAAATTTAGGTGCCAAGTCCCCGGACAGAGTGCATTCCCGGGTAATAACCGCCTAAAGTTTAACTAGAACGAAAATGCCAAGCTATTATCGATAATTATCAATAATTATTGCCAGATACCTAACCCCTCCAATATGGCGTATCAGCTGCTGCTCCGCAGGCTCCTTGCTAGAGGTAGGAAGGCCCTCTGGCACTAAATCATGGCCAGAAGCGTCTCAGTGCCCATCGCATTGCTGAGGTCATCGCTGAGGAGGTCCGGATTGATATTCATCATGTTTGAAGCCATAACTTTTGGCTATGGAAGAGAAGAATCTGTCATGAACGCGAAATTTCGTTATGAGCCGCCTGACCCCGATCTATACCATCTACGACCGACTCTACACTACATTTGGCCTAGGTGGGCGCCACACAGGCCAGGCCAGCCAAATGGCCTGCCTGTTGGGAGCACTGATCGCCGCTTTTCGCATATCTCAAACTCTTCAAGCCAGGCTTGCAGGTACTTCACACTGCGTCGACTAAGCAGCAGCTTTGGTGTCCGACACCATTACCAGGGCTTCTGCAGGCATTTCTTTCACGCTTCTGGACCCTTGCCTGACCCTTGCTCCATCTTGTGGTAAATTGGTCGCGTTTCGGTTGCAATTCACAGGCTCGTACATCTCAGCTAGGTATGAGCCAGCTGAACAGATAGAATCTGTTGACCGCGTTTCCTTATGTCTATAAGTATCAGCGCGCTACCCAGGTAGATAGACAATAAGTACGGAGTGACTCGGGGCAGCCACATTCGACAGCCATTTTCAGCTCACAGCCAACTTCGGCTATTGAGTGTGGACCATTCGCGGGCATCATAACACATCACTGCATGCTATCTAACACAGTAGCATGCCGACCGGTACAGATATACGCCCATAAGAGATGCACGTCTAGGAAATACTTCCTTAAATATCTCATAGGCGTTCATCTCATAGGCGTGTATCTCATAGGTATGCATCTCATAGGCGTGCATCTCACAGGCGTGCATCTTACAGACGTTCATCTCTTATAGGTGTGTATCTCTTACAGGCGTCCATCTTACAGGCGTCCATCTCACAGGTGTGGATCTGTTATCCCCTGCACAGGTAACACCTCGTGCAGCCTAGGCGGTCTTTAGACGGCAACGCACCCTATCCGGGGGCTTAGCCCCTAAACTTTGGGCGGTCGCTTGCCCGGGAAGGTACCCTCCTATCTGGGGGGTTAGCCTCTAAACTTTAGGTGTGGTTACTCGGGAAGACATTCTCCCGTCCGGGGGTTGGTTCCTAAACTTTAGGTGTGATTGCCTGGGAAGGGGTTCCCGCACTCAATAGCCGAAGTTGGCTGTGAGCTGAAAATGGCTGCCGAATGTGGCTGCCCCGAGTCACCCGGCAATAAGTAGTGCTTCCACAATCAATGCATACCCATACTTACGCCCTGCGCATAACACATCTTAGACTTGTGACTGCCGGTTCACGCATGTTCATTCTATGTACTTCGCCTTCTGCGGTTGCGTGCTACCCAGTTGGTTGTCACACAAGAGGTTCCAGAGTCTACTGCTCGCAAATGTCATGATAGGTCCTCACAGCCTGATTTAGTATGGACTACGAGGTTAGCTTCGGTGTTTCTTAGTTTCTGAGTGCTTGCAGGAACGTGAAGTTCGCAAGGCCGTCCTCATTGGTTCATATCAGAGGCTCGCCGGAAGTTTGCACATGGAGTTCTTCGTTTGATGCGTGCTAAAGCGTGAAGGAGGCTTAGTACGTGTTTTCGAGCGAAACACGTGGCGTCAGTTTGGGACTCCTGGAATGGGACATCTGGAATGGGACATCTGGAATGGGACATCGGGAATGGGACATCGGGAATGGGACACCTGGAATGGGACATCTGGAACGGGACACCTGGAACGGGACATCTGGAACGGGACATCTGGAATGGGACCTCGTGGAAAGGGACCCGCTACTCGTTAGCTATCCCATGTGCGCATTCAACACCATCAACTTTCTCCAACGCATTTTTGCGGATGCTGAGCTCTTGCAAATAGCCATGACGATGAGAACAATTCAGAGAGCCATCTGGCGAATTCTGCCGCGCTCTACAAGTAGGAAATCGTAGCTTTTGCGAAATTCGCGTCCTCAGGCTCATGCGGCTGGGCTCGGCGATTTTTTCAGCCTCAAGCAGCGTCGCCGGATGCGGTTAGAAGCGAGCTTCAACACGGCTGCCACCGGTTGAAGCGATTTTTCGCCTCGGCCTAGTGCAACATCATCAAATTGCAAAGGTTTGAGCCCAGCTTAAAGACCGATATGGGTACATTTCCGCTATCTCTAAAAACATACTCCCTGGCATAGATGACATCGCAAGCTGTTGCTGCCCGACATCAAAATCGAGATGATCCTAAATCAATCCGACTAACTCGAAAACTATCGCAAATCAAAGGCGAAGGCGTCCTTAGTGCTTCTGGCATTGAGGAAGAACAACAACAATCACCAACTACCGAGTGCGGCTGAAGAACTTCAATCCGTACTACTGCGGGGTCAGAGAGAACGCCAAAAATTGCTATCGGCTGCAATCCGGTGAAGAATTGCAGGGAAAGGACTTGACAATTACTCAGAACATACCCACTCGACGCCATACGCTTCCACTTCGCCTCCCAGGCCACCAAGTACTGTCTCATGGCTGCTTCTTTGGTCGAAACCGCATGATGGGTTGACGCAGTGAAAGTAAGGACCGCACCATCATCGCGTGGCTCATCGAGATAAGACTGGAGTTGGACGGACGGGAGGGCCTTCTTGGACTTCGGCATCTTTGCTTTTTAACGATGCAGTGGGATTGTGGATTAGCTAAAGCTGATCAGAAGACAAGAGGCGTCCTAAACAAAGAACGTGAGTATTTACAGGAGCAGGTGATAGAGTCTGAGAAGACGGCAGAGAACGAGGAGGAAGGAGGCCGGCTCGAGCTGGTACTTATACCTGCGCTGAGGGATTTTCGGTCGAACTTGGCCTCTATCCGAGCAAGAACGCATCGTCAGCCCTGATTGGGAAGATCAAGAGCGTCATACACCACCGGGAGGTCGAGCGGAGAGGTGGGAGCGGTCTGGCGATGGTATTTAGGCAAGGAGCGTGTCTCCGGGGGCCTGCCAGCAAGTCCTTCCGGCCTTGACTCCCAGGGCCGTATCGCAAGGCTATTAGTACAGAACTACAATGCCCGGGGTGAGGGTAAGCTCCGTATATGCCGACCCGAAGCCAACACATTAGAGGCTCGGTGCCACAACCACTCCTAACGCGGCACCATCATCAAGAAACAGAGCAGAATATGCCGTGGAATCTAGTAAAAATCTAAATCCAGATCGTAGAACAATTGATAATGTAAGAAGTGTAGCACCAGCCACTCAACAGCCAGGTTTCGATTGACACTTGTATGGCTAGTACCGCATTGGAAGAACTCCGGCTGAAAATCGTTCTGAAACCGCACGCAATTTGGGCCAACCATGCACAGAGCTTCAGCCATGCTGCGGAGTTTCCTGAGTAAAAAGTCCCTCTGCATCTCTATGATCCCCACCACTTCACTCTTCGTTGCACCCTACACAATCTTGATTCCTACTTCGATGATAGATATATGACGGCATGGAAGGTTCTCCTGATTTCACTTTAGAGAGTTATTTATCGGGTTTAGATCCTGGGTGAGAGGCAAAGCAAAACATAGGCTCTATTTTTGTCAAGCCTTCCCGCCAAGAGTCTCGAGGCCTCCCTCACAGAGCCAGCTATTCTTGAAGTAGAGCCTGATGAGTCATGTAAATCTGGCGTACGTGTGTGTGAGATGTCTCTCGACGTTGGCAATTGTGGTCAATACCAAAGTCTGCCTACGACCGATTGTAAAAAATTTGAGGCGACGCTGATTACAGCAAAGGAGATGCCCTTTACGCTAAGGCCTAATAGGCTCTTGTTGTCACCAAACTTATTGATCAATCTGTGGACTGATTGTGATTTGTGGGTGATTCTCGCCTAAAGCTACGTGTTATTGAGTTCGAAGTAGAAGATCCCGCAAAGTACTCTCGCCACAGTTTCCTTCTCAACAGTCGCATCAGAAGCTTTCAAATCGCATCAAAATATTGTCATTTGCTGCTGGACAATATAGGCTTTAAATGAATCTGGAGGGAGGTCGCTGTGCTTTGTTTTGCTGGCGAGTCTCTGTTGCTCGGCCGAGGACTGTAGAAAGGCGGTGAAACTGCCGGAAGCCCCCTCCCCGCCAGTAGCTGAAAGGCTGAAGTCCTTGCTTAAATTGCCGATACGGAAGCTTTTCACCTTCGTCTGTTCCCATTTTTTTCGCAATGTTTGCTGTAGCAAGGATGGGCCTTGAACAGATAAGGCTCCGGCTCCGACCTACACAGTAGAGATTCCAGCTACATGGGCACCGGATTCTTGTTCCACAATCTGGTTCCCGGGAAAGCGAAGATGAGATCACAGTGCAGCGGCGCGGTCCATTGCAGGAAACGGCGGGTCGACCGTTTCCCCCGCAACCGCAAAACGCGATTTCTGGAGCGCGTGCACGGGGAACGGGATATCATCCTTTTTCATGCACCTCTGTCACATCTGATACGTGGCCTGGTATCAGGCGACTTGACAATCGATAAAGTTCAGAGTCTGGCCTGCATTGTGCTCTGGCCCGCGAATTGGAATGTGCTCCGCCGCTGGCTAGGTGTGTTTTGAGAAAATGCGGGACTTCTAGCGTCGCGACTCCTTTTTCAAAACCACCTGATTTGCTGCGTAGTCGTCATACGGGCCTATTGTAAACCTAGATTGCAGCTCTGACCTTGCATTGGCTCTAGCAGTGGATTGTTTTGATATCTCCACGTAGACTTATACTGGCGGGTTTTCGTTTGCGTTCCAAACCAGAAGTTCCACATCGAATTATTCCATACCCCAGGCTGCGCGAGGCCGACCGGATGTAACCAAAGTGTTCGAGACGCTCAACTTCTGCGAAATAATACCACGCTTGTGGAAAGAGTTGTGATAGTGGCTCCTAATCAATCTCTTGAGCAGGGGTGTGGTTGGCTGTGCTAAGTGACGAAGAACTCCTCACAATTTAGCGCCAAAACAGGGTAGATGCAAATTCTCCGAACAGAGACCTCAAGGCCAGCTTGAAAGCATTAACACCTGAAACAACATTTGTTGCTTTCACTGACTTCGATCCTTTGGCCACCATAGATATCTTCGCGACCACCAAAAAAGTCTTTCGCGCGCCCGACCTACAAGCAATTCACCGGCCCTTCGAGTGAACACATCGGCGCTGCATCATACCTCTACTGCCAGACTGCCGGTTAGACAGACGGCCAGTCGCTGCAAGATGAAGACGGTAGTATTGCCAGAATATTTGCGCTACGGAACATTACCATCCTGCTTGTCTGCGCTGAGATAGGATCTCTGATTTGATCCGAGCCAGCACCTCGGCCTTTGCCTGAGGTAGTGGTACAATGGACCCGCCTCCTCCTCCACCGCCGCCTCACGGGGCCAATCAACAGAACGGCAAATCGAGCGGACTACCTGATGGCAAATACGACATCTTCGTCATTCCTCCCCACTCCGCAGGTTCCGGCTTCCTCTACCTACCTTCACTCTCTACGCATCGCAACAGTTTCCTTGCCGGATCAGCATGCACAGCCTTCGCCTTCTTCGTATATTCGGTTGCCGTACCCGTCATAAAAGATTACTTTCATCGCATAGTGGCTGGCGGTGGGTCGGGCGTTATGGTGCTTATGATGGGGGTTGGAATTATTTGCTGGGCCTGGGGCAAGACTCAAGCTGAATGGTCCAGTGGAACTACACCTGCAGGCAGTAGTGGAGGTGGTAGCACAGCGGGAGGTGCCTTTGGTGGACACGCTGCAGGTTCACAGCCAAGCAGCTCTGCACCTCCTCCTACCTCCGCCCCTCCTCCTGGCTCCGCCCCTCCTCATGGCACTGCGCCTCCTCACGGCGCTCCCCCTCCTAATGGCGGAGCTGGCCCAAAATCTTCATGGCAAAGACCCAATCCTCAAGCAACCGGCGGTACCGGGGCTAACTCATCCGCAAAGACTAGCTGGGAGAAAGCTCGAGAGGAAACAAGGAGGAAGGAGGAAGAGCGTCGCAGGACAGAAGAAGCCAAAAAGAGGAGAGAGGAAGCCGAGAAAGAACGACAGAAGCAGCGGGAGAAAGACGCTAGAGAAAAGGAATTCCGGGAAAGAAAAGAGAAGCGAGAAAAAGAGCAAAAAGAAAAGGAGCAGAAGGAAAAGGAAGAAAAAGAACGGGAAGAGAGAGAGAAGGCGGAGAGAGAAAAGACGGAAAGAGAAAGGATGGAGAGAGAAAGGGTAGAGAAAGAAAAGGAAAGACAGAATGCCGCAAGTGAGCCGGCGAAAGATAGATCTTCACCAAAAAGACCACCCAATCCGACTGTACGAACAGAAAACGAAGACGATGCTTACTCATTTCGCCCCTACGATCGACCTAAGAAACCGGTTCACAAAGCGAATTCAGCAGCATCGATGTATTCAGAATCCTCATACGCACCATCTCAATCGACGGCGAGAACAACTCCTCCGCCCGTCCATCGCGGCCCCTACACAACCAAGGACCCGGACAAAATTATCATCAAAGGAGTCTACTCCTTCAACAACGCTTTCATGCGCACACCTATTTCGCAGCTCATCTCGGGCTCGGGTAACGTGACAGACGGACTCATCCTGCGGATAACGACAGAAGGACTGTTCATCGACGATGACGTTCGTGGTGTACCCCAGAGAGAGTGGGATATCAAAGCTTGGACGATGAAGCTGGCAGAGGTATGGTGTCCCAATTTCCTAAATCGTCCAAGTTCTGCTGGATCCCCTAGAAGGAACGCCTCGCAAGTTCTGGCACTGATGAGACTGTGACACAGAGCGGTGAGATGATGGGCTTACATGTCCTCCGAGCCAGCATTCGAGACCAGGAAGGAAAGAAGTACGTTTTCGTGCTCTCGCAGAGCGAGGGATGGAAGGTGGCTATCGGGTTGCAAAGATTAAGAAGAGGGACACAAGTCAGAGCCTTAGGTGTCAGTGGGCTGCCGCCGAATGAAACAAAAGTGTTGATTGAGAATCTGGGGTGGGCATGACAGAGATGGAGAGGAAGGGTGTGGAATGTTGTTGGCGTGGCAGCACACCAGCAGCGAAAGGATTTGCACAAATCTTTTGCGTTTGCATTGCGGGCGTGCATCAGCGAGGGAGTTTTGTACATGAACTGTTTGTATGGGTCCCATTTTCAGCACGGTCGTTTGATACCCTCTCTTTGGCAAAAGTGTTTCGACAAAACTGGGAGCAACATTGGCCTCAAACTCTCTGAACTGAGAGCGCGGCCTTCTTTTCGACCTGTGGCCTATTCAATCTCAGGCCTCTCGGTGATGCTGGCGCGGAGTATGTTTGAAGATAGCTCTTTCTTGAAGAAATTCCCCTTCCACAAGGCACACTTCACACCTTGCGGTTAATGTCCTATAATATTGAAATTGGCAGCCTTTTCCCATTACATTTCTTACGACTTCGGGGGCCTATCCACTAACGTAAGAGCCTATTGACAAACCCGCCAAACCCAGGTGCATTGAATGGTTTTGAGCAGTAGGTCGCTGCTGGCTCTACTGCCCAATCTGTTGGTCACTTTTCAACTCATTTACTGGTCTAATGGAAGCTAATGCCGTTGCGCAAGAAGTTGCCTACTCAACACACGAGCTTCGCTTCAATAGGAAGAATGTAATTGCACAGCTTCAGCCTTGACATCCACGACTCCCAAGCTTATCCTTGAATTTCCACGCTGCCTTCATGCTCTGGTGACCTTTATCATGAACAAACAGAACGAGTTTCTGTTAACAGGCCACTGCAAACCCGGCACATGTGACCTTCAGTTTGTCAGTTGCTTGTTCTCTTGCTCTAAGACAAGTTTTGCGCCAATCGTAGAGTCCGAGCAATGGACTCGAAGGAATTGTGTTCATTATGCTATGCAATGTCAGCCAAGCCCATGGTGAATGAGGGACCCCAGTGGAGCCCTGGACAAACCCTGGAAATCTAATCATCATACTATCCGAGATCCGGGGAAGTCGATTGACATGGGTTGCCATCTATGTAGCATATCTAGGATGGTCTCTGTATGAATACCAACTTTAATCGACGCAGTGGTAGAAGGCCCATGACTCTGGGACCCAGGCGAAGGACTCTGGAACAAGCATACCAGCTAGCCTCTAATGTGAAACCGTTGGAGGACGAGTACGAAGACTTTGATGGAAAGGCTCAATTTACCATTGAGATTCGGTGGTTGGGGGAGGATTTCTTCGTTCCTAGTACATTGAACATTCGCTCCCCTGCTCTACGAGCGCTCTGCAGTGCGAGCATGGATGACATACGGAAGAACGACGTACGAGTAAAACACCCAAATGACGCTCTGCGTCACTCTCCTCGTTAAAGATCCTCAATGTCGTCCGGAAGATTCGTGCCTTCGATCCATGCCTTTACAGCATCCGCAAACAGGCTGGGCAATTGGACGTTCCACGGATGACTACCGCGCTTGATCTGCATGCCCCTGCTCTCCTTGTTCCCCTGCTTCATTCTCGTCACAACGAACCTTGCGTCGTCTATAGGATCGGGAAACTTCATCCACCCGCTTTTCGTCGCGGCCACAACCAACGTCCTCGCCTTCACGGGCAGCACATCTTGGTCACGTGCCAACGTCTCAGTAATGTGACGACATAGCTGCATGTTCCCTGCCGGAGTTCCAACACTCTCGCCATAGGCTGGCGAAGCTGGGTCGAGAGTCATGCCGATCCAGCAAAGGTATAGCCAGTGGGGCATTAGTCTGGCGGGTAGGACGGAAGTGAGGTAGAGAAAGCATGGAACGGGTTTGAGTTGCACATTGGACCACTTGTTAAATAGCGTGATACCACTCGCGAAGACAGTATGATCGAGACAGATATCGGGGTGGCGAGCGGCGAGGTAGATGGCGAGATGGCCGCCAAGGCTTAGGCCTACGATGTGTGCGCGGTGGTTCTTGCCATGTTTACGGACCAGATTGGCGAGGAGCGCGGCGACAGTTGAAAGTGTGAATGAGATTGCTTGGGTCGTGCTGGGATCCTGGGAATCGACTAATGCGGAGTCAAAAGACGTTAAGGAGGCTGTGCTGTGGTACGGTAGGGCTGGGACGAGGAGGTGGTAGTCTTTGAGATAAGGGGCAACGAGGGAGTACTCGTTTGGTGAAGAGAGGGCGCCATGGATGAGGAGGATTGTGCTTGGCTGAGACTCGTTGATGGAGTAGTGTGCGAGATTTAGAGAAGTGTCAGGCATTTTGCAAGTAGCAACCAGGAGAGGATGCCCTGGTTCTGGGAGCCAATGAGGAACTTGGAGGAGAAGGATCTGGCACCATAGGAGCAATGATTTTCATCCTCCGTTTCCTCATAGCTATTCAAGAATTTAAGTATAATGGGCCTGTGATATCATACAAATTCCTCCGGCCAACAACAAACGAGGCCCGAAGGATGAGAAAGCCCCAAGCTAACCAAGAACGAAATAGACAAGAACTTGAATAAAGCGTGTAGAGCATATATTATCCCAAAGGGATTAGCAAAGCTATGCACCAGAGCCAATACTCGCTGCGTCACTGCGGATTGCTTAGCAATGACAGGCTTTGATGCTTCACGTTCTTCTGCTGACGAACTCACGCAGGTTCTGTCATATCTTGTGGCCTAGGTAGCCTTACTGCTGTTGTGAGAAGAGCCGGCCCGGAAATGAGAAGTGTTTCGAAAGGCCAAAAAGCCTTATCAGAGCGGCTGCGCTGCATGACGTTGCATCTCTGGGGCGACCGAAAAAGCAAAAGGCCCAGACTAGAAACCCTGGACTGCGCGCTTTTCCCCCGCAGCATTCTACCAATCACTGCTCTCCCAAGCCGTAGACTTGCTAGGCTCTGCAACGAGCAAGCCTATGAAGCCTACCTCTAGGCCAAGGGTTCCTAGTCTGAACACGCGGCCTTGCGAGCAATGCCTCCACCAAAGAGGCGTTGCACCTCACGACGTCTACTGACATTGACCACTCTAAAGACTGGACTTGCGACTTATCAGTTGAATGACTACGTTGCCCTGTGACGACTCATTCATGTAGCGAAGATTCATATTCAGCCATTGAGCTCTCGACTATCCTTTTTCTTAGTCTTGACTGTGGTGATACTTTCATTTTTTGTAGAACAAGGTGTGAAACACCAAGTGGCAAAACATTTCCCACGCTCCAACATGACTCGAGGTCAGCGGTTCCCGCCCAGGACTCCACCTTCACAATATCACGATATTTCAGATGACGACCAAGATGATGGCCTGTCGCCCTCTGACGGCTACTTCGGTGGCAACAATTCCGTACCTGATACCCTCTTGATTCCCGACCTCTCCCATCCTCAAACGTATCCAAGCGGCAGCTCGAAAGCCACGGAAGCTTCAAGAGAGTCCAACTCCTCAAGAACCAACAGTCCTTCAGACGTCAGATATGCCTCATATACCCCTGCTACCACACACACACCCGTCACATCGTCAAGAGACAGCGAAAGCGCGTATAATGGATCTACAAGCAGGTATCAAGCTTTACAAGATGAGCTGTCTGAACGCTCTCTACTCCTTGAGGAGCCTCCTCCATTGTACAACGACGCTGTGGCAGACAGAGCTCCGGGAAATACCCTGAATGCGTCTCATCACCTTACGTCCCCTCCTCGAGGCGAATGTGAATCAATGCAAGTGCGTGAGCCTGTTTCATCTTTCAGCGCGCCGGAATCCGGCGGCAGATGTGCACCCAAAAGCATTGCAATCGTTGTGGATAGTAGGAATGGCAAGAGTTACGATGAAGAGTTACATCTAGCCCTTCCTCAACGACCCAAACGGCGAGGTTGCTGTTCGAGACAAAAGGCTCAGAAAAAGGGTCGTAGCAGATTCAAGCGATTTCTTTCCTTTTTGCTTGGTACCATTCTAGCCCTTTGGCTGCTTGCATATCTAGCAAAAAGGGCAAAGCATGCTCATGGGGTACTTGACATCCTTTCCTCTCTGCACTCTCAACTTTGCAAGACCAGCAAACTAATCATTCGTTCACAGCGCTTCCAAACGCCCAATGTCCCTCCTAACAGCCCTTTTCCAACTCACAATGCCCCAAGACCAAATCGCGAATTCCGCCAACATGAAACTCACCGCTCTATCTCCGGCACATACCCACTCTACGACCTTCTCGACCTCCAGACACTCTCTGGCTCGATCTCCGTAACTATCGTGCCGCACCCTGGTAACGTGCCTGCCGTTCTCCGCCTCGCATCGACATCCGGTTCGATCAGGATTAAAATCGATAAGTCGTACCTGAACGCCGCAGCAATTGCAACACATCAAGACGCACTGAACAGGACCTTCGACACACAGATTAGCTCCCTCAGTGGCTCGATCGGCGGCAGTATCTTGGTTGGCGGTGGCGGTAAGACGATGGTCACTGTGCGGAGCGGGAGCCTCGACCTAACTATCTATCCTGTGAACACCGACGATGGTAGTGCGGAGTCGACATTAAGCACCTCGACAGCTAGTGGGTCGTCCCATATTACCGTTCGCAATCCCGTCTTTGGTGGAAAGTTGACACAGCTTGTCGCAAACCATCAGAGTACGGGGTCGGGCTCTATGACGATAAAATACCCGAGCACATGGGAGGGCGGAGTTCATGTTCTGAGTGTTGGAAGTGGAAGCGTGAGTGCTAGAGGGCAGGGACTCAAATTTGAGCAGTATGGGAAGAAAGAGGTCGTGGGGTGGCGAGGTGGTGAGAATAACCGGAAGGTGATCGATGTCAAAACGTTGGGGAGTGGGAGCATCAATTTCAATTGTTGACAAATGTGTCCACAGGAAGAGACGGGCAGGAGATTAATTCCGCATCCATATGGACGGGGGCATTCTCAGCTCCTTTAATCAAGATCAACGTGAAATTCATGCACTTGAAACCGAAGTCCAGGGTGCCAGCCCCTTCGAGAGGTCAGAGTACGCCTTTCCTGACCGGAGGAGAACAGTCTGGCTAGCTCTCAGTCTAGCCCAGCGAGCTCCGATAAGTTGTCTACGTAGTTTCCATTCCATGACATAGCATTATCAGTTCCTGTTTCCGCTGTCGCCACGGCCCTTTACGGAAGTGTGCATTCTACGTATTTCGAGTCGGGAGCATAGAAGAGAGTCAAAGCTGCACAGGCTGCGCTTACACCTTCATTCATTGAAGAACTCTTTCAGTTGCATCAGTCTCTGTCGAGGCATTGACAACAATGACAACGAATGAAGAAAACTATCAGTATTTTAGTGCGTAGCCGTGTTGTCCTTCAAGCTTCAACTTCGAGGGCCGTCCTGTTCTACCAGCCTATAAACTTCTTCAAAATCCTTCCGCATCTTCGTATAGGCAATCGGTCATCTTGCAAAAGCCGCTGGACACAATTATTCGAAAGTTTGAGTACACAAATCGTAGCTTGAATCATTTGCCGTTTTTGGTCCAACTCAAGGTTCTATCAACTCCGCGGCAACAGCTATAGAACCGCCTGGTTTGATCTCTCTATCTTCACCCAAAACCATGTTTGACAAGACGTCAAGGTTCTCCGCCATCCTCGCCTTGCTATTCATCATTTCCACAACAGGTTGCGTCATAATCATCACGCTTCTTGTCACAACGCCGCTCCAAGCGCCTGTGGTCCAAGGATTCATCACACTGCCAGGCAGGCTAGAGGTCTCGAGTGAAAAGTTGTGGATTGACAGGGTTGGCGATTCCTTAACAGCTCTACCGGATGTCCGAACTACGATCATCAATGCTTTGGCCTGCATGCTCGCCGGCGCTATCGTTCTGATGATTTTTCTGTGCGTGAGATATGTGCGGCAGCATGCCCCCTCTGAACGGCAGCCGTATGCGTCCAAGAGGACTTGCGGAGAGGAAGGAGAATGGGCGCTGACTGATCCCGAAGAGGCCTGGTTTCCTACGCATTCCGACCAGGGCAAGGAAGCCTAGATTCTACGACGGACACACTATCCAGTTAGATTTTTTTTTTCTTGGAACAGGTGGTGTATGGCCTTAGTCCGGGTCAGTCGAATGCTTGCTGCTAAGGTTGTGTAGGCTTTCAGAGAATCAGCTCCTGAAGTTCCCAGGAGGGAGCTGAGGTGGCAAGTCTTCAATGAACAGGATGTCAGTAGCGCCAGGAGTAGATACTGGCGCCCATAGCAAGCACAAGTCCACCGGCAAGCGAAGCCACGCGTAACATTCTTTCACCCTCTGCTTGTATTCTGTTACGCTTCCATTATCGTTCTCTTCCTCTTTCATTGACACTCTTCTCCTCAACCCTGCCCATTTTACCTTGCTCTTTCGCCTCTTTCCTCGACAGCGTCGTCGCCATCCACTCCTCAAACTCTTCTTCCGCTTGCTTCTCATCTCTGCCAGTCCCGTCAACTCCTAAGCCACCTCTTAGCTTCCTCCTCGCATCATCCATGCTGTTGATGTCGAGGTACCACAGTATGCCGCCGGTGCTCATCACGGCGAGACTGAGCACGTTAATCGTAGCAATATTAAGTGCCTCGACAGCTTCCATAGCACCGCTTACATTCCGAGCTTGGTGCTGGGTGTTCGCGAGTGAGTCGGTGTAGAAGGCGGGGTTCGCCGCAAGTCGTCGGCGGACTAAGGAACGGCGGGTAATGAGGAGAGAAAGGGCAAAGAAGGCTGCGCCAGCGCCGAAAATGACAACATTGTGGTTTGGGCCAAGTCGTGCTCGAGATTGAGGCTGTGGTGTGGTTATTGGGGTAGTTTCTGGAGCTACGGTAGATGTAGAATGCGAGGGCAGCTCTGAGATCCTCTTCTCTTCTGTTTTGGGAGTTGGAATGGATTGCGAAGGAGGCTTGGGTTTCGTGGAGAAGAGGGAATTGAAAAAGTTCCTGTCGAAGCAAACAAATCAATTAGCTTTATTCAGTTGGAGAGTTCTAGGTGAAGTAGCGAGCTGGACGGACATGTTAGCTGTACAGCCAGACAATTGGCGAAGCAGATCGATTCATGTAGAGATGGAAAGCGGCTCACGAAAAAAAGTTGCTGAATGAGCCCAGACTCGAAGCACGCATGCGGGAGAGGAGCTTTACGGCCTGGGCGGGGCCGGGCTATCCCTTCGCCAGTCACGCAGGTATTCTCCAGGCCCAATTTCTTCCGTCATGCGCTTGGTCCATTCAACCACCCTAGAACTTCGGGAATTCGCCGATAACAAAATCCCAGCGTATGCCATTCTCTCGCATACCTGGGGCAGAGATGAGGTCTCCTTCCAAGATATGCAAAACAGGTGCCGCATATACAAAGGAGGGTTACGCAAAAGTCACACGTTGTGCTCAGGAGGCTGTCGTCGATGGTCTGCATTGGATTTGCGTCGATACGTGCTGCACATAGTAATGTCCACTCTGGTGAACTCTCCTACAAAACGTGGGTGCATCTGCCGCCGAAAATAGCGGGCACATATCTCTAGCCTTAAAACGAAACTCACCACAAGGGACCCTTTCACTGGACTATGGCTGCAATCCTGCGCCCCGGCTTAGCTACAGTACCCCGAGCCCGCCCCGAGCCCCGTCCTGAGTAGCCTGAGGCAGCTCTGAGCCCCTACGGAGGGGTTCCCATCCCGCTCCTCGCCCTTGGCTATTGTTGCCACGAATCGAGGGAGTTGATCTAACTATGGCTACGTTTCGGCCAAGCACATGAATCAATTAATCTCGCAACCCAATGGATTCACCTTGCATGATTGACTATGTGCCGCGGAGCAAAACGAGGATCCATTATGTCCATAACAAGGAGCCGAGCCACCGCCATCAAATTGGCAGGTGCAGAAGTGGTTGGACTTGATGACCTTTCTTCCTCTTGCCATCGCTCAAGCAGCCGCTTACATCAATTAGACTGCGATTGCACTTTTAGGCGCCATATTTGACACACGAGCTGGTAGGCGCAGGTAAGCTTGAAGCTACAATAGTTTTTTTTGGTTTACTTAGTACATACAGAGTGCGATTTCGAGCGCAAAGAACTTGAGCTGGTCTTTAGCGCTGCTTTCAACATAAGAGAAAGTCTTCTAGTTCGGAAAGTCCAGCTTTGATGCCTTCAACTGCTTCGCCATTCATATACCCAGGAACATAAGTATCTCCCAGGATCTTGTACTGATTGCCGATAGGCCGAAGAAGGACGGGAGCTTTGAGGCCTAGAATGATGCATAACTTATCTCCAGTCTCCATTCCGCCTATGCCAAATTCCAAAGTAACCACCAGTGTGTCTAGCCTGATCACGAGTTTTCTCGATTTCCACCGGCATAAATGAAAACATTGCCCTGGCGACATGAATACGTTGCATTGACTCAAGGAGAAAGTTTAGATTCTTTGAATTGGATATTGGAATACCCGCAGTAGGATAGTCAGCTTTCAAATTGGTAGCTCTCAGAAGTGCAGGCAGCACAGCAGAACCTCCAAATGGCATGAGGGAATCTGCAAAAGCAGCTAAGCCGTCATATTGTTGAAGCACATTTAGAGTCTTGCAGCACTGAGCCAAGTGCTCCATAATTGGAATAAGGTCGGAAGCTGTACGGACAGGCTGAGGCTGAAGCTGAAAGATCGGAGATACCAATTGTGTGGTTCCAATGCAAACTCCTCTTACGAGTAACACCGTCCCTTCATTAAAGAACCGATAGAATGTCATCAGGTCTCCACTAGCTGAGAATTTACGCGAAGTGGAAAAAAGGGTCATGTCCTTTCCGTGAGGTTTTGGGGCGGCGAAATTTGGCACCCATGATGGCGCATTCTGGTGCGACTTCGCTCTGTTGTCGAAGCAGGATGTCCTGCAAATGACATATAGATTGCCACTTTCGATCACAGCTTGAGTGAAGGATCTGAAAACTTCCGCTGGCTCTTTCGAGTAGTCAATGTTTATCCGACTTCTCAGGTCCGACCTGAAACAGCCATAAAATCCGAAGATCTTATCTCTAGGATCAGTGCATTTGCTGTAACAGAATGTTTGGAGCCAGTCTTCTGTGTCGATATAAATCATATTCCGTGCGGATCCGGGTCCCGGAATCTTATTCGGACCATTCGTCATGAAAGCTTTCTTGAGAACAGATACGCTGAGATTGATATCGCCGTCCCACTCAGCGAATGCGGTGTTCGAAAAGTCCTTCCAAGACGCTGCGAATAATTGATACTCGGCGGAAAGTGGCCCCCAGAAGTATTATCGCCTCTTTGGCATACATTATCTCCTGAACTATCCAAACCCTGTCCCAGTAGTTTAAGTAGATCAAGTCGACGAAGGCTTCTGAAAGATAACTTCTCATAACCGACCCAGGTGGTTGCGGCAAAATCCCACTGGATTGTTCAACCATATTCACGGAGTTGACAGCTTTAAAAGCCATTAAGGTGTTATCGTCGCCCAGGCCAAGCCAGACGAGGACTCGCGTCGCCATGGAGTATATGATTTTCATCTTCTGCACTTGCACACTTCTCTCTGCAAGATCAGACTGATTGATTGTGAGAGCATCGATCCAGGTCGCCCGATCTTCCGTGGGTGATCTGAGTTGCAAGAGCGCCTGCTGCAGATTTTGGGTAATCTTGTATGGGTGCCCGTTGAGGAAGATCTGCTCCGGATTTCCCTGCGATCCCCAAACATATGATAGAGCCTCGTATGGCGGGGCCATTTCTTCGGAGACATTGGAGATTGAACACTGAATTGGATCGTCGGGCCTCCCATGGAGGATCTTGTTTTGTAGATTTCGCTTTCCGTACGGACATCTTGTTGACAAATGTATTGGGTGGATTGCTGGTATCAAGGTCGAGATCAAAATTCGAAGTCTGAGGTGGCACCGAAATCACATGATGTCTGGATAAACGTTGTTCCTCAGTTTGTCCGACTTTTGTCGATCTGTCCTGAGGCACGTGCTAGGACAAACGTGACTCAACCATCGCACATTCATGAACCTGAAGTTTTACCTCTCCTCCAACTTTGACATCCCAATCAATTTAATGCGACAACCCTCCCTTCTCCGCTTTGGCCACCGTTCCTACATCGAATTTCAACGGAAAGTATCATCTTCCGGTTTACAACTACACAACATCTGGCGACCTTCCCACGTTCGACCCCCACAGCTCGCATTCTCCAGCTACGCCGCTTGCTACCGATCCAAGCTAAAAATCTCACGAGCATTCTCCAGCTCCCCAACTAGTCAGCGATTCAAGCTTCAGCTCGGCAACAAACAACAACCGGAAATGGCGCCCGAAATGACCACGCTAAAGGGCCAGCCCTTGGACCGAGCCGTTATTGACTCGCTGCTCAGGCGCCGCTTCTTTTATGCACCGACGGCAGACGTCTACGGGTAAATCCCTCACCAGTCCGGGTGGCGTACAACAATTAACTTTGGTAGTGGTTGCGCTGGCTTCTACGATTTCGGACCGCCGGGCTGCTCGCTGCAAACCAACATAATCGAGACCTGGCGCAGGCACTTTGTCCTGGAAGAGGACATGTTGGAAGTGGACAGTCCCATGATCACGCCATATGCGGTTTTGAAGACTAGCGGCCATGTTGAGCGCTTCTGCGATTTCGTCGCCAAGGATTCTGTCAACTCCGAGATTTTGCGAGTGGACCATGTTATAGAAGAAGTGCTGGAGGCTAGGCTGAGGGGCGACAAGGAGGCCCGCGGAGAAAAGATCGAGGTCGTTGGTGATGCAAAGAAGAAGAAGAAGTCAAAGCGGCACGCTGCCACTGAAGCATTGAAGCTAGACGATACCATTGTACAGGAGTACAGTGAGATCCTGGCCAAGATTGACAACTACGACGGCGCCGGACTTTCAGAGCTCATCTCAAAGCACGACATCCGGAACCCAAACTCGGGTAACAAGTTCAGCCTACCCGTCTACACGCAGAATCTCATGTTTGCCGTCACCATTGGAAGCGCCAACCTGCCTGGATACCTACGGCCAGAAACAGCACAAGGGCAGTTCCTCAACTTCTCTAAGCTGTTCGAGTTCAATCAACAGTCGATGCCCTTCGCATCAGCCTCAATCGGCAAGTCAGGGCGCAACGAAATCTCACCTAGAGCTGGGTTACTTCGCGTTCGCGAATTTCTAATGGCTGAGATTGAACAGTGAGTTCTCCCTACACAGACGAGACTATTCGCGCGCTGACCTTTAAAGTTACGTTGATCCTGAAGGCGGGAAGAAGCACCACCGTTTTCATGAAGTTGTCGACGTTAAGATTAATCTCCTCGACCGGCACGTTCAGCTCGCGGGTAAGACTGATGCTACGCCTACCACCCTCGGCGAAGCAGTTCAAAACGGTACCGTCGACAACGAGACAATAGGTTACTTTATGGCTCGTATACAACTCTTCCTGGTCAAACTTGGCCTTGACCCAAACAAAATCCGCTTCCGGGAGCACATGGAGAATGAAATGGGTAAGCTTCTTTATGTTCTTGGCCATACTCTTGCCTTCAGCTAAGGGCCCTCAGCACACTATGCCAAGTTCTGTGTCGATGCCGAACTCTTGACAAGCTACGGCTGGATCGAGGCGGTAGGATGTGCCGATAGGAGTGCATACGACTTGTCTTGCCATACGAAGGCTACCGGCGTCCCGCTGGTCGTGCGTGAAGCGAGAAAGGAGCCTCTCACCGTCACAGAATTCGTGGCGGAGACGCAAAAGGCAAAGTTTGGGCCTCGATTCAAACAAGATGGAAAGGCAGTGCAATCGGCCATCGATCAATTGACCCAGGATGTCAAAGAGAAGCTGTCGTTGGAGCTCAAGGAGAATGGCAAGATCACCATCGATGTTCCTGGCGTTGGGGATGGCAAGGTCGAGTTGACTTCTGGTATAGAATCCGCTCCCCCATGAATTTCCAGTCAAAACTGCTAACTTTAGAAGAACTTATCAGAATTGAACAGCAGTCACGCACCGAGTATACTAGAGACTATGTCCCCGGTGTTATTGAACCATCTTTTGGCATTGGCCGCATCTTGTAAAGCAGCCCTTTAACCTTCATAGCGATGATACTTACTAGCGTTAGATATAGCCTCTGCGAGCAGGTATTTTGGACGAGGGAAGGCTCTGAGGAGCGAGCTGTTTGTCATCACTATCTGGTTTTGGAAGCATAAAGTCTGACGCTGCTATCCAGGTTCTCTCATTCCCGCCAGCGATCGCCCCGACCAAGGTTCTACTGGTTCCTTTGTCTGCAAACCCCGACTTCAAGCCACTAGTCGCCAATCTCACCAAGGTGCTACGGCTCCAGGGATTATCAACGAGGGTCGATGATTCTAGCGCCTCCATCGGTAAGAGGTAGGATAACACCCAACTTGATATATATATATATGCATATCCCGGAAGTAAGAAAAAAAATTAATGACCGCCAGGTACTCACGGAACGACGAGCTGGGGACGCCACTCGGCGTCACGGTCGACTTCCAATCCTTGAAGGATGGAACGATTACTCTTCGCGACCGCGATACAACCACGCAGGTCCGGGCCGGGCAGGACGAGATTGTGGAGGCTATTGTGCGGCTCGTAGAGGGTACCGAAACTTGGAGCCAGACCTCCGCGCGGCTGCCAAAGTTTGAGGGTCAAGAACTGGAGTAGAGGCAGACCTGAATTGCACTCTATGGCTTTCGAAAATGGGGTTTCGACATATGGAGGAACTAGGCGCCAACACCGCCCTAGGCAAGCATGCTGATAGATACTGACGGCATAGCCGGGAGGCCTTCCAACCCTAGTATCCACCATTGAAGTCAGCATGCGGTTGAGTGACGAGAATCCCGGACTTTCAGCATCAACCGCGTCCGAGAAGCTTAGCCCCAAACCCAAACCTAGAAGCGATAGTTCAGGACGGCGATTCCAACCGATTCTCGCATCTCACACGCCCGATACTTCGCTTGAAGTCGAGCAAGATTACGGGGCTGCACTCGCTAATTATGCCCGAAAGTGAATCCCCCAGATAACCGAAGAAAAGGAAGAGGCATCGGAGCGTAGACTTTTGGGAATAGAAGGGGCTCAGTGCCCTACCGCTGACTGAACGTATCGAAAGTTCTGGCGATTTTGGCGATGTGTGCTTGAGCTCAGCCATGGCTGAAGACAATGCAGGAATCGTTGTGCGGTCCACTCCATACTTGAGAGCTGCCTCAGTATAATCAGCGTATTCTCCTGATTCGATTGCATGTATCGCTGCAGTGATACGTGCTCTGAGATCTGTTCTAGCCATGATTTTGTAGGAGCTGCAGTTCGGAAAATTACGGATTTGAGGCCGGGACAGGATTTGAGGCGGGATTTCGGTTAAGGAGTCCAGTTTTGGGACCTTGAGATCCGTAAACTGGTCCCTCGTAGACGGCCGTATAAAAGTTACCATATTCCTCGAGGAGAGATACCTACACGTAAGGCATGAATATCTAATGAGAGCAGGGGGCCGAAAATAGGACTGAGCATGGCTGAGGAGAGAGGCAGCCAGCCTGGGCAGCTTAGGGTAGGGGACCGAGCCGAAGTTGAGCCTGGTCACATGACACGTGTGTGCGGTGGCTCATCCCCCCGCCCCGAGAAGCCTCGGAGAACTATGAGGGGTGACCCTGTTTGCATAGATAGATAAGTCCAGCAGTGCAGAACTGTCCGAAGCCATCAATTCGATGTATGTATCAATGGTACAAAAGAGCAAGTGTCTGCTACGCATACCTCAGTGATGTGGCTAGTTTGGGATTCAACTTTGCCCAAAGCCGTTGGTTTGCGAGAGGTTGGACGCTGCAAGAACTGATCGCGCCATCTTCTCTGAGGTTCTTCGGAAGAAATTGGTGTTACTTGGGATCAAAAAAGCGTCACCTTTCTCTACTTTCTAAAATCACCGGCATTGATGTCGCAGTCCTCGATGGGAAAGATCCATCAATGTGTAGTGTCTCTCGGAGGATGTCATGGGCCTCAGAAAGGCAGACAACGCGGGCTGAGGACATTGCGTACTGCCTAATGGGTCTATTTGATGTAAAACATGCCTTTACTCTATGGAGAGGGAGACAAGGCCTTCGTCAGACTTCAACAAGAGATTATGAAGGACTCAGATGATCACTCTTTGTTTGCTTGGATGGATCCAACTGCCCAAGACACTGCCTATTCTGGACTTCTTGCACGCTCTCCAGGACTCTTTGTTTCCACAGGCGATTTCATTCCACTTATCAACGGGGGATCAAACGCGGCATATTCCATGACTAACAAAGGGCTCTCTTTACAACTTCTATTCAAAGAAAACGAATGGAGCACAAAGCTACACGACGGGAAGGAATTCTCTGTAGTGCTCGACTGCTGCAAAAGATCCCTCATCAATAAACGCGCCATTATCTACTTGAAATGCCTTTCGGCAGAATGCAAACAATACACTCGCATCAAGTCAAATATCATAGAACTTACGGATTCAGCTTTGGACGACAAGTATTTAGCCCACACAGTCAATGTAAGGCAGAAACCAGCAGTGCCAACTCTTCAAGTTCCCCCTCCGCCTTGGTGGAGTTCGGATTGACTGCTCCCTATTCACAGAACATACAGGCATTGAGATCTTCGCCGAATATCCGCAGCCAATACATCATTTTTTGACGATTTGCACCAGTGAACTGGATTACCGGGAAGGAGCATTCGGCATACTGGGCTTCGGTCGCAAGACCAAGGGCCTTGAGTTTGCGATCGTTCTTGGATTCATCAATTTTATGGGCCCGTGTTGCAAGATTCTTAGGGATTTCGACGAGGGTTCGCACACGGACAAACTGAGATTTGCGTTTGAGCGCTGCGAGCCTGATTCATTGGCCATCCTAGCTCCTGACGATACTATAAGATTTCCTACTGGAGAGCCTGGCGCCATCACGATGTGGAAAGAAGAGGTGAACGGCGAGGCAATTGTGATTGTCAGGCTTCATTCTCAGCAGTCTCTTCTGGAATAGCTATGGAGAATGGGGCAAGAGTACTATAGGGGTTGGTGGGGGTATTGATGGATCAGCGAGGGTAAGGCTGAGGATCAATGTCGGCGCGTCTATGGTGGGTTGAGTTGACACGGAGAAACAAGCCTCGACCTTGATAGAGAATTGTGTATACATTTCTTGCAGACCATTGGGATGGAAGCTGTTTGTCGCCAATGAAGCACAGAATCCTACTTGAAAGGAATGACAGCTTCATTTTTCCTGACCTCTACATCCGGCATTACAAGGCCTTACTGTTGAACTCAGGAAGATGGCGGTTAGAACGCGGTATACGAAAGTCATCCATTGTTGAAGCACTCGCTCAAAGGCTGTTCACTAAAATATTGCAAATTGAGGAGCTCATTAAATCTCCCCTACTCTTACCATTCCCCTCCGCAGTAGCCTTGGCTTTTCAATCATCCCAATTCCCCCCATATGCCCAATTCTCCGGCGCCCACTCCTGGCCCGGGTAGGCCGTACTGCTCATGACGATTTCTTCATCACTATCTTGATCGCCCGGCGCTTTACTGCCCGGTAGCTCCACCGGACTCTTCGGCATCGCGTTCCCTGCGGTCTGCTGCAACGGAAGCTGCATGCCCATTACCTTTTCTGCCACCGTGGGTTTTGGTTCGAGCTGCGCTTGTTCCTGCCTTCGCCAATCCTCTTCTGACTTGCGGCGGTCGACATTTTCGGTCTCTTCCTCGCTCTTGTTTCTCGTTTTGGCTGGAGGAGAATTTCCATTTTCCTTCGTCACAGTAGTAGTACTTTCACCCCGTTGAGCCCGCTCTCGCTCCCGTTCCTGCTCCCGTTCAAGTAGCGTATTTTTCTTGCCCTCGTCCTCCTCACCATTCCCTGGCAAGCCAATCCTCCACGGCGCCTCCTGCTCTGACGAGTCCCCACCACTCCTAGGACTTTTACCGGCGCTCTTACTGAACGTCCCCAGCTGACTCGCCGGGTCATTCCGATCAACCTCCTCTATGCGCTCGTCTTCGGGAAGTGTCCGGCCGTTCCTTGGGCTCCTGCTACGTTTGTGGAGGTTGATGGCGTGGCTTACACCACTTGGGCTCGTCCCTTGCCTAGCCCCGTAGCGGTATGGTGATTGAGCGCCTTGTCGTGAGTCGTATGACGATCCTTGAGCTGGGGGCTGGGGGCTGTAATGCGGCACTTGAGGAGGAGATTTAGAAGACGGTTGTGCTGGGAGAGGAAGTTGAGGCGCGGGACCAGGCGGTGCCGTGACAAAGTAGTGTTTCGGGGTATTGGCCACGCCGAATTCATTCGTATTTGTGTTGATCTGAAGAGGCGGGCGAGCCTCTTCCGGTCGGGACATGGGCGATGGCAGCTGTTGGCCTAGTGGTTGCGGGCCTGGCTGATATGGCCTTTGGTAGCGGCTCTGATTCTGTTCATTCAGATACTGGCCAGGGCTGGCCTGCTGCTCTGTGGAAAACCTGTTACGATTGAACGAGTCGGGATCGTGAGGCATTTTTTGCCTGTCGGGCTGTTGCTGATTGCTGGGAGCGTAGTAGCCTCCAATCGGTGCATTTAAACCTTGGACAGATTTATCTGGGCGGGGAAGCGTTTGATGGCGTTGCTGATTTTGAGCGTACATCGAATCAGGAGCGCCGGCAATGTGCTGGGTCGGAGCCTTGGGCTGGCCGAGAAGGTAATGGGAGAATGTCGAAGCGCGCTGGACAGATTGCGGACTTTGAGGTTTCGTGCTCGTTTTCGTACTACCGGTACCAGATCGGCCGAAAAGGCTGCCCAAGCCAGAGAAACGTCTCTTTCTCGCGTCATTTTGCGATGAACTGTGGGGTCGAGGGGATTCGAGATTTCTGACCTGGTCGGCATGTTCACCACGGACGGCTTTGTGGTCAACACTGTCACGAGAGATTTGTCTGTTGAAGCCTTCCCTGGGCTCACCTCGGAGACTGCCAAGCTGACTATGTACAGTTGTACCGTCTGCCTTCGTTCGCTGTTTGAAAAGGCCACCACGCTTCTCATTCTTGCTTTCTGCGTTCTGTGGTTCATCATTGCGAGATCTTATGGAGCGTGATTTTGACCGCGTCCTAAAGAGTCCGCCCTTGGAATGCTGACGCAGCCGGTCGTTTATAGGGGATGCCACTACTCCAGTTGCATGGCCCTCATTACTTTTGACCGATTGACCAGGAGGAGCCATCTGATTTTGGCTACGCGGAGCGTGGCTGCGAAGGGGGTCCATGCCCGGCGGAGCCTGCTGGCTTGGCTGTCCATGAGGACGCGACTGGACCGGAGGAAATTGTTGAGCAGCAATCCCTTGTGGGGGTTGTTTTGGTGATCGGTACTCCTGTACATAAGGACCGGGAATGCGATACGGTCCGTCATCGTTGACTGTCTTCGCCGGTCGATCAACCACAGACTGGATATTCTGATTTCCATGACTTGGAATGGAAATATCCTTGTTTCGAGCCGTGTCCTGAGAATGTCGATAAGCCGGATGATCTCTCATGTCAGCATCGGTCGCAACAGGACGAGAGGGCGACTTCGAGTTCCTCTTCGCCAAGTCTAAGTTGTCCCTGCTGCCTTCCGAACTCACCACTGATATCTCTTTTGCCAGATCTGGTCGGCTGGACGGAGCGTCCAAAGACGTTGATAGTTGTTCAACTGGGTTTTGACCAGCTGAAGAGAGAATGGTGCCACCACTGACAAAAGAGAACGGCCTGGGCTGGGCGGGACCGCTGCTGGCCTGTCGTCGATGTGAGAGGTCTACAACGGGGATTATAGAGTCACCTGGCGCAATTCTTGGTCTGGATGCAGTTGCCAGACCCTCGCCAGGGCTTGGATATGCTGGTAGGCCATCTGCCAAATTTTCAGACTGGTCAACTTGAGATCTGTACATTGCCGCTTCGGCTTCTTTGGACAATTTTGGTTCCGTATATGATGGTGTGCCGGTATCGAAGGGAGGTTGGGAGATTTCAGCTCGAGGTGTACCTCCGCGGCTTGGAGAAAGACTCGAGGCTGGCAAAGCAGTTTCGAATCTCTCCGATGGAAGATGTGCACCTTGGCTCAATATTGCAGAGCGTGCGTCGGATTGAGGTGCAGCCGGCGTATCTGAGGGTTGAGGTAACCCGGCCCTTTCTTGACTTTGAGCTTTCAGCGTCGAATCTTGGATCGGGGGGATATCTCCCTCTGCGGCATTGGACTCAGTCGCTACGGGATTGGTAACAGCGTTCGCCGTTGTTGATAGGTTGGGTAACGGACCCAAGGCGTCGGAAACTGGTGCGCTAGGCACTCCTATGGGGATTGTTCCAGCTCCAAGGGTCGGGACGGTGGTTACCAGAAGAGGCTGCCCCGAAGCATCTAGAGGAACGTGCTCGCTGACTGTCGGTGGCGAGAAATTCTCAGCAATAGTTGCAATCGGCGAGCGTTCGTCCCCAGAATTTGTAGGTCGAGTAACTTCGCTGATACTTCGACTAGGCAGGTCTCCATCATGGAAACTCCCGAGCGCCGAAACTCTTGGACTAGTTTGCCGTATCTGTTGATCGGTTCGATCAATATGGCCCGGAAGCATAAGATCTTGCTTGTTGCTTTCTTGTCTCGGAACGACGTTCGTCGGAGGGATGCTTCTTTCGCCGGCTGCGTCGATTGGATTGTACCACTGACCCTCATTTTCGATCGGGGAAATGTTGAGATTCGGAATCTGTGGCGCAGTGCTGGTGGTTACCGAGGAATGTTGGGGTTCATCGATCACGATCATTGGCTGAGAAGATCTGCGACGACCTGCGAGGATTCCCTACACAGTATTGGTCAATTTAGTGCACGATCAGTGGGTGGAATGCATGTTGGATGTTCAGTATTATTGCTCCTTTGTAATACATTGTGAAAATTTCGGTCTTTCCGAACCCAGCTAGTGCCCCGAGGACCTCATCCAAGCATCATCGAAAGCAGTAGCAGTTCTGCGGAAAGGATGCACCATGACTCGTCGGGAACCGTGAAGAAGCGCCAGTAAAAGAGATCAAATAGCTACCTTGTCACTGCCACCCCCACTAGGGCGAAGCTTGTTCTTGCCTTTCACGAACAATCCTTTTGCCACAACGCCTGCTTGACCACCAATCTTGCCAGCATCTTTGAGCAGCTTCTTCCCTTGTCCTGGCATATGTAAACTATTGCCCTTTCCACCGGAAGGACTATTGGTAATGCTTGGGTCGTACTCTGGATCGGTGGACTGACTAGTGGACTGGCTAGGGTTAGCCAATGAAGCAAATCTTTGGAACTTCGACCGAGCCGGCGATGGCTTGAAGGAAGCCAGATTCTCGCTCTCTTGTGCAGAAAGTCGACCATTATTGCGCAATATATCCGAATGTTCTGACAATTGGCTGCCCATAGCCTGCAGCCACTCTTGAAGACCAATGTCCTGGTTTGCTATCACTTCTTGATTGGTGTTGAAGGCTTGTATGCGGTCTTGAGGCGTCCCAAACAAGAGAATGTCTCGGAAGGGAATCTCTCTCGGTGACGAATGCAAAATGGAGTTTGAGTCTGAGGTTGGGAAGCCAGACTGAGGAGGCCTGAAAGATGGCCCTGTAGAGGCATCTTGCGGCGGTGCATCTGCACTGTGGATTTCCTCATCCTGAACACGACGAAGCGTATCTGCTGGCGCCATTGCAGACACAACGCTAGGCGAATCTGTGCTGGGCGGTGTGTTCGACTGAGGATATGGCCTGATCGTATGGGACCAATCAGATTCACCGTGAGATCCTTGAGCACTCCAAGACGGGACGGCTGGGGCTGATGCTGCGGACTCGCCAGCTGAGGCTCCAATCTCTGGCTGAGGCTCCCATGAGAAGCGCTGTTCTAACTTCGGACGATCCTGAGGAACTACCACAGTTTCGGCAAGGGTCGTATTCGGTTGCCGCCAAACCTCTACAGAAGCGATGGGTTGTGGTAAGGCCTTGTCTGTCACTATTGGAGATGCTGGCATTTGCCGGGCACCCAAAAGATTATGATTTGAGTCGGTGTTAGCGTTCCTTGTAGCAGTGTCATCGGTTTCTGGCAGGGTGGTCGTAGCAAAAGCCGAACCTGAAGAGTGCGGTTGGTCCGCGACAGGAAGTGGAGGCAAAGGTGCATCATCGTCGTCGGAAGGTCTTGCTACTTCGTCTTCACTTGACGTTGATCTCGGCGTCAAACTTCGAACAATTTCCTCGCGCAACCTGTCGCTCTCCGTATCTTGTATAGACGTGTCCGGGCTGAGAGCTGGGAGCTTTTGAGGGCGCGTTGGGGAGGGAACATCGTGTACCTTGGGCAGAAGGGTCTCGGGCGTTTTGCTGGTCCTAAGAGGCCGTGGAAAATATCCTTGCGTCGATCCGGGAGATTCAATGTCGATATGCTCAATCGGCGTGTCTTTGGCTGGCGGGATCGGCGCAATCGACAAAGTAGTGGACGGGGTTTTTTCTCGATGAGGCGCCAGAGTGCCAACTTGATCTTTGGATGTGACATTGTCGATATACGTCTTCGGGGTGTCACCGCGAGCGACTGGATTAGTGGTCGCTGATTCGTCATCGCTTACTTCATAAGAGCGAGGGTGCTCGCTGTGTCCGGAGTGTAAGCTTGTCGCAGAAGTAAAAGCACCCACGAGTGCGCTTCCAGCAGCCGCAGCTGCGGCAAAAGCTGTTTTGGAGGGGCCATAATCAGATTCTTCTCTTCTCGCCCTCGGTGGACCCGCCGTTGGCATGTCATCATCTTCTGAACTCACGGGCGAGTCCTCTGCCCTATCAGGTTGCGTGGGTGTTGGCCGTCCAGTTTCTTCTGTGCTACGCAAGGCAGAACTCCGCTCTTGATGAAGACTTGGAGCGTCGGCATTTGTAGTATAAGACTGCCAGCCTCCTGGAAGGGAAGGCCGAAAGCTCTCTAGCCTCGGCGGTACTGGACGTGGTGGTTCTATATCCCGATCGATGCTGATTGTAGGTGATGCTCTGCCTGATCGACTTTCAAGTTTTTCAGCGAGTTCGCGGACGGTGCCTCTTGTAGATGGTCCTGCCGGTGCACTGGAAGTAGAAGCTGGAGTAGACAGAGGCGAGTCCTTGAGCCCAGCCTTTCTCTGGTCTTGAGAATCTTCGGAGGGAATGCGCGTGATCTCCCAGGGTCTTCGACTACCCGTAGCAGTTGCGCTTGATTTTGAGGCAAACTGTCCCTCTTGAACGCCAACAGTTCCTACAGTGACTGGAGATCGAGCTTGGCTGTTTCCAGGGCTAGGTATCGAATAATCTCGTCGATAGCCATCTTTCACCGGTGGCGGCGGCGGCGGCGGTGACAGCGGCGGCGGCGGGAGCGCCGGTTCAGAGATTGATTGTTCGGCCTCTTGAAATGTGCGAGGCTGGGCCGCTGTAGACTGCATCGGAGGAGTATGGGCTCCTGTCATCTCTTCTGCAATTGGAGGATATTGGCTTTTGCTTTGATTGACACCTGCACTGGGAGGAATCGAGCTTGCAACTCTACTAATTATTGGACTGATCTCGGAAGCACTTGCGCTGTTCGATCTGAGAACACTGTCGCCCATCGACAACGGCGTTTGTGGAACTTGGTCCTGGGAGTCATCGAAGCACTGATGAACCACCGAACGTAGACCAGTAGAAGTAACGTCCTGACTTCCTTCCATGGACGAACTGGGGCCCCCAGAGAGTGCCGTGGTATTGGTCTGTACGTCCTGAGCTTCGCTGGCTGGCTGGCGCACCGGAGATAGGTTATTGTTTGGTGCTGAATTTCGGTCAAGGAAATCCGTGCCAAAATCCGAGACACCTCTAAACACAGGTAAGAATTGCGGCAAGGATTTTTCAGGTTTCTGAGAGGATGCAGCGACAGGATCGGGCCTGTCTGAGTGTTTCGATGAAGCAGAAGTGGCGCTAACCGGCTCGGCCTGCTCTGGACTGATGGAAGAAGCTGAGAGCGAAGTCGGACCTTCAGCAGGCGCGGAGGCAGCAGGTGCGATGGAGGAAGAATGGTCCGGCCCTGCTTCTTTCAGCATATTTTCGAAGCCATATTCGCTCTTTCTTTCAGCCACGGGATCCAGTGTGCTTTTCAGCTTTCGAGAATTATCCGTATCCTCAGACCCCTCCAACGACTTGTTCTCACTAGGCAGCTGCTCTGAGCTTAGCGGGCTGGACGGTGCTGCCCGTGCTGGAGATCGATTGTCTCGAACTATGCTAGAAGCACCGTCAATCTTCGGTAGCGACGACTCTTGGGATTGTAGCGCGGAAGGGTAGATATCGCGTTCGCGCGGCCGGCTAGCGTTGGAGTCTATGCTCGGGCGTGATGATTCTTGTGACCTGCGCTCCTTCTCTCGCTCCTCCTCCATACGCTTGTATATATCCGCAGGCCGAATAAAGGGCAACGGCTTTGGCCCAGAAGTGTTATCTGACGCAGGAACTGCGCCAGTGGTAGAGTTCGAACCTGATTGGAGGTTGGGTTCAAGGATTGGGGTATCTTGGCTGAGGCTGCTTTTCCGTGGCGGAAATCTCTTCGCAGGGCTCTCGTCGCGTGAGGGTTGGCTTCTCGCTGATAATGGGGGATTTATCGCTCTGTAGGGACTTTCGGACCGACCTTGCAGCTCGGATTGTGATGGCCGTCCACTGGACTCAGACCGTCGCCCTGCATCTCCAGGGCCGTAAGAGCCCCCTCCTACAGGATCTTGGTATGGCCCGCCTCGAGCATCAAGTGTGGACGGTAGTCGATTGTATTGGGCATGATCTTTCGGAGACGCGCGTGCTTGAGGCTGGCGATCCCTTGATTGCGGTCTCGCCTGTGTCTGGACATACAGGGGCGGCTGACCATGAAATGCCCTTGTCGAGGGTTCTTGATGGGGTTGTTGGAAATCACGCCGAGGCTCTGGAAAATGACCTTCGAGGCTAGATGAGGGTGCTTGGGACGAGAAGTTGCGCCTGTCGTCGCCTCGATCGAAAGACTTTCTGCCAGCACTCCGAGTCGGGGAAGGGTTGGTGAAACTTCGGTTGGACTGTGTTATTCCTTGTGGTGGGGAGAGCGCACCATAGCGTTGTGCTGATGCAGTGTGTGAAGGCCAGCTTGGTTGTTGACCACCTCTTGCGGAAGACGGGGTGGGCTCGTAATAGTCATCATCGTCATCACCCCAATCGTTGCCCTCATAACTTATTTGCTTTGCTTCAGCCCATCGCTTCGTTATGGCTCGATTAACCTGAGGTTTGTAGGAGATGGGTGTGCCGCCAGACGAAGACATTGCGCTCGAGGGGCTAGAGAGAGCGAGAGGTGCAAGGCGCTATCTCAGACGGTTTGGGACTTTCATACCGAAGTGGGAGAAGCTGCGGAAGCTGGGGAGAGAGAGACACTCTCCTTGAGGCTGTGGCCCGCCAGTCTGGATCAGTGCCGTTTGGGGCGAGAAATGCAATTCTAGCCCCCGCTTACGTGGTCGATTCGTTTGTCAAGATATGGTCTCTGGGCCACGCTGAGGTGACAACAGCAACAAAGCAGAACGACTTCGTGGACGACTAAGTCCCGCCAAAGAACCAACGACGCTGGAAGAGATGGCAGAGAATGGCAGAGCGCAGTGAAGGTGCAGCGTGAGAAGTCGGGTAGCTGAATCCTGATTGACCCACTTCTACGGCACGCTCCCCAGGATTTCCCGTTTTGCCAGGGTTCGTCACCAGCCACAAACCCATGATGGGCCAGATCGACACGGAAAGGCTAGGCCTGCCACAACTAAGGCACCTTCATCCAAAGCAGCCAAATCGCTACCAGAATGTAAGTGGCCGTGTCTCAAGGGCTGTTCGTTACAGGGTGAAAAGTGCGATCTGAACAACGATTACAACTCTGTTGCTAACCAAACAATTTCTACTGTTACAGAACCGGTGACAAGGAAGCTACCAAAATATCGCTCGCTTAAAAAACTGTATTTGCTTTGTGAAACTGAAAAGCTAGGCAAGTAAACTGGGGGACCCGGCGAAGGGTTTAGCGTACCGACTTGGGCATGGCGCCCCCCCTTGGCCGCCTGAACGACTATATAGACCCCATCTCAACCCCGTTGACCATTCTCTCTTCCATCTTCCCTCAATCTCCCTCCATTTCTCATCATGATCACCGATCACAACCCCTCCCCCTGCACGATCGCCGCACAGCCGATGCGCGCCGTCATTTTACTACCACTGCTTCCTCACTAATGGCCACCCAATCAGTAGTCGCGTGAGGCCGACGCCAGCTACCACCCGTCGGGCGAGAACGCCACCGCGTTCATTGAGGATGAAGTTGAAAGAGTTCACTCTTGTGGATAAAGCCGGCGACATCTTTTCAAGTAAATGCATCGCAGGATCAACCTTCTCATATTGTCACTAGAATAGCTTTGACTCCGCTTGCCTACTCGTGGGATTTGACGTGCGGGAAGGGCTGTTTAGAAATTGCATTAACTTATGCCACGAAAATTAATGCTAACAGAAGTTTAACGTAGTGGCGATGGGCCTACTTACTTAGCAGCCTCCCCAACCGGGCTGTCCACCTAACGCAGTCCAGTCCAATTGGTTCATATGAGCGTCTAACGGAGCTTGTCCTGGTATGCCAGAGTATATCTCCGGCCTCATCACTGCGTAACCATCCTGCATCCCCATACTATACGGCAAGCTCTGGTTAGCAAAGCCTATCGGCATCGGCATCGGCATCGGAAACTCGTCAATTCCCATGCCCATAATAATGTTCGGCTGTTCTGTGTCAGTATTCCGTGCATGTCGCGCTATTTGTGCCAGTGTGTGTCTGATGGATGACACAATCCTTGGTAGTGTCAAAGTCTCTCCTAATTGCTTGGAGGCTGCTTCATAAGCCTCCCATGCCTGGAGGACAAATTTGGCAAAAATTTGGAAGAAAGGACTATCGTCTCGAGAATCGAACCAAGCCTCGTAGTTGTCACTCATAACTTCCCAAGCCCGTCGAGCTTGCTCACTAATAGGTCGCCTTCTCAAGTCTTGGACGATTTGAATGTAGGCTGGAAATGGGAAGTGGGAGTGATTCAGCCAAAGAAATCCTTTGGTAAGGGGTGAGGTCATGATCTTCGTATCGCACTCAAGCACCCTAAGCGCATGAGAAGTGGCAGCATCACGCTGTGCCTCCGTCCGACGCACAGACGAGCTCGAATATCTTGAATGATGTTCCAGGAGGCGACATTTAGCAAGGTATGCTCGCGTTGTCCAGATCGTCATGAAGTGGATTGGGTTCTCTTGGTCACAGGACTTGAGATATTGGTCCTCAATCATCTCCTCTAGCTTGACCAGCTCACCACCTTCTGGAACAGGACCGTTCTGAAGATGCTTGGCAATGGGCTTTAAAGCCGGACTGGTAAAATCGAGGTGGAACACGGTGTGACGGATAAATTCACCTACCTCGCTACGTACAACGACAAAAAGTGCTTCGGTGGATTTTCCTTGAATCGCTGGTGGCCCCTTCATCTCTGGTCGGAGGTCAGAATCATTCACATTAAGAGGAATCTTGCAATCCCAAGTGGGATCTAGCGTTGTGGTCTTAGAATTAGCGGTTTCTCCGATCCGAGTATCAAAAAGTATAAGCGACCACCATAGTCTTCGGCGCATTTCGGCCTCAACAGCGGTGCATTTTGCCAAGGCCGACTCGCTGTGAATACCCATGCGTTGCGCAATGCGAATTGCGACGCCAAGCATGGAGGACAGAGACTGAGGAACTGTGCTGGGTCTGACAGAGACCTAAAATTGTTAGCAAGGAAGAAAGAGCTTAGCCACTGGCCAGACTTACTAGGTAGAGATATAATGCGGTCAAGCAGTCACGATCGCTGGACCGTAAAAACCCACAATTCAACAGCGCTTGCTGGCAGCCGAACTGATACCTCATCAAAAGATCTTCCTTTGAAGAACCAAACATGGTCTGGCAGTCTTCCACGATGAGACTTAGAATGGACATGCAGTAGATACTGAACATGAGCGCCTCCAGGGTAGGATTAACATTTGTTACATTACTGGCAGCTTCTATAATGCGTCCTTGCAGGCTGGGAGTGTGTGTGACCTTGAGCAGCGGGTTTACGTTGTTCAAGTAAATCTGCCAAAGCCTGAAAATCTGGACTGGATCGGGATGTAGAGTAGAAAGGTCGACAGTTGTTCTGCGTGAGCCAAACAGAAGGTGATCACCATTTTCAACTGATTGATCCCACGCCTTCTTGACCGCGGCCTCGCGCACATCGTCATGTGAGGAATCGCTGTCATTGTCGGGGTCTCGGAACTGTTACAATTATCAGTAGAACTTAAATCTAACGCGATGTAGTCGTACTCCTTGGCTCATGGCGTGCCAGATGTTCCTGAGAGAATTAGTCATCTTGAACTAGCTCCTTGAACAGCGCATACTTGGCTTCATAACCTCTTTCGGACTTGACGGTAGGCGAGAGAGTTGACAAATCTGGACCCACAGTTTCCGGATGCTCATCGTCCGAATCATAGCCACTCTCCGCATTGAGAGACTCTTTCTCTCTAGCCGAATCCTTATGGAGTGGTTCGAACGTAATATTGTTCTGACGGAGCAAGTCCTCGTACTTGCGGAGACGTTCCAGCAGCGCTCGTTCGGGAAATCTGCGTCTTCGCCGGCGCTGAGCCAGCGTCGCCGGCACACATTGCGCCCGGGACTTGATACAATTTGCGCAAGGGAATTTGCGATCACACTTCACCTTGCGCTGCTGACAGAGTACACACGCAAGCACCCGCTGTGGCTTCAAAAGTTGGGAGGATGGGGAAGACGTGTCTGGAGACATATCTGGGGTACGACGCTCTAGCGTAGGCGGCGCGGTCGACATGGTTGCAAAACCGGCTCCGTCGCGCCGTGGTCGACACCCTGTGGCGCCAAAATATGCACACCTCCTGCGAGTCAACGGCCAAGAGACAGCCAGAGGGGAACACTCATTAGGCGGTAGCCGCGCGGGAATCAGGATCGATACGCGCCTGGAGGACCCCGGGTGTCTTCGTCAACTACAGGGCGGCTAGATTTGGGCGTGAACGTCAGCCACCAGGAACGCAGCGCAAAGCGCAGTAAAAACTCTGCTCGAATGAGAAAGACCGAGATGTGGCTCAGACGGTGATAGGAGCCCCTGTGGGTAGACCTCCACTGGCTAGACAACCGCTCGATGAGGAGAGACAACGGAAAATTCTCGACTAGTTCTTAGGTATTAAGACGCTGTCTCGGGCGCTTGAATCGTCCGGACAGAAGCGATCGACCTAGAGTACACTTTTGGTCGCTAACTCATCCGCCAACTCCTCTAATTACAGGCCGCAAACACCGACGTCATGTGATCCACCCGACTTCGGGACTTTATTATGGTCCGGTCGGGTTTTACTACGACCCGAGGCCTCACGAGTTTATAACGTCGCGATGCCTCTTACCGTCGACAATCAATGGCGTCCATCACCGCCTTTCAAAGCATCCCATTTTCAGACATAAAACCAGCAAGCACCAGACACAAAAACTACATCTCCACTCACGACCCACGCCCTTTCACATAGAGGTCCCACGCGCAATATGCCTATCTTGCGACCTCGAATCGCCATCGTAGGCGGCGGCCCCTCAGGCCTGGCACTCGGTCTGCTGCTGCACCAGCGCGGCATCCGCACCACCATTTACGAGCTGCGGGGCAAACCGACGCCGGAGGAGCTCGCCAAACCGTCCGGCATGCTGGACCTACACGAGGAGTCCGGGCTGACGGCGATGCGTGAATGCGGCCTGTGGGATGGCTTCCAGGCGGCCGTGGGAGATTGCTCTGAGTCGATGCGCGTCATGAACCCCGACGGCGCTGTGTTGCACACCGACGAGGGCGAGCTCTCATCCCGCCCAGAAATTGCACGAAACGCACTCGCCAATTTGCTTATCCAGAAGGTTCCCTCGGACATTATCAAGTGGAACCACAAGATCACGACGGTCCGGAGCAACCGCAACGCGACCACAGGAGCGACTGAGATCACATTTGACCTCGGCGCGAACGGCGCCGCGGCGTATGACTTCGTCGTCGGCGCCGACGGCGCGTGGTCCCGGATCCGCAAGCTGCTATCGAACGCTCAGCCCTTCTACAGCGGCGCGCAGTTCGTGACGGCGACGGTGAGGCACGTCTCGACCAAGTACCCGCACCTAGTCAAGCTCAGCGGCTCGGGCACGCTCTGTGCTCTCGGCGGCGGCAATGCAATTATGACCCACCGTGGCCCGCAGGATTCGATCCGGGTGTACGCGGCTGTGAGCACGCCGCACGAGCACTGGGCCACGGCCGCCGGGCTGGAGGGCAAGACGGCTGCCGAGGTCAAGACGACGCTCCTAGGCGACGACAAGCTGTTCCGCAAATGGGCACCCGCGCTCCAGGATCTGCTTGCCACGGCGTGCGACGAGGAGACCAAGGACAACCCCGGCTGCGAGGCCGACATCAAGCCGTCGTACATGCTCCCCGTCGGCCACCGCTGGGAACACCGAACGGGCGCGACGCTGGTCGGCGACGCGGCCCACCTAATGACACCGTGGGCCGGTGAGGGCGTCAACCTGGCGCTCTGGGACTCGCTGGATCTGGCACACGTGCTGGCGACAGTGCCCGAGGCCGCGGACGCCGCGGCGTGGCAGGCCGCGCTAGAGCCGCGGATACGCGAGTTTGAGGAGGCCATGCTGGCGCGGGCGCAAGTCAAGGCAGAGGAGACGGACAGGAACAGAGGCATGTTTTTGAGCGAGAACGGCGCACAGGCCATGGCGGACTTCTTCAAGGTGTATGAGGACATGGCGGCTGCTGGCGGTCCACCACAAGGGCAGTAAAATGGAAACGGGTTCTTAAAATTCAGAGATTAGGTCAGGTTTGACCGGATGGGATCTGGCATAAAACGAACTGGGATGGGCTCTGAATGATTTGTGGCTCCATGATGTTAGCGTTTAAGAACTAGAATAGAATCACTAATAAGTCATGTAGCCGTTTCCAGTATAACTCGTACGACAGAAAAGGTTTCGGTTTAGACGTCTTCTTCATCCAGTCCAAGAAAGTCATATAGATCGAGGGATCCTCTGCTAATGGATATGTAACGTAATTGACGTCTAAATGATTACAGTATCTGGTCATCCCTCAGACGGATTAGTAGCTATTTGCATGGCCATAAGAAGCTGACTTGCCTGCGCCAGTATCTCTCCATTACTGCAATTTCAATGAGAGACTTCGGCTTATAATTTAGCGGAAGCCATCCACGCTGTCTAAAGGATTCTAAAGCTGCATGGGTTTCCTCCCAGAGGATAGGCTCTGTCCAGTGCTGGTGTTTGCTGGGGTGGGTAGCTGGTAGGCTCGTTTGCCAACCATGGTCAAATGGCATGATTATGTGTGGCGGTAATAGTTGGTGAGAAGAGGACTTCCTAGCTGTAGGTAGTAGAGGCGAACGAAG
>Ga0335072_10001596_pt1 | contig 36640 bp, 25 predicted proteins | sample Lox_Sample_21_FD_206725 | JGI IMG/M metagenome (GOLD analysis project Ga0335072, IMG submission 206725) | Soil microbial communities from Loxahatchee National Wildlife Refuge, Florida, United States - Lox_Sample_2.1 | ecosystem: Environmental > Terrestrial > Soil > Wetlands | place: USA... | reverse complement strand
CCCCGGGCGGCCGTGCCGCGGCCGCGCTCATCGCGTGCCTCGTGCTGACTCTCGCCGGCTGCGGCGGCGGCGGCGGCGGCACCGTCAATATCGCCAACAGCCAGGGACCCGATCCCGGCACCGTCGATTTCCCGATCTTCTACGTCAAGCGGACGATTCCCATGACCGCGGACGGCGCCATCGAGCAGGACGACCTGCGGATGATGCGTGTCGCCTTTCCGTCGGCGAACCTCTACATGCGCTCCGCCGCTTCGCCCGAAGCACCGGAGACGAACATCACGGCGGGCATCACCGCGGGCGCCGACTATGACGTCAAGGATGTGGACGTATCCCCGGACGGCACCAAGGTGACCTTTGCGATGCGCGGGCCGCTCACCGCGAACATGGATCCGGCGAAGGCCCCCTCCTGGCGGATCTACGAATACACCATCGCCACCAATACGCTGGCGCCGATGATCGACCCGTCCGCCGATACGGCTCCCGATACCGTGAACGATGTCTCGCCGCACTATCTGCCTGACGGCAGCATCGTCTTCTCCTCCACGCGCCAGAGGAATGCGCAGGCGATCCTGATCAACGAGGGCAAGCCGGAGTTCATCGCCGACGACGAGGCGCGCACCGAGCCGATCTTCGACCTGCATGTGATCAATCCCAGCCGCACGACCATCGATCAGATCGAGTTCAACCAGAGCCATGACCGCGACGCCACGGTGCTGGCGAACGGACGCATCCTCTTCACCCGCTGGAACGACACGCCCGGCAAGGATCAGATGGACCTGTACACCATCAATCCCGACGGCACGGACCTCGAGCTCTACTACGGCGCCCAGAGCCACATGACGGGTACCAACGACAGCGTGATCGAGTTCTCGCATCCGCGCGAGATGCAGGGCGGCGACATCCTCGTCATCGCGCGGCAATACACCGACGTCGATTTCGGCGGCCAGCTCGAGATCATCGACGGCAACCACTACGTCGAGAACACGCAACCGCTGCTCGCCTACCCGACGCTCACCGGCCCGGCGCAGACGCCCGCGACGACGAATCAGGTGAGCACGCTCCCGGGACCCTCGGCGGGAGGCCGGTTCAATTCCGCCTGGCCGCTCTGGGACGGCACGGGACGCATCCTGGTGAGCTGGACCGAGTGCCGGCTGCTCGACAGCGCCCAGAATCCGCCGACCGTCGTCCCCTGTACCGCCCAGGGCCTCGCGCAGGCCGACGCCAAGGCGGGGCCGCCGCTCTACAGCCTGTGGATGTTCGATCCCGCCCAGAACACCTTCACGCCGATCATCCAGCCGGCCGAGGGGATGATGATCACCGACGTCGCCGCGGCCCAGCCGCGCACCACGCCGACCCTCATACCTCCTTTATCGCCCGATCCGGAGCTGCAGGGCGAAGGGGTGGGTGAGATCGATATCTCGAGCGTTTATGACTTCGATGGCGTCGATACCGCGCCCGGCGGCATCGTGGCGCTCTCCGACGGCAAGACGCCCGCCACTCAGCGGCCGGCCCGCTTCATCCGTCTGGTCAAGGCGGTTTCCATCCCCGACAAGACCGTCGTCAATCTGGCGCAGGAAGCCTTCGGGGCATCCGACTACATGCGCGAGATCATGGGCTACGCCCCGGTCGAGCCCGATGGCTCGGTGCTCATCAAGGTACCGGCCGACGTGGCCTTCGAGGTCAACATCCTGGACGTCAACGGGCGGCGGCTGAACGGCTTCCCCGAGCACAGCGACTGGCTGCAGGTCCGGGCGGGCGAGGTGCTCAAGTGCAACGGCTGCCATACGCCGCCGACCCAGGCGAAGCCCTATTCACACGGCCGTGACGGCCTGTTCGCCGCCGCCTATGCCGGCGCGGCAGGCGGCGCGCCGTTCCCCGACAGCGTCGCGACGTATCTGCCCACGGCCGGGCAAACCATGGCAGAGGCCCGCGCGGCGGTGACCTGTCTGGGCAGCGCCCTGTCCACCGCGCAGTGCAGCATGACGCCGAGCATCGACGTCTTCTACACGGACGTCTGGACCAATACCGCGCAGGGCCTGACGGCCAATCCCCCGATCGCTTACCAGTACTCCGCCATGCCCACCCCGGAAATCGCGCCGATCCCGACGGCCACCCCCGGTTGTGAAGGCGTGTGGGCCTCGAACTGCCGTGTCGTCATCAACTATCCGGAGCACATTCAACAGCTCTGGGACCAGACGCGGACGGATGCGTCCGGCAACAACCATACCTGCACGCAGGGCGGGTGCCACGCCCCGACGAACGCGGCCGGCGCCGCCGCCCCGCCCGCCGGCAATCTCGATCTGTCGAACACCGCCTCGAATGCCGATCCGGACGAGCTCGTGTCCTACGTCGATCTGCTGTTTGCGCACAACGTACCGGGCCCTCCCGACGCCAACGGCAACCCGACGACGATCTCCGTGGGACCGTTTCTCGATGCCGGCAGCGCCAACGGCCCGGAGTCGAGCGCCTCGCTGGCGCTGTTCGCGCCCAACAGCAAGGATGCCATCCATGCCGGAATCCTCTCAGCCGACGAGCTGCGCCTGATCTCCGAGTGGCTCGACATCGGCGCCCAGAATTTCAACAGCCCGTTCGATCCGAACGTACCGAAGAATTAGGATCCGCTTGCGCAGTCCCGCCACCGCCCTGCTCCTGGTGCTCGCCGCGCTCATGGCACCCGCCGTGTGCAGCGCGCACCTGTTCACTCGCCACGCGCGCCGCTACGTACAGGTGTTCGTCAAGACCCCGTATCTCGAGCTTCATACGGGACCCGGCCGGGGCTATCCGGTATTCGACGTCGTTCCGCAAGGGGACAGCGTCATCGTCCTCTTCCGTCGCACACAGTGGCTGAAAGTCCGCACCCGCCGTGGCGTGGAGGGATGGGCGTCCGAAGATGACATGCTGAAGACGGTGCTGGCCGACGGTGAGCCCCTGCCGCTGCGCATCGGCAATCGCGCGGGCTTCACTTCGCACCGCTTCGAGCTGGGCGCCTTCGCCGGCGCGTACGGCGGCGCGAACCTGGTCTCCGCCTATACCTCGCTGTCTTTCAACTCGCAGATGGCCGTCGAGGCGGCCGTCGGCCAGTTCCTCGGCAGATACTCCAACGGCGTGACCGCCGACTTCGGCCTCGTTCACATGCCCATGCCGCAATGGCGCCTGAGCCCCTTCCTGATGCTCGGCATCGGCGTATTGCACGTCGAGCCGAAAGCCACGCTGGTCCAGCCCGCGGACCGCACCGAGCAGACGGCCTACGTGGGCGGCGGCTTCAAATATTACATCGGCCGCAGCTTCTTTCTGCGCGCCGAATACAAGACTCATGTCGTGATCACGACGCAGAATCGAAACCAAGTGGAGGACGAATGGAAACTCGGGTTCGCGGTCTTCTTCTGACGGCGGCGCTGCTGACACTGCCGCTGTTGCCCGGCTGCGCCACGGTGCACCGCTGGCACGAGCACCGTATCGAGGTGCGCGCAGCCAAGGAAGAGGCGCGTGCCGAGGCCGCGCAGGCGAATTCGTCGGCGGGCAGCGACAACGTCCCGCCCGGCGTGGTGCAGCCGCAGGTCGAGCGGCACCCGGCGACGGTGCCGAAGATACGCAGCTCCAACTGGGAGCTGGGCGGACATTACGGCATCATGTCGATCGAGGATTTCGGCTCGCACCCCTCCTACGGGGCCGACCTCGCCTACCACATGACCGAGGACCTGTTCGTGCGGGCGGAGGTGGGCCGCTCCACCGGCGGGCTCACCAGCTTCGAGACCTTGAGCGGAGGCCTTCGCCTGTTGACCGAAGGTGAGAGGAAGTTCACGTACTACGATCTCGGACTCGGCTACAACTTCCTTTCGGGCGAGGCTTTCTTCGGCCGCAGCCGCGCCATGACGAGCTCCTTCTACGTCATCGGCGGGGCCGGGGCCACCCAGTTCGCCGGCGACAAGAAGTTCACCGTGACCGTCGGCGCCGGCTACCAGGTGCTGCCGCTCGACTGGATGGCGGTTCGCGCGGGCTTCGAGGACCACATGTTCAACACAGACCTGCTGGGCTCCGACAAGCTGACCCACAACCTCGAGGCCGGTCTCGGCCTCACCGTATTTTTCTGAGGCTCGGAGGATATGTCATGAGGAATCCGATCGCGGCGCTGGCCGCCGCGCTGATGCTCGCACTGCCCGCGCTCGCGGCAGCCGCCGACGTGCCGGCCCCCGCTTTCACGCTGCAGTCCGTCGACGGCAAGACGGTCAGCCTGGCGCAGTACAAGGGCGATGTGGTCATGATCAACTTCTGGGCGAGCTGGTGCGGCCCCTGCCGGCAGGAGATGCCGCTGCTCGACGACATCTACAAACAATACAAGGACATGGGCTTCGTCCTGCTGGGCGTGAACGTCGAGCCCGACGCGCACAATGCCAATGCCTGGCTGAGCAAGACTCCGGTGAGCTATCCCATTCTCTACGACCCCAAGAGCCAGGTGAGTCAGCTCTATTCGGTGCAGGCCATGCCCACCACGGTGATCGTCGACCGCCAGGGCGTCGTGCGCTTCGTGCACAACGGCTACCTGCCGGGGGATGAGAACCAGTACATGAACAGCATCCGGTCGCTGATCGTCCAGTAGCGTCATGATGGCCCTCTCACTCCGCCGGCTCGCCTGGCTACGCGCGGCGCTCGTCGCGGCAGCCGTGCTCGCCGCGACCTCGGCGTGCTCGCCGATCGAGCCGTGGGTGAAGCCGTACGAGCGCGAGCATCTCGCCGACCCGATCATGGCGCTCGACCGGAATCCCGTGTCGAGCACCTACCTGGACCACGTATTCGAAACCCGTGAGGGTGCGCGCGGCGCCACGGGCGCCGTCGGCGGCGGCTGCGGATGCAATTGAAGCTGACACGTCGCGGAGCCGAACCGGCACCACCGTGCGGCTGGTGCGTTCGCACCACAGTGGCGCTTTTGCTGGCGGGCGTTCCCGCCGCCGCGGGCGTGCTGCCGGAAGACAGCGTCGACGTCCTCTATCACCGCTATCAAGGCGGCGGCATCACGGTCCAGGGGCCTTCGATCCTGGTCCAGAAGCGGATCGGGGACCACTTCGCCGTCAACGCCAACTACTACCAGGACTACATCTCGAGCGCATCGATCGACGTCCTGCTGTCCGCGAGCCCCTACAAAGAGGAGCGCACGCAGAAAAGCGCCGGCGCGCAGTACCTGCACGGCAAGACGACCTACAGCGCGGGATTCATCAACAGCGTGGAGCCGGACTACAAGGCGAACACGGCGTACTACTCGATCAGCCAGGACATGTTCGGCGACCTCACCACCGTCTCGCTCAGCTACAGCCGCGGCTGGGACCAGATATTCCGCGACATCAAGGTGAACGGCGTCATCGTCAACGACCCGACGTTCCATCAGCGCGCCGATCACCGCGTGTATGGGGTGAGCCTCAGCCAGATCCTGACCCGCAATCTCATCGGCACGCTCAATTATCAGTTCTCCACCGACCAGGGCTACCTGGCCAGCCCCTACCGCGAGATCCGCTACGTGGATCCGAACAATCCGGTCGGCTACACGCTCGCGCCTCAGGTCTATCCCAACACGCGGACCATGGACGCCGCATCGGTGTCGCTCAAGTACTATCTCCACTACCGCGCGGCGCTCACCGGCAAGTACCGCTTTTTCACGGATTCCTGGGGCATCGTCGCGCACACGCTGCAGATCGATTACGTACAGCCGGTCATGCGGCATTGGACACTCGACGGCAACGTCCGCTACTACCGCCAGGGAGCAGCCAGCTTCTACAGCGACATCTTCCCCTACGCCGACTACTCCAACTACATGGCGCGCGACCGCGAGCTGGCGGCATTCCACAGCATCACCCTCGGGGCCGAGGCGACTTACGGCTTCTCGATTCCCCACGTCTCGTGGATACAGAAGAGCACCGCGACTCTGAGCATCGATCGCATGATGATCCATTACCTCGACTACCGCGATGCGCTCTACTCGAAGTACGATCCGGGCGTGATCAAGGCGGGCGCGGAGCCGCTCTATTCGCTGAACGCCACGATCATTCAGGCGTACGTGTCGCTCTGGTACTGAACGCACGCTGAACGCGGCGCCGACCGCTCGGGGCGACCGCTCATCGGCGCCGACTCCCTCCAGCCTGTCATTCTGCGGTAAGCTTCGGAGATTCCATGCCGCCGGCTCCGGCTTGTCGGTGCCCGGCGACGGCATTAGGGGAACTCAGGTATGCGTACCCGTACTCGCTTACTCACTGCTCTCGTTGGCGTCGCGCTCGCGGTCACGGCCGTTGCCGCACACGCGCAGGCCCGGGAGGAAGGACGCCTCCTCCTGGCTACACAGGTGCTCAACGACGTCCGCAACGCGCGCGATCAGGGCATTCCCGACCGGCTGCTCGAGCGCGCCTATGGCATCGCGGTTATTCCCGATTTCACCAAGGTGGCCTTCTTCCTCGGCGGCTCACGCGGACACGGCGTGCTCGTGGTCCGGGATGCCAGCGGTCACTTCACCGGTCCGGTCTTCGTGACACTGACGGGCGGCAGCTTCGGCTTTCAGTGGGGCGTGCAGAAGACGGACCTGGTGCTGGTCTTCACCTCCAGGAAGGGCATCGAAGGCATCACCGGCGGCAAGCTGACGCTCGGCGGTGACATTTCCGTGGCCGCCGGACCGGTGGGCCGCCAGGCCTCCGCCGCCACCGACCAGGCCTTCAACGCCGGCGTGTATTCCTACTCCGCCACGCGGGGCATCTTCGCCGGCGTGGCACTGTCGGGCGCCGCGCTGACGATCGACGACTCCTCGGATGCGGAGCTCTACCATCACCCGGGGCTGCTCGCCTCCGACATCATCTCGGGCTCCGTGCGCACGGATGACGATGCCGCGCGGCGCTTCCAGACTGCCGTGGACGAGGGCACCGGCCTGGCGCCCTCATCGGTGGCGAGCTCGGAGGGCGCTCCGCCGGCGCAGCCCAGCCAACCGGCTCCGCGAACGAACGGCGCGCCCGCGCAGGCCTTCCCGCTGCAGGACAGCAATCCCGGCAGCAATCCTAATTAAGGGCGCTGGATCCGGGCTCCTGCGATAGTTTCAAAGCGCTGGATCCGGGCTCCTGCCCGGCCCAGCGCTGCTTCGGGCAAAAAGCGTGGTTTTTGCTCGAAGCACCGCCACCTGCGGCGGCGGGGCACGTCCCTGTGCCTGGAGGCGCACGTCTTGACGCTGGTGCGCGTGGGGTGATTTCGGCTACAACGCCGTCATGGCGTTGTTCGAGGTCGTCATCGCGCTGCTGCTCGTCGGGGCGGTGCTCTCACTTTGGGCGGACCGGCTGGGCGTGCCGTACCCGGCGTTGCTTGCGCTCGCGGGCGTCGCTCTCGCGCTGATTCCCGCCGCGCCGCAGGTCGTCCTCGATCCGCAGCTCGCGCTGGCACTGTTCGTGGCGCCGATACTCCTCGATGCGGCCTACGACGCCTCGCCGCGTGATCTCAAACGCAATCTCATCCCGGTGAGCAGCCTCGCCATCGCGGCGGTAGTGGTCACCATCGTCGCCGTCGCCGCCGTGACCCACCGCATCGTGCCCGGCATCAGCTGGCCGGCCGCCATGACACTGGGGGCCATCGTCGCGCCGCCCGATGCCTCCGCGGCAGTGGCCGTGTTACGCCGCCTGCGGCCGCCGCACCGCATGGTGGTGATCCTCGAGGGCGAGAGCCTCTTCAACGATGCAGGCGCCCTGCTCGCCTATCGCATCGCCGCAACGGCCGCCATGACGGGTGTCGTCGCGGGCTGGACGGTCGTGCCGCTCTTCCTGCTGACCTGCGGCGGCGGCGTGGTCGCGGGAATCCTCCTCGCGCGCTTCTATCTGTGGGCGACGCGGCGCGTGCGGGACATTCCCATCTCCGTGATGCTGCAATTCATCGGCACCTTCGGGGTCTGGCTGCTCGCCAGCCGCATCGGGCTGTCGGCCATCATCACCATGATCGCCTACGCGATGACCATTGCGCGCCGGGTCCCCGCCCGGATCGACGCCCGGCACCGGATATCCTCCTACGCGGTCTGGGAGGTCGCGGTGTTCGTGTTGAATGTGCTGGCCTTCGTGCTGATCGGCCTGCAGTTGCGCGCCATTCGCACACGCGTGCCCCACTCGCAGTGGCATGTGTACCTCTGGTCCGCGGCAGCAATATGCGCCACCGTCATCGTGGTGCGCTTCGTGTGGGTCATGTCGTACGGCAAGTTCGCGCGCTGGAGGCTGCACCGAAGGAGAGCGCGAGCCGCCGGCTCAGGCGGGGGGCGCGGCCGTCCGACGACCATGCCCACGCTGGGCGGCGGCTTGATCGTCTCGTGGTGCGGCATGCGAGGCATCGTGACCCTTGCGGCCGCCATGGCACTGCCGGACGGATCTGCCTCCGCGCCCTTCCCTTACCGTGATCTGATCCTCTTCTGCGCCTTCGCCGTGGTGCTGGTCACCCTGGTGCTGCAGGGCATGACCCTTCGCCCCCTGATGGCCTGGGTCGGCCTGAAGGACGACGGGGCCGTGGACCAGGAGGTTCGCCTCGCCCGGGCGGAGACCGCTCGCGCGGCGCTGAAGGCACTCGACGGACCGCACCCTTCTCCCGCGCTCGAGACGCTGCGCCGCGAATATGAGGCCCGGATACGGCTGGGGGAAGCGCAAAGCGCCGAGCACCCGCGCACGACGCGCCGCCCGGGTGCCCCGCCGCCAGGGACGGCCAGTGGTGCGCTCCCTCCCGAGCCCCCCACCCTGGCCGAGTCGCTTCGGCGGGCGGTGGCGGCCCAGCGTAACGCCCTGGTCGAGTTGCGGGCACGGTCCATCATCGGCGACGACGCGTTTCATCTGGCGGAAGAGGAGCTCGACCTGATCGAGCTGACGGCCGACGAGCGGGTCAGGCCCGAAACCTGATTCCGCCAAAGGAGAGATGGGATTCCGGGGCGCAATCCGGCAAAGTGACTGCATCAGCCCCCGGGACCGCAGGTCTCACGCCCAGGATCTTCCGTGAACGAAGCCGCAGCAAGCATGAGCCGGGCGAACGCCGCCGGCCGCACCGCCTTCTCCGTGCTGGCCGCGATCAGCTTCTGCCATCTGCTGAACGACATGATGCAGTCGCTGCTGCCGGCGCTGTATCCGATGCTGAAGACGTCGTACTCGCTGACCTTCGGCGAGATCGGCGTCCTCACCTTCACCTATCAGATCACCGCCTCGCTCCTGCAGCCGCTGATCGGACGCTACACTGACAGCACGCCCCGTCCGTATTCGCTGCCGACCGGCATGGGCTTCACCCTGGCCGGGCTCGCGCTGCTGGCGTCGGCGCGGACTTATCCGCTGCTCCTTCTGGCGGCCGCGATGATCGGCACGGGCTCCTCCGTCTTCCATCCGGAGTCCTCGCGGGTCGCGCGCATGGCCTCGGGCGGCCGGCACGGCCTCGCCCAGTCGGTCTTCCAGGTCGGCGGCAACTTCGGCACGGCCGTCGGGCCGCTCCTGGCCGCCTTCATCGTCCTGCCGCATGGGCAGAGCAGCGTCCTCTGGTTCTCGTGCGCCGCGTTGCTCGGTATCTTCGTGCTCGTCAACGTGGGGCATTGGTACAAGCTTCATGGGATGGAGCGCCTCAAGCCCCGTGCCGCCGGGGCCGGCGCGCATGTGTCGCCTACGCGCAAGCAGGTGACCCTCGCCATCAGCGTCCTGCTCGCGCTCATTTTCTCGAAGTATTTCTACCTGGCGAGCCTCACCAGCTACTACACCTTCTATCTGATCAGCCGCTTCCACGTGTCCGTGCAGGCCTCTCAGGTCTATCTGTTCGTGTTCCTCGGCTCGGTGGCGCTCGGCACCATACTGGGTGGGCCGGTGGGTGACCGCATCGGGCGCAAGTACGTGATCTGGGGCTCGATCGTCGGAGTGGCGCCCTTCACCCTGCTGCTGCCGCACGCCAACCTGCTGTGGACGGCCGTGCTGACCGTTCCCATCGGCGTCATCCTGGCCTCAGCTTTCCCGGCGATCATCGTCTATGCGCAGGAGCTGCTGCCCGGCCGCACGGGCACCGTGGCGGGCCTTTTCTTCGGCTTTGCCTTCGGCATGGGCGGCATAGGCGCTGCCGTCCTGGGCAAGGTCGCCGACTCCTACGGCATCAACACCGTGTACGAGATCTGCGCGTTCCTGCCGATCATCGGCCTGCTGGCGGGCTTCCTGCCCGATGTCGACAGCTCGGGCGGCGTCAGGGTTGCCCGGAGCGAGCCACCTTCGGCGGAGGCATCAGTACCTGGGCGCTGAGGTGCGTCCCGAGGGTGAGCTCGTGGGGCACGCAGGTCGACCCGTAGTCGACCTTACGGGTGGTGAAGAGCGGCAGGAACGTCCGCTTGAACTGCTCGATCAGCTCGCAGTTGCCCTGGTCTTCGTACGAGGCGTTCGACGGCATCAGCACCACTTCCTTCCACTGCGCCTGTACCGGCGGACTCGCGCTCTTCGCCTTGGAGGCCTGCGCTGACGAAGCCGGTACCAGCACGCTCATGGTGACCCTGACGCCCGGGAAGGGAGTGGGTCCTTCGAGCCGGGTGCAGGCCATCTGCCGGACCTCGAGATCCCGCGCTCCGAGCTTCTGCAGCATGCCCCTGATCTGCTCCTGCAGTCCGTCGCAGGAGTAGTGGGTCGTGAAGCCCTGGTAGATGAATTCGATGTGCTTCGGCACCCAGACGGCGTCCACGCTGTCCTGAGCCGCAGCCAGTGCCGGTACGGCGGCAAGAAGGGCCGTGGCCGCAGCCGCCGAGGTCAATCGCAGAACGGATCCGACGAGGCTCATGGCAACCCCTCCAGGTTTCTCGCACGCCCATGCACACCAACGCGCCGGCCGGGCTCCGCGTTGACCCTCCCATCATAGTTGCCCATGGATACACGTCCACCCCCGAATCATGCAGGCACAGGGAGGTGCCCCGCCGCCGCAGGTGGCGGAGCCGTGGGCAAAAACCACGCTTTTTTCCCGCGGCCCGCTGGGCGGGGCAGGATTGCCCCGATCCAGCGCTTCAACCGAGATACTGCTGGCGCTGCGCGACGGGCGGCGGCGCATACTGGTACATCCAGGTCTCCGTCAGCGCCTGGCCGTCGAGGGAGAGGTAGAGTCTCAGGTCGATCGGCTGCTCGCTGTCATCCGGCACCAGATCGAACATGGCGCGCCAGCCGTTGATCGGCAGCAGCGGCCGCGCCGAGGTGATTTCGACCTGTCCGCGCGAGGCGCTGATGACCGGGATCACCTTGGCGTCCGGGCCGAGCATGCCGAGATCGCCGCCGACGAAATCGATCACGAAGCGCCAGGCGAAGTGAGTGCGCTTCTGGCCGACCACCCCGCCGATGCCGTCGCGCGTCGCCTCCACGTGGGCGACCGGGGACTGGAACGGATTCTCCCGGCACCAGTACACACGATAGCCATAGAGGTATTCGCGCCCGGGCACGGACTTGTCCGCCGGATTCCAGAACGCCACGATGTTGTCCATGGTCTCATCGCCGGTCGGGATCTCCACCAGCATGACACCGCCCTTGCCCCAGGGCGCCTTCGGCTGCACCCAGCAGTCCGGGCGCCTGTTGTAGAAGACACCGTCGTCCTGATACTGGGCGAAACGCCTCTCGCGCTGCATCAGCCCGAAGCCGCGCGGATTCTCGTCGACGTAGGTGTTGACCCGTACCACGCTCGGGTTGACGAGCGGGCGCCAGATCCACTCGCCGGCGCCGGTGTTCATCTGCAGCCCGTCGGAATCGTGGATCTGCGGCCGCCAGTCGTCATCCACGCGATGATCGTTCTCGCCGACCAGGAACATGCTGGTGCAGGGAGCGATGCCGAGGCGTTGGATCTCCTTGCGCGGATAGAGGGCGGCGTCGATGTCCATCACCAGGGTGTTGGCGACATCGATGATGAACCGGTAGGCGCCGGCGACGCTGGGCGAATCCAGGAGAGCATGTACCGTCAGCAGCGAGGAGCCCTTCGCCGGCTTCTCGAGATAGAAGGCGACGAAGTCGGGAAATTCCTCCGGCTGCGACATGCCCGTGTCGATCGCGAGGCCCCGCTGTGACATGCCGTACTGCCCGTCGCCGTCCACGGCACGGAAGTAGGAGGCGCCCTGGAACACCGCGCGGTCGCTCGCCCAGTCGGTGTGAAAGAGCACGTTGAAGCCGGCGAAGCCGAGATCCTTCGGCAGGTCCGCGGGCTTCAGGCCCGACCGGCCGTAATCGAACAGAGTCGGGTCGAAGAGAATCTCCTGCGCCTGGCCGTTCTCCACCACGTGCAGGCGCACGGGCTTGGAGAAACTGAAGCCGAGATGATCGAAGCGGATGCGGAAGGACAGGTCTTCTCCGTACCAGAGCGCCCGGTCGGGCCTGCAGACGATGGATTCCCACTGGTCCCAGGTGAGGTGCTGCAGCGCCGGCGGCAGCGGCTTGTACTGCTCCTCATAGGGTCCGACGGCCATCGAGCGTGCGAGCCCTTTCAGATCCGCGTAGCTGAACGGCTCGGCCTTGCCGAGGAGAGTCACACCCTTGGCGGGCGGCGCGGGCGCCTTGCGGCGGTTGAAGACCCACGGCCAGGGCGCGAACCCCGCCACGGTGGAGCCGCTCGCGCGCAAAAACCCACGTCGATGCATCTAGCTGTTCCTCATTTCGTTGACAGTCGGGAGCGCAGGCTGGAGAAGCCAGCAGCATGCCTGCGACCGCGGCCCGCAAGACTATTTTAGACCCAGCGTGACCGCCACTTTGCCGGCTGTGGCGTGCTGCGGCGATGCCGCCGTCACGCCCACGCGTCCCGCCGCGACGCCTCCGGCCGCAAGAATGGCGGAACGGATCGCCTGCGCGCGGCGCTGGCCGAGAGCCTGCAGGTCGGCGTCGGACACCTGAATGTGCTGCAGCAGCGCGGACTGCAGCTCGAGGATGGCGGGGTCGTAGGGCGCGGGCGGCACTTTCTGGGCCGCGGCGGGCAACGGTGTCTTCGCCCCGAAGGCCTGCTGGTAGGCGGCGCGCAGCAGCCGGTAGTGCATCCCGGGAAGCTCGAGCACCTCCCGGCCCACGGGCGCCGGCGTGCTTCGCGGGTGCCCCTCGCGCTGGCCCGCGCCGCTGCGGGCGAGGGTCAGCAGCTCATCCCGAAGTTGGTGCTTCGCCAGGGCCGGCTTATCGACATCCGACGCGTACACGGCGGGCACCTGCAGCTGCAGTTGTGGACGCTGCGCGAGCGCTTTGGCCAGGGTTGCCACTTGGGCTTGCGCCGCGGGAAGGAGGGTTGCGCTGCCCGGCGCGAAGTCGATATGACTCATGTCCGACCCGCCGCCGAAGGCCCGCCCCAGCAGGGCGAAAGGTGCCGTGACCGCCCGCTCGAGCAGATGCAGCAGCGCCTTGCCGATGAGCGGTCCCAGGCTGAACTGGGGATCGTTCAGGCTGCCGCTCACCGGCAGCCCGATCCGGATCACGCCGTCACGGTCCTTGAGCAGGGCGACCGCCAGCCTCAGGGGCAGCTTGGTCGCGTGCGGGCTCGCCACCTGGTCGCCGAGCTGCAGCTGGTCGATGACGAACTGGTGATCGGCGTTCAGCCTGCCGTGGTCCACCTTGTAGTGCAGGTCGGCATCGAGCGTGCCGCTCGCGATCCTGTAGCCGGCGAAGCGCACGGAATAGGGCGTCATTCGCGTGAGCTCGAGCCCGCGGAACTTCATGCTGATGTCGGTATAGGTCGAGGCGGCGAGCAGGTTCACCACGCCGCTGATGTCGACCGGGGCGTAGCGATCCACCCTCCCCTTGAGGTCGACGGCGGCGCGCGAGCTCGGGTCGGAGGAAAGGCCCTTGATGCTGCCGTGAAGGTCCTGGATGCCGGTCGAGAAGTTGGGTTGCATCGAGAAGTCGGCATAGTCAGCGGTGCCGTTGGCGATCAGCACCTCGCCGATGGCCATCGGCATCGGCGCGGAGCGGGCGGGCGGCGCAGCCCGCGGAGCGGCTTTCGCCTGCCCGCTCTTCACGGGCGCGGCCTTCGCGCGCGCGCCGCGCGGATGCAGCGCCTCCGTCAGGTTGACAGTGTGGTCTGCCCCGATGATCACCCGGGCGTATGGCGCCACCGCCACCATGCGCTCGATACGGAGGCTCGCGGGGTTGGAGACATAGCGGAAGCCGACGATGTGCAGGCCCTGCCACTTGACGAAGTCCTGCTTCAGGTCGTCGTCGACCGCACGCAGCTCGGCGACGTCGATCCGGCCGGAGGTGCTCAGCCGTCCCGCGGCGCTCCGGTCGATGTCGAGCGTGGTGCTCAGGAACCCGCTGGCCAACGTGAGCGCGGTGTACTTGCTCATGTAGGGTTGCAGCGGACGCAGATCGATGCGGCTCAGGGCCAGTTTCGCACTCATCGCCTGGGGCTGCAGCGCCCCCTCCGCAGTCAGGTTGATCTGCCCCTTGCCGTTGACCCCGGACTGCACCGACAGCTTGATCCGGCTCTGCGGCGAGCTGTCGTAGCCGGAGATCTGCGCCGACAGCGGTCCGAGGCTCAATTTGGCGGCGGGCCTGATTCCGCGATCCTCCAGGGACACCCGTGCGCCCTCGATGCGGATGTCCGGAGCGGCGATGCGCCAGGCAGCCGCGTGCGCGGTGCGAGGCGCGGCAGCCGCGGGCTGCGCGGGCGGCGGCGCAGCCTGCGCACCCGAAGTGGCATCCGCCGCGCCCGCTGACCGGCCGAGTAGCTCGAGCAGATTCAGCCTGCGGTCCCGATCGAGCCAACCCTCGATATCGGCGCCCGCGAGTGCGACCCGGCCGACACGGATGGAGTGCTGCTGCAGATCGATGTGGGCGTCATCGAGAGTGAAGCGGCTGAGCTGCACATAGTCCGACGGGGCATGCCGCGGCCTCACACCGAGCCCGGTGACCTGCGCCTGCGGCACATCGATGGTCAGCCTGACGCCGGGCGCGGCCGCGCCGGCCGGGCCGCCGTCGATGGCGAAGCTGCCCTGCAGCGCCAGGGTGCCTCGCGAGATCTCGGCGGGCAGGATCGGGCCGAGGTACGTCGCGACGGTGCGCGCGCCCAGGCCGTCGAGCTTCAGGGAGCCGCGCAGTGAGATCGGCTGCGTGCGGATCGTTCCCGTCCAGTCGAGCCGGCCCCCCTGGCCGATGGCGGCGGTCAGGTGATAGCTCCCCGCGGTATCGCCCGTGGTGCTGAAGCCGACGAGCTCGAAGCCGATCGGATCGAGATCGAGGCGAAAGGGCGTCGGCCGCGAGTCGTCCTCGTAGGTCGCGCTGCCGTTCGCGACCGCGAAGCGGGCGACGAACAGCCTGAACGGCTTGGAGGCTGGAGCCGCAGCTTGCGGCTGGGCCGGCTGAGCCGGCTGCGCGAACGGTTTCGCGAGATCCGCGAGGTTGAGTTTGCCGTCGCGCCGCACTACCGCGTTGACGCGGGGACCCTCCAGCTCGATGTCGTTCAGGCTCGGCGCCAGGTGCGCCACGCTGGCGATCCCGACCGCCACCTGCAGGCGCGCGAAGGAGATCATCGGACGGCCGTCGGCGTCCGGCAGGGAGAAGTTCGAGATGTCGAGCTTCCAGGTGAACGGATTGAAGCCGACGTCACCCAGGGTGAGCGTCCTGCCGAAGTCACGGGTGGTGAGTTGCTCGAGCTCCGAGCGCGTCCAGCGCGGCACCAGCAGGAAGCCCACGGCGGCATACAGCCCCACGAGCCCCGCGATGACCGCCAGGATGACGAGCACGCGTCGACCCCACACTCCGGACATGGAGCCACCTATGTTTGTTGCACCCCTCCGCCGGCAGTATACCCCGGATCAGTATCCGACCGCCCGGGCGGCTTCGGTGCGCGGATCGCTCGCCCCCAGGCGCTCCCCGGTGGCCGGATCGATCTCGATGCACTCGGCATCGCCCTCATCGCCGAAGGTGATGTGATAGCCGTGGGCCGCGAGCAGGCGCAGCGTATCGGGCGAGAAGCGGTCCGGCTCCATGAAGATCTCGTCCGGCATCCACTGCTGGTGGAAGCGCGGCGCCGCGACGGCCTGTTTGATGTTGAGTCCGTAGTCGGCGGCGTCGATCAGGACGTTGGCCACGGTCGTGATGATCGTCGGGCCGCCGGGACTTCCGAGGACCAGCCAGAGCCTGCCGTCCTTCAACACCATGGTGGGCGTCATGGAGGAGAGGGGGCGCTTGCCCGGACCCACGGCATTGGCCGCTCCCTGCAGCACGCCGAACATGTTGGGCACGCCCACCTTGGAGGCGAAGTCGTCCATCTCGTCATTGAGGAGGAAACCGAGATGACCCGCGGTCACGCCGGAGCCGTACCAGGCGTTGAGCGTGGTGGTGACGGCAACGGCATTGCCCGCCGCGTCGACCACCGAGTAGTGCGTGGTCTGATGCGACTCCGGAGCCTGCCCGAGGACCGGATGCGCGGCCGCATACCGCGTGAGCTGCGGAAAGGTGGTTGGCCGCTGCAGCGCCAGCGACGGACTCGCATCCTGCGGCTGGATGGAGCTGCGCCATGCCGCGGCGTAACGCTTGTCGAGAAGCAGCATCATCGGCGAGTCCGTATAGGCCGGATCGCCCATGAACTCCGCCCGGTCGAAGAAGGCACGGCGGTAGGCCTCGGTGATCAGATGGATGGAAGCGGCCGAGTCGAGCCCGGCGCTCTTCAGGTCGTAGCCCTCGAGGATGTTCAACAACTCGATGAGGACGATCCCGCCCGATGAGGGCGGCGGCGAGCTGATGACGGTGAGCCCGCGGTAGGTTCCGGTGACCGGTTTGCGATCGAACACCCGGTAGTCGGCCAGGTCTTTCGCGGTGATGAGGCCGCCGCCTTTCTGGATGAAATCGGCGAGCTGCCGCGCCATCGTCCCGGTGTAGAAGGTGTCCGGATCACGCTCGATGCGCTCCAGCGTCTGCGCCAGCTCCGGCTGGCGGAAGACATCACCCTCGTGCCAGCCCTTGCCGCCGTTCTGGAAGATGCGCCGCGAATCGGCAAAGCCCGTCAGGCGGCTGTCGCGGTCCAGCAGGCTGGCATCGAAGTAGCTCAGCGGATAGCCCATCCGCGCCAGACGGATGGCCGGGGCCATCACGCGGGCGAGTCCCAGCTTGCCGAAATGCTGCTCCGCATACGCCAGGCCCTTCACGGAGCCCGGCACGCCGATCGCCTTGTAGCCCACGGTGCTCAGGCCGGGGATCACGTTTCCGGCGGCGTCCTGATACATCGTCGCCGTGGCCTTGCCGGGCGCGGCCTCGCGAAAATCGATGAAGTGAGTCGCCCCGTCATGCAGGCGGATCAGCATGAAGCCGCCGCCGCCGATATTGCCCGCCGCCGGGTGCGTCACCGCGAGCGCGAAGGCGGTCGCGACGGCCGCATCGATCGCGTTGCCGCCCTCCTTCATGATCTCGACGCCGGCCTCGGAAGCCAGCGCATTGCTGCTGGTCACCATGCCGTGCCGTGCGTGCACCGGCGCGAACTCGCCGCCGGCGTCGCGCGGCGCGCTCAGCGCCTGCCGGACCGGAGCGGCAGCGACGAGAATCAGCAGGGCAAGGAATGGAGATCGTGCCTTCATTGCACACCTTCGGATCGCCGGCAGATGGATGAAAGCGCAGTATAAGACAAGCGGCCCAGGGGTTGCCCCCTGGGCCGCTCTGGGACCCCGCTTGGAATCGGGATCAGTCGCGGATGCCGGGCACCTCCGGCGAGATCGAGACGAAGATCGGCTGCGTGCCCGCGGGGAACGGCGCGGACATGGCGGTCAATTCACCCGTGGTCGAGCTGATGGTGAATCCCGTTATGTTCGCCGTGCCCTCATTGGCGGTGTAGCCGAACCGGCCGCTGGGATCGATCGTGATGAACTGCGGCTCACTGCCCGCTCCGGTGCTGAAGGGGCTGTTTGCCAGTGCGGTGAGCATGCCTGTCGTGGAGCTGATCGAGTACCCATACACTTCAGCGCCCTGGCTGCTCGATACGTAGGCATACGGGCCTGCCGGGTCGAGTGCCAGGTAGATCGGACCGACGCCCGCGGGAGTGCTGCCCAGCGAGGTCAGCAGCCCCGTGGCACCGATCGTGTACACCTGCACTGCTCCGGCAGTTGAACCATTGGCAACCGGGGCGTAGAGGTGGGTGCCGCTGGCATCTATCGTCAGATCCTGCGGATGCTCGTCCGAAGCGACCGTGGGGGTCGCCATCGGAGTCAGCACACCGGAGGCCACCGTGTACATGGAGATGGTGTCCTCACCCTTGTTGGCGACGTAGGCGTACTTGCCGTTCGGCGTGAAGACGATCCAGTCCGGGCTCGCTCCCGTCGGAGGGGGGGTACCCGCAAGCGGGGTCAGTACACCCGTGCTCGCAGCGATCGAGTAGGCGGAGACGGTGTTGGCCGTCTGATTCATGACGTAGAGATAATTGCCGTCGGGGCTGAATGCCGGAATTGCGCCCGCACCGGTACCGGCGGCGTAGGGGCTGCCCGCCAGGGCGGTCAGCGCGCCGCTCGAGCTGATCGAAAAGCCCGCGACCTTGCCGTCGCCGGCGCTCGCGAGATACAGATGCGCGCTCTGCGCATCGACGGCGATGTCGGGAAACGATGAGCCCACCGTGAACCCGGTGCTGAACGGACTGCCGGCGACCTCGGTGAGCTCACCGTTGGTCTGACTGATGGTGTAGGCGTGGATCTTCGTGCCGTCATTGCTGGCGGAGAACGCGAACATGCCGTTCGGCGACAGGGATACTGCCGCCGGGCCCATACCGTCCGGATACGGGTTACCGCCGACCGCCGCAAGCGCCCCGCTGGTCGGATTGATGGTATAGCCATCGATCGTCCCGTCGGAATAGTTCGCGACGTACGCGAACTGGGCGCACATGACGGTCACGCTCGTGACATTGGCGCTTGCTGTAGTGCCGCTGCCGTTCTCGACGACGCAGTATTGCGTGGGTGAGCTGGGTTGAGTCGACACGGTCACCGCGTACGGCTTGCCCGTGGCTACGGGGGTCTTGAAGGTGAACGAGCCGTTCGCCGAGACAGTGAGATTGTCGCCGCCGTTGTCCTGCAGCACGAGGCCGGTGCCGGCGAGCCGCGACACCGTTCCGCCAATCGTGTCACCCGTGGCCGTGGTCGTGCAGGAGACGGCAACAGTGGTGACGTTGGCACTGACGGTGCCGGTGCCATTCGTCACCGTGCAGGTCTGACCTGACGGTTGCGTCTTGACAGTGACGTTGTAACTGGCCCCGGAGGCGAGCGCGGTAGCGAAGGTGAACGCACCTGCGGTGCTGACAGCGAGGTCGTCACCGCCGTTGTCTTCGAGAACGAGTCCCGTTCCCGAGAGTCCGGTGACGGTTCCGCCGACCGTGTAGGTCGTGGTCGTCGTACCACCGCCGCCGGTGGTGGTCGATCCTCCACCGCCTCCGCCGCCGCCGCAGGCCGCGAGCGCCAGAGCGGCGATACCCACCGCCGCCAAGCCAACTCGCGAACGAATGCCCGGCCGCATTTCCGCAACTCTTACGCGGCTTTCGCCGGTTCCATTCAGAGAGCCGTCCGCGCCGCACACGGGCGCATCCAATCCGCAGCCAACGATATTCATGTCGAGAAGCCTCGCAACAGTTGATTGTCATCCCCCACCCCACCGGCTGCGAACCGACGGAGGTGAGACGCTCGATTAGCCTTTGGGGAAGGCTTTGGCGTCTGCTCAGCACGAAGCGTGCCGAGCTGGGGCTAGAGACTTTCTGCTGCGGACCTGGGGCGCGGGCTCTGCCGCAGGTCAATGCGCGGGAACCTGCACGCCGCCGCCGATCGGACACGAGACGCCCGTGCCCCGCAACCCGCAATAACCGTCGGGGTTTTTCGCGAGATATTGTTGGTGATAATCCTCGGCGTAGTAGAACGGCGGCGCGCCGAGAATCTCCGTCGTGATGGCGCCTTTGCCGGCGGCGGCGAGCCGGCTCTGGTATGCGCGCCGGGAATCCTCGGCGGCCTGTCGCTGTTCGGCGTCGGCGGTATATATGACCGAACGGTACTGCGTGCCGATGTCGTTCTGCTGGCGCATGCCCTGCGTCGGGTCGTGTGCTTCCCAGAAGACCTTCAGCAGCTCCTCGTAGTCGATCCTGCCGGGGTCATAGATGACGCGCACCACTTCCGCATGGCCCGTGAGACCGCTGCAGACTTCCTCGTATGTTGGATTCGGCGTGAGCCCGCCGGCGTAGCCGACCGCGGTCGAGTAGACCCCGGGCAACTGCCAGAAGAGCCGCTCCGCGCCCCAGAAGCAGCCGAGACCGAACACGGCCTCGTGCAGGCCGGCGGGAAACGGCGGCACGATCCGGTGACCGTTGACGTAATGCGTCTGCGGCGCCTCGAGCGGCGTGCCGCGTCCGGGCAGTGCTTCCGCGGCATCAGGCATCGCAGTCTTCTTGCGGAGAAAGGCCATGGCAGTGCTCCCCAGGGGGTATGAACGTACGCATGAGCCAATGTAGGGGCCCCGGGCCGCCAACTCAAGCTTCAGTGTGACATCATGACGGGCAGGCGCAGCCGCGACAGCAGATCGCGGGTGACGCTGCCGAGCAGCACGTCCCGCAGCCACATGTGGCCGTGCGCTCCCGCGACCAGCAGGTCCGCGCCCTCCGCTCGGGCGCGCTGCTGCAGCGTATCGGCGATCTCCGCGGGCGGCACCCCGGTGAGCTCCACGCAGTGCGCCGAAATGCCGTGGCGCTGCAGATGCTCGAGCAGGTTTTTCAACGGCAGGGAGTCGTGCTGCCCGATGAAGTCCGCCGGATTGACGGCGATCACGGTCGCGCGCTCGCTGCGCTCGAGCAGGGGCAGCGCATCATTGATCGCGCGCGCTGCGGCCCGGCTCGAGTTCCAGGCGACGGCCACGTGGCCGCCCAGTGTCGCGCGGCCGCTGGTGCGCGGGACGAGCAGCACCGGCCGGCCGGCGACGAACAGCATCTCCTCGGAGAATCGATAGCCTGCCGAGGTGCTGGCGGCCGGGATCTCCGCGTCGAGGACACAGAGGTCGGCATAGCGGGCATATTGGGGCAGCACGCGGTTGGCCTCGCCATCGGCCACGCGCCAGTCGATCGCGATTCCATACTCCGCCGCGATGCTCGCGACTTCCGCCTGCGCCTTGACGGCCGAGTCGTCGAGAGCCGCCTCGACCGTGTGATTCAGCCGCTCGACGTCGGCCAGCGGACGTCCTGCCAGCTCCGCCGTCCGGCGATGGGCCAGCTGCGCCGGATTCCACTCGCGCACGTAGAGCGCTGTCATGTAGCTGCCGTGGCGGCGCGCCAGGTCGGCCGCGAGCCGCAGATGTGTCGACGACCGGTTGGTCTGGTCGAGCCATACGAGTACGTCCTTCAGTGCCATGGTCAGGAGCCCTTGAGCGGATTGGACCGCGTCAGCGTGTCCCTGAAAATGGCGACCACCGCCGGCAACGGCCGCCGGATCGGCGGCAGCTTCTGGAAGTCCTGCCAGCCGCCCCCCAGGTCGCGATACAGCTCGATGAACTGCTCGTCTACGCTGGCCTGCGTCTGCGCGTACTGCCCCTCGATCGAATACTCGGCGCGCTCGGCCTCGACCACATTGAGATAGTCCGTCAAACCCCGCTGATAGCGCTCCGTTGCGAGAGTGACGGCCTGCTGGCTCGCAAGCAGCGCGTCACCGAGGCTCTTGACGCTCTGCTGCGCCGCGCCGAGGCGCACGGCGGCCGTGTCGACCTGCCGCACGGCTTGCTCGAGGGTTGCCTTGTAGCTCTCGAGCGCGGCGCGAGTGCGCACGTCGGCGATCTGCACCCGCGCATCCAGCTGGCCGAAATCGAGCAGCGGCCAGACGACGCCGGGCCCGGCGGACCAGATATGCTCGCCGAGCGTCGCGGCGCCGACCGTACCCTGCTGCGCTCCGATCCCCGCAGTCGCGAACAGCTGCGGGAACAGATCCGCGGTCGCGATGCCGATCCCGGCATTCGCGCTGGCGAGCCGACGCTCCGACTCCTCCACGTCCGGACGCCGGCGCAACAGTTCGAGCGGCAGTCCGGGCGAGATCGCCGCCGGCACGGCCGGAATCATGCGCGGCCGCGCAAGCTCGTGGACGAGATCCTCCGGATACTCGCCGAGGAGTGTCGCAATCGCGTACTCGCCCGAGCTGACTTCCGCGTCGATGACCGGGATTTGCGCCTCGACGGTTGCCAGCTCACGCCTGGCGAGCATCACGTCCAGCTCGTTCGTGATGCCGCGCTGGTAGCGCTGATTCTCGATGTCGACACCCCGCTTGAGAACACCGGCGGCGGACTGCAACACCGATTCACGTGTCTGCAGCTCGCGCAGATCGACATACGACTGCGCCACGTCGGCAATGACGGACACGAGTACCGCGTTGCGCGCATCGGCCTCCGCTTGCGTGTCGTAACGTGCCTGCTCGATCTGCCGGCGCACCTTGCCGAAGACATCTATTTGCCAGACGGCATCGAAGCCGCCGATCGACTTGAGGTTGGTCAGTCCGTGCGTGTCGTCCGAGGCGACGAGCGGCTGGGCGGCGCGGCCGCGCGTGAGGTCATCACCTGTTCCACGGCCGAAAGCGCCGCTCGCATCCACCGCCGGCAGCAATGTGCCGGTGAGACCGGCCTCGTAGATTCGCGCGGCCTGCAGCCGGTCGAGCGCGACGATCGCGCTGGGACTGTCTGCCGCGGCCCGCCGCACCAGCGAGTCGAGCTCCGCATCGCCGAGCGCCTGCCACCACGTGTCGAGATCGGCACTCGCCCCGGCGGCAGCCGCCTTCGACCGAGGCGCGCCGGTGAGCGCCGCGTACTGTCCCGGCACGCGCACGTTCGGCGTACGGTAGTTCGGACCCACCGCGCAACCCGCCAGGACCGAGGCGGCGAGGAGCATGACCGCACCTGCCGCCCGGCGGCGGCCGCGAGCGACGGCAGGGCTCATGGCTTGTCGGCCATCGTCACGGTCTCACCGTCGACGAGCGAGTCCGGCGGGTTGTTGACGACACGATCCGAGGGCGAGAGTCCCCCGAGGACGCGCACGTCATTGCCGAGATCCCGGCCGAGCGTGATCTGCTTGAGCTCCACCCGGTTGTCGGGTCCGACCACGGCCACCTGCAGGTCCGACTCGCGAAAGACGAGGGCGGTCGTCGGAATCGTCAGCACGTGCGGGTTGGGGGGCAGGTTGAAGTGGACTTCCGCGTACGTGCCCGGCTGCAGCAGTCCGCCGGGATTGGTCGCGTGCAGCTCGACGAGCAGCGTGCGGGCGGCCGGATTGATCGCCTGGGCGGTGGTCGCGACGACCGCCTGGAATTTCCGGTCCGGGTATTGCGGCAGGTCCAGGTCGGCGGTCATGCCGGGCCGGATCGATCCGGACATCGCCTGCGGCACCTGGACGAACACGCGCATCTGGTGGACGTCGGCCATCCGGAAGAGCTGCGGTGCATTCCCCGAGCCGCCGCCGCTGCCCGCGGTAATGAGGTCACCGATGTCGGTGTTGCGTGCGGTCACTACGCCGTCGAACGGCGCCGTGACGTTCCTGAACTGCTCCAGCGCCTGCAGCCGGTCCACTGCGCCTTCGTCCGATTTCACGTTGGCGATGGCGGCATCGTACTGAGCGACCGCACCCTCATAGCCGGCCTTCTTCGACTCCCTCTCCTGCTCGGAGACGACGCCCTGCGGGGAATCGCGCCAGCGGGCATAGGTCGTCTGCGCGAACTGCATGTTCGCCTTGAACACGTTCACCCGGGCGCGTGCGGCATTGAGAGTCGCCCTGGCAGCGGCGAACTGCGCATCGAGGTCCGGCGTGTCGATCACGGCCAGAACCTGGCCCTTCTTCACGTGGGCGCCGAAATCGAAGTTCCAGCGCTTCACATAGCCGCTCACGCGCGCGTAGATCGGGGCCTCATACCAGGCCGCGATGTTGCCGGGCAGCACGAGCTGCGTGCCCTGCGCCTCATGCTGGGGCATCACGACCGCTACGGTCGGGATGGCCTGCGCATCGGTCCAACTCGCCACATTGTGGGCGTTGATTTCCCGGATCACGATGCCCGCGGCGGCGATCGCGACGGCGGCCACCGCGGCGATGATGCCCACGCGCCGCAGCCTCCCCGGCCGGAACGGCATGGTCGGCGCCGCATTGCCGGCCGGCAGCGGATGCGCGGCCTCGTTTGTCTCGCTCACTCGGCTCTCCTCTTGGAAACGGGATCAGGACAACAGCGCGCTCATCTCACGCGCTTCCTGGTGACGGTGCTTGCGGTGCAGGACGCTGAAGACGGTGGGAACGAAGAACAGCGTCGCGATGGTGGCGACGATGAGGCCCCCAATGACTGCGCGTCCAAGCGGAGCGTCCTGCTCACCACCTTCGCCGAACGCCATCGCCATCGGCACCATGCCGACGATCATGGCCAGCGCCGTCATCAGTACCGGCCGCAAACGGGTCACGCCGGCCTCGAGCGCGGCGCTGGCCGCATCGAGTCCGTTCGCGAGCCCCTCGCGAGCGAAGCTCACGACCAGAATGCTGTTGGCCGTCGCGATGCCCATGCACATGATCGCGCCCGTCAGGGCCGGCACCGAAAGCGGCGTGCCGGTCACGAACAGCATCCACACGATGCCCGCGAGCGCGCCCGGCAGGGCGGTGATGATGATGAACGGATCGGTCCACGACTGGAAGTTGACGACGATGACGAGGTAGATGAGCACCACGGCGCTCACCAGGCCCAGGAAGAGCTCGCCGAAAGCGGTCTGCATCGTCGCCACCTGGCCGCTCATCTTCACATACGATCCCTTGGGCAGGTCCTTGCTCGTCCGGTGCACGATGCGCTGGATGGCATTCGCGACGCCGCCAAGGTCCCGGCCCTGCGTCGTCGCGTAGATGTCGACGGCCGGCTGCACGTCGTAATGCGTGATCACCGCGGCGCTGGCCACGGGAGTCACTTTCGCGAGACCGCCCAGATACTCGGGCGTGCCTGTCAGCTTGGAGGTGATCGGCATGTCCTCCAGGTCCGCCAACGTGTCCATCCGGTACTGAGGCATCTCCGTGATGACCCGATAGCGAACGCCGTTCTCGGGGTTGAGCCAGAAATTCGGCGACACCTGCCCGCTGCCGGAAAGCGATACGAGCGTGCTGTTGGCTACGTCGCGCTCCGTGAGGCCCACTTCCGAAGCGAGCGTCCGCTGGACGTCGACGTCGAGCTGCGGATGATCGAACACCTGCTGGATGCGGGCATCGGCGATGCCAGGGACACGGCGGATGCGCCGCAGCAGGTTCGAGGCGTACGCGAAGTTATCCAACTGCTTCTGGCCGATCACCTTCAGGTCGATCGGGGCCGGCTGACCGAAGTTGAGGATCTGCGAGACGATGTCGGCCGGCAGGAACGAGAACGTCGTTCCGGGGAACTCGCGCGGCAGATCCGTCCGCAGAGTCTTGACGTACCCGGCGGTCGGCGAGTGATCGGCGCTGAGCGTGATCAGCATGTCGCCGTCCTCCTGCCCGACCGTGCCGGTGTTCTGGTAGGCCATGTTGACGCCGCTCGCGGGCAGGCCGATGTTTTCGGTGACATTGGCGAGCTGGCGCGGCGGGACGACCCGGCGCACGGCCTGCTCGACATCGCCGAACAGCTTCGCGGTCTGCTCCACGCGCAAGCCTCCATGGCCGCGGATGTGCATCAGGATCTCGCCGGAGTCGACGTCCGGGAAGAAGTTGCGGCCGAGGAACGGCGTCAGGCCGAAGGAGAGCACCACGCAGGCCAGGAAGCCAACGATGAACACCTTCGAATTGGCGAGCGCGACCGAGAGCAACGAGCGGTAGAGCTCGCGGAACCGCAGGAACCTCGCCTCGAAGCCGATCTGGAAACGCCTGAGCGCGTTCACGATCCCGCCCGGCGGCGGCGGGGCGGCCGCTCCGTGGCCCGCCGCGCCCGCGTGAGAGCGGATCAGATAGCTCGCCATCGTGGGTACGAGCGTCCGCGAGAGGAGGAAGGACCCCACGAGGGCGAAGACGACCGCCATGGCCATCGGCCGGAAGAGGTACCCGGCCACTCCACCCAGCTGGAACATCGGCACGAACACGATGCTGAGACACAGCAGCGTGACGAACGCCGGTATGACGATCTGCTGCGCCCCGTCGAGAATCGCGGGCACGATCGCCTTGCCGAGCTCGAGGTGGTAGTTGATGTTCTCGATGGTCACCGTGCCGTCATCCACCAGGATGCCGACCGCGAGGGCGAGTCCGCCGAGAGTCATGACGTTCATCGACTGGCCGCACAGCGAGAGCGCCACGAGCGCGAACAGGATCGCGAGCGGGATCTCGATGAGGATGATGACGGTCGAGCGCCAGCTGCCCAGGAACAGCAGGATGAGGAGCCCCACGAGCACCGCCGCGATCACCATCTCGCGCACCACGCCGGAAACCGCCGCGCGCACGAACACCGACTGGTCGTTGACGATGTGCAGGTGCAGGCTCGGGGGCAGCCCCGCTTCGACCCGCGGCAGGAGACTCTTGATCTGCGAGATGATGCTGAGGGTCGAGGCGGCCCCGGACTTCAGCACGGACATCAGCACCGCGTCCTGGCCGTCGACCCGCACCACGTTCGACGTCGGCGGGCCGCCGTCGTGCGCGTACCCGACATCACGCAGGTATATCACCGTACCGTTGACCCGCTTGACCGGCAGATCGTTGAGCTCGGCGCGCCGCAGCGGATCGGCGTTCAGCTCGACGTTCCAGTTGAACGGGCCCATCTTCACTTCGCCCGCGGTCGGGGTGAGGTTCTGGCTGTTGAGGGCGTCGACCACATCCTCGGCCGACACGCCTTCGGCCTGCATCTTCTGCTGGTTGAGATCGACCTGGACCCCGCGGACCTGGCCGCCGTAGGGAGAGGGCAGCGCCGCGCCGGGTACCGTCTCCAGCTGCGGGCGGATGAAGTTCTGGCCGTAGTCATAGAGCTGCGCCGGGCTGAGCGAGTTGCTCGAGAGGGCGAGCTGCAGGATGGGTACGCTCGAGGCGTCGTAGGCGAGGACGTACGGCGGGGTCGTGCCCGCCGGCAGGAGCTTGATCACCGTCTGCGAGACCGCCGTCACCTGCGCGACGGCGTTGGCGATGTCGACGTTCGGCTGGAAGAAGATCTTGACGATGCCGTACCCGTTGTGGGAATCGGACTCGATGTGCTCGATGTCGTTGACTTCCGTCGACAGCGTGCGCTCGTAGAAGTAGACGACGCGGCCCGACATGTCCGTGGGCAACATCCCGGAGTAGCTCCACACCACGCTCACCACCGGCAGCCGGATATCCGGAAAGATGTCGGTCGGCGTGATCACCGCGGCGCGCAGGCCGAAGAGCACGATGAGCAGCGCGAAGACGACGAACGTATACGGCCGCCGCAGGGCGAGCTTGACGATCCACATGGGTCAGGTGGCTCCTTGGGGTACGTGGGACTGCTCGCGCTCGGAGGCCGGCTGCGGGAAGCAGATCCGGAACCGGCTGCCCGCATCGGGGGTGCTCTGCACCCCGACCGATGCGCCGTGCGCCGCGCAGATCGACTTGACGATGGAGAGGCCGAGGCCCGCGCCGCCCTGCTCGCGCGAGCGGGAGCGCTCCACCCGGAAGAAGCGCTCGAACACGTGCGGCAGCGCCTCGGGCGGAATCCCCATGCCGGTGTCCGCAACCTCGAGCACCGCCTGCCCGTCCTGCAGCGCGACCCTGAGGCGCACCGTGCCGCCGCTCGGCGTGTACTTGATGGCGTTGTCGAGAAGATTGACGACGACCTGCTTCAGCCGGGCGCGGTTGCCTTCCACCATGACCCGCTGCGGGGCATCGCAGGTGACGCCGATGCTCTTGTCCTCGGCCAGCAGGCTCATCTGATCGGTCGTGGTCGTGACCAGCTCGGCGAGGTCGAACTTCACCCAGGCGGCGCTCGCCTCGCCGGTGTCGAGGCGCGACAGGGCGAGCAGCCCGTCGACCACGGCCGCCAGCCGCTCGACTTCCTCGAGCAGGCTGGCGAGCATCTCGCGCGAGCCGCGCGCGGCCTGGGGATCGGCCGCCATGCTCTCGAGCTCTCCGCGCAGCACGGTGAGCGGCGTGCGCAACTCGTGCGAGGCGTCGGCGACCAGGCGCTTCGAGCCCTGGACGGCCTCCTCCAGCCTGCTGATCATGTGGTTGAGCGAGAGCGACAGCCGCTCGAGCTCATCGCCGGTGCGCTCGACCGGCAGCCGCTCGCTCAGGTTGTGCTGGGTGATCGCCTCCGCCTTGCGCGCGATCCGCGCCATGGGCTCGAGCGAGCGGCGCACCAGCAGGAAACCGCCGATCACGGCGATCGCGATGGTGACCGGCAGTCCGGTCGCGAGCGCGGCGAGCAGCCTGTCGAGTGCCGCATCGATGTGCGCCGTCGAGGCCCCGACTTCGACCCCATAGCGCGTGCCGTTCGCGCTGCGATGAGTCACCGTTCCGATGACGAGCGACGTTCCCCCGGGCAGCCGGACTTGCCGCCAGGAAGGCGCGGCAGGCAGCTGCCGCAGGAGCGGTATGTCGGGGGAGAAGCCCCGATCCCGCGGCTCCCGCGACGCGAACAACACGCTGCCGTCGCCCCGCGTGATGCGGATGAAGCGGTCGTTGGCCTCCGGCGCGTAGAGTGTCTCCACGGAGTTGGCCAGCGCCTGCTCGCCCGAGCGGCTGATGCCGCGCAACAGCGTGTCGGCGATCTGCTGCGCGCGGCGCATCTGGTTGTCGCGCATGCTCGACTGCAGATCGTCCGCCACCGCGGCGAACACCACCGCGCCGAGCAGCAGGAACACGAGGGTGAGCAGCCCCGCGTACCAGGCGACCAGGCGAAAGCTGAGCGAGCGGGTGTTCATGTCTCGGCGTCGCCCACGTAATAGCCGGCGCCGCGCACCGTGCGGATCAGCTTCGTGGGGAACGGATCGTCGACCTTGCTGCGCAGGTGGCGCACGTACACGTCGACGATGTTGGTGAGCCCTTCGAAGCTCTGGTCCCAGACGTGCTCGATGATCATGGTGCGGGAGAACACCCGCCCGGGATTGGTGGCGAGGTATTCGAGCAGCGCGTACTCCTTGGCGGTCAGCTCGATCTTGCGGCCCGCGCGCCGCACCTGTTGGGTGAGCCGGTCGATCTCGAGGTCCGCGACCCGCACGACGCTCGAGCGGCTGACCGGGCCGCGGCGCATGAGCGCCTTGACGCGCACGAGCAGCTCCGCGAACGCGAACGGCTTGGTGAGGTAGTCGTCGGCGCCCGCCTCGAAGTTGCGCACCTTCTCGTCCGTCGCATCGAGCGCCGTGAGAATCAGGATGGGCACGTGATGGTTGCGGCGGCGCGTGCGCCGCAGCACCTCCGCCCCGTCGAGCCCCGGCAGCATCAGATCGAGGACGAGGAGGTCGTATTCGTAGGTCTCGATCATCTGCCAGGCCGCCTGCCCGTCGCAGGCGACGTCCACGGCATAGCGCTCGGCGCGCAGGGCGCGCGCGATCAGCTCCGAGAGCTTCTTCTCATCTTCGATGACCAGTATTCGCATGGGTCGGACTCGCGGTGGCAGGAAACCATGCGACGGTTAAAGCGAGGCGGAGGGAAGATTAAATTCCATTCAGGTACACTCCGCGGCCATGGGTATCAGCCAGCCACAGAACCTGCGCGCGCCGCCGCTCGAGAGGCAGCGCCCCTTCGGCATCCGCGTCAGCCTTCCGCCGGGCGACCCCTTCCGCAAGATCCTCGGCCCAGAATGGCACCGCATCCACTGGTATCCCACGCCCGCGGAGCGCGATGCCGCGTTGAGCGAGATGAGCCGGCGCCATCAGTACTCGCGGGGTGGGGACAAACCGTCGCTTCTCTTCGACAAGATCGAGAATCTGGCCGAGAGCCGAGGATTATAGCCTTCTAGAACGTGCGGCCGAGGAACAGGTAGTACGACTGGTTGCCGTGGTCGTCGAAGCCGCTGCCCAGGTAGACCGGACCCAGAAGGGTGTCGAGCCCCAGGAAGAGGCTCGCGTCCTCGTGCAGGTTGCCGAACTTGGCGTCGCTCATGTTCTGCCAGACGTTGCCCGCCTCCACCGACATGCCGAGGTAGACCGGCACGTCGAAGTAGCCCGGTCCGCCCCGGTCGACCTTGCGGTAGAAAAGCAGGCGGCCGATGCCGTAGTGCGGCCCCCACAGCGAGTACTGCTTCATGCCCGAGAGGTCGAGGAAACCTCCGAGCGGGAACTCCATCAGCAGGTCCGACGGGCGCTCGAGATCGCTGCCGCCCGAGAGCGAGAGCGAGAGCGTATCGCGGTCCCGCCAGGTATAGGCGGCGAGATAGTCGAGCGTCACCTGGTTGAGGTTCGGCACCCCGCCGACGACGTTGCGCTCGCCGGTCCACTGCAGCGTCCCGCGTTGGCCGAAATGCGGGAAATTGATGTCGTCCAGGGTGTCGTAGGTGAAGCGGGTGAAGTAGGAGCGCGAGCCGAAGGCCTGGTGCGGCGGGAACGGCAGCAGTGCATCGTCCGGATCGCCGATCATCAGCCGGGAGCGGTCCTCCTCGCGGTAGACGCCGCTGCGGATCTCGCCCCAGTTGCCGAATTGCTTGCCGAAGTCGAAACCGTAATCGAAGGTATCGACGCGATACTGCGCCCGCTCCTGCTGACCGATGAAAAACGGCAGGTTGCGGTCCTCCACCGCGATGTGCGGCATGATGAACCAGCCGGAGAAATGCGACAGCGGCAGGAAAACCTCGGTCGAGAGCAGCGAGGTCTGGCCGATCTGCGCGTCCGTGACCCACTCCCCGCCGGTGCGCGTGATGTCGGACATGACGTAGCGCGCCGCCAGGTCATAGTAGGAATCGCCCTCGAAGTCATCCTGCAGGCTCAGGCCGAAGCGCACGTAGTTGGGGCCGATGGAGTTGCCGCGCGCATCGATCAGCAGTCCATACTGATCGTTCTGCCGCACGACGCTGTAATCCAGGGTGTCGAGGCCGCCCTCGCCATATAACGTGGTGATCCGGCGCGCAACGGTGTGTGGATTCAACCGCTTGCCGGCCAGATCGTGGAACAGCTCCTCGACCGACTGCGAATAGGCTTCCGAGCCCGTCTGCACCTTGACGAAGTCGATGCGCGGCGGCGGCAGGCGCGGCGCCTCGCGCCGGTCCTCGTAGCGCTGATATCGCCCGGCGCTGACCGCCAGCGCCGCCAGCTGGTCGCGCATCTGCCAGGCGGCGGCCGCGCCGATGCCCAACAGCCGGTGAACGTCGCCGAAATCGAACGAGGACGTGTCGCCGAGCTGCGGCCGGATCACGATGTCGTGCGGGCCGAGGTGCGCGAGCTCCTGCTGCGACTTGCGCCGCATCAGGATCGCGAGCATCTGGTTGGAGATGGCGCCGACGCTGGTCAGCTTCTTGCGCGGCAGCAGCGGGAAGCCGACATCCACGACGATCACCACGTCGACGCCCATCGCACGCGCCACATCCACGGGAACGTTGTCGGAGATTCCGCCGTCGACCAGCAGGCGGCCGCCGCGCTCGACCGGAGCAAACACGCCGGGCGCCGACAGGCTGGCGCGCATGGCGCTGGTGAGATCGCCGGAGCCCATGACGACCTCCTGCCCGGTCTCGAGATCGGTCGCCACGGCCCGAAAAGGCGTCGGCAGGTCATCGAAGCGGTTGATCCGCGCCACCGGCAGTGTCAGGAGGCGGAGGACCTCCGTCAGGCTCTGGCCCTCGATCAGCCCCATCGGCAGCACGGGCCGGCCGGCCCTGATGCCGATCGGAAACTTGACCAGGAAGTTCTCATCCTCCTGTTTGCGCCGCAGGGTCAGGTCCTCGCGCGGCGGGCGGTCGCTGAAGGCCTCCTGCCAGTTCAGGGAGCGCAGCGTCGCCGCGATCTGGTCCGGCGTGAGGCCGCTGGCGTAGAGGCCGCCGACCACGGCCCCCATGCTGGTGCCCGCGATGGCATCGATCGGTACGTGCAGCTGCTGGAGCACGCGCAGGACGCCCACGTGCGCGATGCCGCGCGCGCCGCCTCCGGAGAGCACGAGGCCGATCCGCAGGCGGTGCCGCGCAGCGGCGGTGGGCTGCGGGGCGGCCGCCGCCATCGAGCAGGCGAGCCAGAGAAGGGCCATGGAGAAACCACTGCGCACTCCGCGGCGGCGCCCGACCGATCGTGACGACCCCATGGCGGCGAGCATATCGCATCGAGGCGGGCGAGGCCGGCTCCGGCCGCGGCGTCCGGATGCGATACGATTACGCCATGGGAATCCTCTACCTTCTGGCGCCCTACATTCTTCAGGGTACGGCAATCGCTCATTGCATCAAGACCGGCCGCAATACGCTCTGGATCTGGGTGCTCATCTGGCCGGGCATCGGTTTCATCGGCGCACTGGCCTACCTGGCGGTCGAAATCATTCCCGACCTGTTCCGCAGCCGCGCCGCCCGCAGCACCGCACGCGGATTCAAGCGCGCCGTCGACCCGTTCGCCGACCTGCGCCGCTTCGAGAACGAGGCGCGTCTCGCCGGCAACGTCGACGCGCGGCAACGCTACGCGGACGAGCTGGCGCGCCACGGACGCTACGAGGAGGCGACCGCGCAGTACGCTCAGGCTCTGACGGGACTCTACGAGCACGATCCCAACCTGATGCTGGGCCTGGCGCGGGCGCAGTTCGGCAGCGGCGCCGTGGCAGCCGCCCGCGCCACGCTCGACAGCCTCTTTGGCGCCAACCCCGACTTCCGCTCGCCCGAGGCGCATCTGCTCTACGCTCGCGCGCTCGAGGGTGAGGGCAGCGTACAGAAGGCGCTGGAGCAATACCGGATGCTGGCCAACTCCTATCCCGGGGCGGAGGCCGCGGTCAGGTATGCGCAGCTCCTCGACACCCAGGGGCAGCGGGACGAGGCCCGCAGAGTGGCGCGGGAGCTGCTCGATCAGGCGCGCATCGCGCCAAATCATTACCGCCGCGCGCAGCGTGCCTGGCTGGACGCGGCCACGCGGTTGGCGGGTTAGGAAGCCGGCCGCGGGCGCGCGAGCTTGCGGCTCGGCACCTGCTGGGTGATGCAGTGGATGCCGCCGCCGCCGAGGAGGATCTCCCGCGCCGGGACGCCGACGATCTGCCGGCCGGGACAGGCCTGCCGCAGCACGGCAGCGGCCTGATCGTCCGTGCGCGGATCGAGCAGCGGCATGACGATGCCGCCGTTCGCGAAATAGAAATTCACGTAGCTCGCGGCCAGCCGGTCGCCCGCATGGCGCCGCTTCATCGACTCACTCGGCACGAGTCCGCCCGCCTCCTCCGCCGTCATGTGAAGCGGACCCGGCATCGGCACCTTGAACACCTCGAGGCGCCGGCCGCGCGCATCGCGTGCATCGTTCAGGCGCTCCCAGGCATCGAGTGAGATCGCATGCTGAGGATCGCCCGGGTCGTCGGTCCAGCCCAGACAGACCTTGCCGGGCGCGACGAAGCAGGCGAGGTTGTCGATGTGGCCGCTGGTCTCGTCGTTGAAGACGCCCTTGCCCAACCAGATGAAGCGCTCCACGCCGAGATACGCGCGCAGCACCGTCTCCACCTGCTCGCGCGTCATGCCGGGATTGCGGTTGGCGTTGAGGACGCATTCCTCGGTCAGGAGCATCGTACCCTGGCCATCGACGTGGATGGCGCCGCCTTCGAGAACGATCGGCGCCGCGTAGCAATGCATCCCGCTGCCGCATGCATCGGAGGAGATGTCACGCGGTACGGTGAGGTCGCGGTCGTAGGGCTTGTAGATCCCGCCCCAGGCATTGAAGCGCCACTGCACGCTGCGCAGCGTCTCCGGCTGCTCCGCCACCACGAATGTCGGCCCGATGTCCCGCACCCAGATATCGTCGTATTCGAGGCTCACGGCCCGCACGCCCGGCGGCGTGATCGCCCTCACCTGCTCGAGCGCTGCCGGGCTGACGCCGAGATTCACCTTCTCGAAGCGGCTGATGGCGGCAGCGATCGCGAGGACGGCCTGCTGTGCGGGACGCGCGCCGTCGCGCCAGTTGTCGGTGCGCTCGGGCCACGCCAGCCACGTCGCCTCGTGCGGCTCGAACTCCGCGGGCATCCAGTAGCCCTCGGACGCCGGCGTCATGGCCGCTGCTTGCTGTGTTTGTACCCGTAGAGCGCGTAGATGGCGGCTCCGAGCGCGGTCCAGAGAACGAGTCTGATCCAGGTCGCGTCGGACAGGAAACGGGTCATCCCCGCGCACACGATCGCGCCCAGCGGGCACAGCAGCCACGCGGCCGGAACGCGGAAAGGACGGTGGACATCCGGGCGCGTGTAGCGCATCACCAGCACGCCGATGCAGACCACCGCAAAGGCGAGGAGGATCCCGATGGAGATCAGGTCCGCCAGCACATCGAGCGGGAACACCCCGGCGATCAGTGCCGCGCCGATTCCGGTGACGACGGTCGACACGTGCGGCGTCTTGAAGCGCTGATGACAGCGGCTCATGGCGCCCGGCAACAGGCCGTCATCGGCCATCGAGAGCAGGATGCGCGGCTGCCCGAGAAGCGAAGTCAGGATCACCGAGGTCATGCCGGCGATGATGCCGATCTTGAGAAACACGCCGAGCCAGGCGAGCGACGGGTGGGCATCGAGCGCCACGGCGACCGGCTCGGCATTATTCAACTTGAAATACGGCACCATCCCGGTGATCGCGGCCGCCATCGCCACGTACAGCACCGTGGAAACCACCAGCGTACCGATGATTCCGATCGGCAGGTCACGCTGCGGATTGCGCGCCTCGAGCGCCGTGGTCGAGGCGGTATCGAACCCGACGTAAGAAAAGAAAATGATCGCCGCGCCCTGCATCACCCCCGTCCAGCCGAAGTGGCCGAAGGTGCCGGTGTTGGCCGGGATGTAGGGATGCCAGTTGCCGGGATTGATGAATTTCAGTCCCGCCACCACGAAGATCACGATGACTCCGACCTTCACCGCCACCATGAAGTTGGTGGCGCCGGCCGTCTCCCGGATGCCGACATAGCAGAACCAGCTCATCGCCGCGATGATGAGCACCGCCGGCACGTTGATGATGGCGCCGGTCGTGACCAGGTGACCGGCCGCATTCTCCTGCAGCGGCGCGTTGACCAGGATCGCCGGCAGGTGGATGTGCGCCTCGGCGAGCAGGTTGACCACGTATGCCGACCAGCTGACGGCGACCGCCGAAGCCGATATGCCGTACTCGAGCAGCAGATTCCAGCCGATGAACCACGCGACCGCCTCGCCGAGCGTGGCGTACGTATAGCTGTAGGCGCTGCCCGGCACCGGCAGGAAGGCGGCGAACTCCGCGTAGCAGAGCGCCGCGAGCGCGCTGCCGAAGGCAGCGATGAAGAGCGACAGCGTGATGGCGGGCCCGGACTGGTTGGCCGCCACGGTGCCGGTGAGCACGAAGACGCCTGTGCCGACGGTGGCCCCAATGCCGATCGACATCAGCGACCAGGCACTCAGGGCCTGCTTGAGGCGCTCCGCCCCGGCGCAGTCGCGCGCCTGCACGGGCCGGACGGCGAAGAGATTACGCAGCACGGATCGCCTGGCCACCGGCTGCGGGGCGCCCCCATCGGTCGCGTTGTACATTGACGGATGCTAGCATGCCGTGCTCTGTCGCGGCGGCGCTAAGCGCGCACCCGCGGCGACCGTATTTCCCGAGGAGTTCACGTAATGTCCACGGCCGCGCCCCTGAAGCTCACGCCGCCCGCCCAAGGGGCCAAGATCACCCTGCGCGACGGCAAGCTGGTCGTCCCCGACAATCCCATCATTCCCTTCATCGAGGGCGACGGCACCGGTCCGGACATCTGGCGCGCCAGCGTGCGCGTCATGGACGCCGCGGTGCAGAAGGCCTACGGCGGGCGCCGCAAGATCCACTGGATGGAGGTGTTCGCGGGCGAGAAGTCGAACCGCCAGTTCAACAGCTGGCTGCCGGATGAGACCGTCGCCGCCTGCCGCGACTACCTGGTTTCGATCAAGGGTCCGCTCACCACGCCGGTCGGGGGCGGTATCCGCTCACTCAACGTGGCACTGCGCCAGCTGCTCGACCTCTATGTCTGCCTGCGCCCGGTGCGCTGGTTCAAGGGCGTGCCCTCGCCCGTCAAACACCCCGAGAAGGTAGACATGGTGATCTTCCGCGAGAATACAGAGGACATCTACGCCGGCATCGAGTTCGAGTCCGGCACGGAGGACAACCGCAGGTTCCTCGAGCTCCTCAAGCAGCATTTCCCCAAGGCTTACGGCAAGATCCGCTTCCCCGCCAGCTCCGGCATCGGCATCAAGCCCGTGTCGAAGGAAGGCTCGGAGCGGCTGATCCGCGCGGCCATTCAGTACGCCGTCACCAATGAGCGCCGCAGCGTCACCCTGGTCCACAAGGGCAACATCCAGAAGTTCACCGAGGGCGCGTTCCGCAACTGGGGCTACCAGCTCGCCGAGCGGGAGTTCGGCGGCGCCACCTACACCTGGGAGCAGTGGGAGCGCGCCAAGGCCGCCGGCGGCGAGAAAGCAGCCAATGCGGAGATGGATGAAGCCAGGCGAGCGGGGAAGATCATCATCAAGGACGCGATCGCCGACATCACGCTGCAGCAGGTTCTGACCCGCCCCGATGAGTTCGACGTCATCGCGACCCTCAACCTGAACGGCGATTACCTCTCCGACGCCCTCGCCGCCCAGGTCGGCGGCATCGGCATCGCCCCCGGCGGCAACATCAACTACATGACCGGCCATGCCGTCTTCGAGGCCACGCACGGCACCGCCC
>Ga0335072_10001595_pt1 | contig 36643 bp, 33 predicted proteins | sample Lox_Sample_21_FD_206725 | JGI IMG/M metagenome (GOLD analysis project Ga0335072, IMG submission 206725) | Soil microbial communities from Loxahatchee National Wildlife Refuge, Florida, United States - Lox_Sample_2.1 | ecosystem: Environmental > Terrestrial > Soil > Wetlands | place: USA... | reverse complement strand
CATGACCTCACCCTCCTCCCCACCCTCACAGACCCAACACCACCACTCGTAACCATCCGCGTCGCCAATTTCGTGTACGCGAATACTGTGCCGGCTGAAAGGCAGCTGCTCAAGCGGATCGTGGTGGACGCTGTGGCGTATGATGAGAGGCTGGGGGGCTCGCGTCAAGAGTTGCGCGAGAGTGATCGCGAACTTTTTAAAGATTTGCTGCGCGTTTTGGTGGACTTGGAGTGTAGTAATGTTTGCAGGGAGTTGAGTATGAGAGGTTAGCCGTTTTATGGGAAGGGTATTGGAAGTATTTTGTCTGTAAGCGGGAAAATGTGAAGAAGCCCAGGTGATGAGATATCATGATATCAGAATCTCTATCTCTGTTGGCTTAGCTACCTAGTCTCTGTTAGAATTCTGCGTAACTCTTCATCGAGTTGAGCCAATATTGACTAAACATATAGCTCTATGCGATAGTAATCGACATGCCAGTCGCAAATGCAGCTTCAGCGACTAACATTTTAACTTAGATCAAACCATCTGACCATGCCGAGGTCCAGCGGTAAGCTCTTTCCGTACTAAACGGATGTAACAACTTGATCCTCTTTTTGTGTCATCCACTCTATGACGGGCCCGAAGCCGCAGTCTACCCACCGGGCGTTTAAATGGAGCAAGACAAGGACATCCTTTTGGTAAAGCTTGTAAACAACCAACTGGTACAGTTGCCAGACTCAGGTATGCTCGGTTAACCAGGAGAGGTTGTAGCCGTCAGCTAAGTGGTGCATATCGCGCAATTCATGGATCACCGTCGGAATTCTTTATATCTTCGTCACAACTCGGACTAGGTGACGATTTCGCTTGTTTGAACACCAAGTGTGCCTCATAATAGGCAAGCATCTGTTAGGGACTTATCAGAGGTGTTTTCGTGCATGGAAAAGACCTGGCATACTTTTTGAGGACACTTCTGATTGAGAACATGCAAAGGATGACGAGTATGTTGGGGTTCTTTTCCGTCGTTCCAGTGGATATAGGCCGATCTTTTTGATTCTCCAGTCTTTGAATCGGTTACCTCTTCAATATAGTCGATATTCGCGACACTGTTCTCCCAAGATCCAGGAGGAAATCTAGCAGCCTTGCGATCGTAATGTACTTGATGCTCTTCGGAATCTACCCTCTTTCTTCCATTCTTTTGAGAGTATGATGGCGATGACTGTTCCATTTTGCGCTTTTTGCCAGCCTTCAAGTCTAAGTTGCTTAATGCAAGGAGGGCGGCTCGACCACCGTGTTTCTGAAAGTATTTGTTCACTACCTCCGGTGCGGTAGCGCTTAGAATAATTAGAGACGGCACGATTTGGTAAGTGGAGAGTTACTGACAGGTTCTCCTCCGGTTCCCATGTGATGTCTTCCTCGTTTTCATACCCGTCCCACTTAATTTTGAACTCGAGTTTCTTTTTTGCATTAGCAGACAGCAGCATACTGGCTGTTGAAGTACGCACACTCTTTCCTTTAACTCGGTGTCCAAGAATGGTCTCAACTTCGAAGCCATCATCTTGAAGATCTTCGTCTTGTTCGTGATTGTCTTCTTCAATCCCGTCGTCTTCTGACTTCGGTTCCGGCTTCCTGCACGGAATCTCGTCTTCGGAGGTGTCTTCTGAATTGGCAGCTGTGCGATCTTGATTTAGTTAGTGCCACACACGATGGAAAGCAGCGGAACTTACAAGACATGGTTGAAGTTGGGGTGTGAAAGATGGTCGGCTCTAAGATTTTGTTCAGCTCTTGCGAAACAAGTGGTTAGATATTCCACCTGAAGTTTCGGGGTTTGGTGGAGGGGAGCTATGAATGATGCGCAAACATATAGAGGCTGAAAGCTCAGGTCGCGAGGCGCGGCGGGCGCGCGTGTGCCTGCATCAATTTCTAATATGGCTTGGCGATTCATTTTTGAACTTCCACCAAAAAATTCAGAGAACATACCACCATCGCATCGACTTAAGAAACAAGATTATTTACCTTTACGCGTCTGCACTATCCGTCGGAGACCGGCCTTCTTGACTGCTGTTCCTCTATTGTTTCGAGGCATTTCGTAACGCCTGTTTGAAGTAGAGCAGAAGCTAAAGGGCTGTGAAGATGGCGATGCGTAAGTGATTCAAGCACTGTTGGAGAAGCGAAGTGGCTGTAAAGCGAAAATGAAGGATAAAAGCGCTAACTTCAGCTGTAGAGCTCGATATGTCGAATGCGCGGGTGATGCAGGATGAACAAGGCAGACCTTTTATCGTCGTCCGAGACCAAGCGAAAAAGACAAGACTTTACGGTAATGACGCAGTCAAATCACACATTCTTGCCGCTCGAACGGTTGCGGATATCGTCAAAACCTCTCTGGGCCCACGCGGCCTGGATAAGATCTTAATATCTCCCGATGGAGACATCACAGTCACGAACGATGGAGCCACAATCCTCAGCGAGATGGAAATCTCAAACAACGTGGCAAAATTGCTGGTGGAACTATCAAAGTCGCAAGATGAAGAGATTGGAGATGGTACAACAGGCGTCGTTGTCCTCGCTGGTGCACTACTAGAACAAGCAGCCGATCTGATTGACAAGGGCATACATCCCATCCGAATAGCAGATGGCTACGACGAAGCTTGCGAAGTCGCGGTGGCGGAACTTGACAAAATCTCAGATACAATCCCATTCTCGCGCAGCGACACAAAGAACCTCATTCGAGTAGCAAAGACATCACTAGGGAGTAAGATCGTTTCCAAAGCACACGACCAGTTTGCTCAGATCGCTGTCGACGCAGTACTATCCGTTGCTGACCTGGAACGGAAAGACGTTGACTTTGAGCTTATCAAGGTTGATGGCAAAGTTGGTGGTGCGCTTGAGGATTCATTGCTTGTCAAAGGCGTCGTCGTCGACAAAGATTTCTCACATCCTCAAATGCCATCCGAAGTTCGAGACGCCAAACTCGCCATTCTCACTTGTGCATTCGAGCCTCCGAAGCCGAAGACAAAGCATAAGCTCGACATCACTTCCGTGGAGGAGTTCAAGAGATTGCAGAAGTACGAAGCCAACAAGTTCGAGGAGATGATTCAGCAGATCAAAGACACCGGTGCCAATGTCGTGATATGTCAATGGGGTTTCGACGATGAAGCCAATCACCTCCTACTCACCAACAAGCTACCGGCCGTACGATGGGTTGGAGGTCCAGAGATTGAACTCATCGCCATCGCCACAAACGGTAGGATAGTGCCACGATTCGAAGATCTCACATCAGAGAAACTAGGACGAGCTGGCGTAGTACGAGAAATGACATTCGGCACGACAAGAGACAAGATGCTAGTCATTGAAGAATGCGCAAACACTAGAGCCGTAACTGTCTTTGTCCGTGGAAGCAACAAGATGGTACGTATTGGATCTTCAGCCTTGTGAAACTTTCCCGACCGTTGGAAATGCAAGGCTGAGTAGTAAATCCCGATACCACGGACCCCCACGGAAACAGACCCTGTGCTAATCATGTCACAGATCATCGACGAAGCAAAGAGATCGCTTCATGATGCACTCTGCGTGGTGCGAAACCTCGTACGAGACAATCGTGTCGTATATGGCGGTGGAGCAGCTGAAATTGCTTGCTCCTTGGCAGTGGAAGACGCAGCGGTGAAGGTGAGTGTCACTGCGAAGGAAGTGTCGATATCAAAGATTTGCTAACGACATGCGCAGAGTCCAGGATTGGAGCAATACGCGATGCGCGCCTTCGCTGAAGCACTCGATGCCATTCCCATGGCGCTCGCCGAAAACTCCGGGCTGTCCCCGATCGAGACTCTCGCCGCCATAAAGTCGCGGCAGGTCAAGGAGAAGAGTTCGCGGCTGGGCGTGGACTGCATGCAGACTGGAAGTAACGGTGAGTTCAGATGACCCATCTCCTTCCTCATTTCGTGATTCCATTTTGGCCACCCGCTGCTTTTCTGCGGCGCCGATCATGCGGACAGCAGGACGCAGCGTGCAGCAGCGTTGCGCAGCGAGGCTTTCGGGCCCATATGGTCAAATGGATTTTCTTATTGCCCGGTAGCGAGCGAGTGAGCGAGCGGTGGTGCCTACGGGCGTTTCGGAGTTGCGTGCCGCCAACCACACACCGCATCACCAGCCCGTGGCTAAAGAGGCAGTTGGCAACCCCCACGCCCCGGCAATCCGGGTCCCCAATGCCCATATCGTGGCCAGGCGATATCGTTGGGCCATCGGGGGAATAATTCGCAGGCTGGGAGCCAATATCTCCACCACCGCGTGCTGGCCACACAGAGCCCTCGCTGCCTAAAAGCGGGTGACGTTTCTTTTGATTGGCCCGTTCTCGGCGCTGCATCACAGACACGAATTTCCACTATTAGGTGCTCCTGCTAACAAGCGCCCAGACATGCGCGAGCACTTTGTGATAGATCCCCTCATCTCGAAGCGCCAGCAGCTGCTGCTGGCCACCCAGCTGTGCCGGATGGTCCTGAAGGTGAGTGCTCCGATCCCCAATTCCCCGCTACCTACCACCCCACCGCCGCTATCGCGCGACGTGTTTCCGTCGTGTCGGCCGCGTCGCCGCGATGCTGAGCAGCAGATGTGACTCGCATTCCCATCACGTCCGCATTCCAATCAGCCCCCAGCCGCTGTTTCCCTCCGCTCCGGGACCCCCTTTCTCCGCTAATGGGAGTGCTGCCCTGCCTCGCGCAAAAATAAACCGCTCCGTTTGCGTCGCTGCGACCGCGAAAGCGGCGGGTGCCACAGCGCGCGGTCGCGCCCGCCGTTTGCTCTGCCGCGTTCCAGCCGGCCGCGGCCTGCCGCGACCGACGGCCGCTTTGCGACACGGCTGCGATTTGTGCTTTGCGCGTTGGCTGCTGTTGAGATGAGACAGCGACAAAGGGTCGTCCTCCTTATTGCGTGGGTAGCGAAGAGGGTCTAGAGAGCGGGCGGGCCGCGTGCTGTTCGGGGTTGTGGGGAAGGGAGATCTGCCCGTGCGTGGCTGCGTTGGTGCGCCCGATCGACCCCCTGCTTGTGCTACGTAGATCCGGTTGCTGATGGTGGGTCGTACGAACAGGTTAACAATGTCATCGTTACTGGAAACGATGAGAACGACTTTTGAGCGAAATCCGTGCGATATCAATTGCGCGTGTACTCCAGGAGCTGGAGATGGGATTGGACGGGTGGAAAGTTGCTGTGAGATCGAGGGCGAGTGCTGCACGCAAACGACTTTGGCCATGACCTACTACGATGGAGCACGCGACCTGTCGAAGAACGGTTTCAAAAGGCTATCTTGCATTTTCCGGAGCTGTCACATTCGATGATCTAGATGTATATCTGGCATCTGTCATTTTCAGCCTAGGTAGATCCTCGATATCGTCCTTGCCATCAGCAAGTACCGAATCCTATATCTTCTTCCGACAGTTTTCATGTTAATCCTTCAACGTGTCTCTACTTCTTTGAAACGTTGATAAATAATCATCGAGGAGATTTACGTAGGGGATGTTGCACTAAATAGTGGTGCACAATGCGATTGCGATTGCAGCCGAAACCGCCCTTTCCCTTGCCTAAATCTCGGACCCGGAGAAGCTCAAGGAACTGCGTCAAGGTCTTACATGTCACAACTGCGTCAATCCAGGACGTCGCGCTAAAGACTGTGAGAAGGCCAAAGTGAAGCCCTGCAAGAACTCAAGTGCTCGAACTGCGGAGCCTTAGGTCACGCAGGTACTGACTGCCATGAGATGCCGAAGGACGCCTCCAAGCCTCAATGGGGGAGGAAATTAGCACAAGTCTTGTTAATGATGGTCTCCAATGCCCGCTGATATACTCTTTTCTATAGCTTGGAGAACGGTGGCTTTCGATGGCGCCCACAAGCACATCTTCCACTGCCAAGTCCAAATTGTCGATTCTGAAGGGTTTCGTAGGAGACTTCATATTACTTACGGAGCCGATTAAGAAGCGAAATTCTTTATGACTTCTTACTAGCCATGCAAGATGTAGGCTTCCTTTTCGAGACAGAGCCTTACGTTGCCTCTGGTCCCAATTCAAGAGAACTTATCGTGCGAATAGGGCGTACTTATAACTTTCTTATTCCTAGGTACATTGACTCGCTGGTATATTTCTTCTTCCACAATTAAAACTTCTATGCGTTGCTGACGCCATCCAAGATCAATCTTCAATGACAGTGAACAACTCTCCCAAGCCTCGATTATCCATGACGACATGCTATTCCATGCGTCACATAACCTACAGCTTCTCATATCCTGCAAATAGCACATGTGGAGCCTCGTTGACGTCTTCGACTAAATTCGTTGCGTTCGATCCACGTCCATCGTAGGTTGGACTGCTTGATTATGACGGCCAAAGTTCGCTCCCGTGAAAGCGCCCAAGGACAGCCGTGATCACTCCGTAATGTTGGACTCTTCATTGCCGCTTCAACAGGTCAATTAAACTGTCAATTGGATATCGGCTAATCTCATTCGCATCTATGGGCTTTTTTCATAACGAGCCAAGAATCAAGCAGTGAGATTGGCAATCGATCCAAATGCTAACATGTCGATACTAGTACAATAGAATAAGGTATGTGATCTTACAGCAACGATAGTGAGTAATGGATGGCAGCTTCGATTGGCAATGATGTCCATTGCGATATCATGGCGGTGGTAAAGCGCATGGGCATTTCCCTCTCTTCCTGGAGAATGAATTGAAGAGCTGTTGGAAGCGCCGTTGTAGGTTCTGCGTACCAGGATGCACGCTCAAAAATAAGGGCATTAAGTGGATGAAGCTTGAAGCCAAGTAACAATTTGATCGTGGAGGAGCAAAGCAATCCAACTAGGCCACACGTGACCCCGTTCAATCCATGACAACAATGGAATGACGATCTTGTGTCTCGGTCTTCAAAGGGTTCGGGCAGCCGGGCTGATCACTCGATAACACAGGATGAAGATATGCTATTCGGCCCACAGCAAATGGAATTCATTCTGAACCTGCCGAAGATCCTACCTCACCATTTCACGCTCACGTTCCGCTCTTCTTCTTACCACTTTCAGCCTTGTCCTTGCTCTTAGCGCTACCAGCTCCAGGCTTTCTCTTGAACTTCCGCGGATCCTTACGCGACATCAGCTTCTGATCCCGAGTACCTACTCACAAGTTAGTTCGACATCGGAGACAGCTCTGCAACTTCGGTCAAGCGAATCAAAGCAGATGAGAATAGACATAAAGAAGCTCCGAGGAACAGCCCGACGACCGCCTCTCTAGGCCAAGCACTGAGCAAATCCGCGAGGATATCGTACCAAGCCGTCGCATGTGGAGCACCCGAGCATTGCAGTCCCCGAACGCCAGCTAGCCCAGCCATTGCGCACGCCAACGTCGATCCGGGGTGCGCCCGCGCAATTCCCCAACGCTCGAGGATCGTGCATACGACAGCACAATGCCTCGACGCCGTCCACGCAACAAGGTAGGTGTTTATCAGCGCCTTGCACCCGCCGCTTTGCGTTGACGAGCGGCAGAGGCAAGCGATGCGTTCGTTGAGCCCGCTGCGGCAGGCCGCACTGCCCTGCCCTGCCTGCCCCGCCGCCCCATGCCGCGGCCCTTGCAGCCCCGCCAGGAACAGGCACCTGCCGCCCGCATTCTGCGCTGCGCAGACGCCTGGCCTCGCGTCCCGGCCGCGTGCCGCTCCCGCTGGCCGCGGCCGCGATGGCTCGTTTCACGGCCGCTGCGAGTTGCGTTCTCTGGCGGTTTGTGCCCGCCGTCGAACCTCGGTGTGCTCGAAGCGACGGGCGTGTTCCTGGACGCGCACAGATGGGCGGGAAAGGGGCTGGAGTACGTAGCGAGGGCCTAGGGAGCGGGCGCGCGAACGTGGAGAAAGGCAGAGCCTGCAGCTCGATCCTCGGCAGCGCGAGTCACGCCGGCGAAGCGACAATGGTAATCAAACGGCGCGCGCTGGGAAAGAACGAAAACGCGTTGGGGAGTGCTGCGTTTGCGCGGGCTTGCATGAGCGAGGAGCGAACGAAGGACATGGCTCCGGTGCGCCGGGGATGGGTATTCCAGGCCCACGTTTCTGCGCCCGCTGCAGATTCGGCGCGGCGTGCCTATCGAGTTTGCGGCTGGGGTTTTGCCAGCGGGAGAATTGGAGGGGCCTTGCAGACTTGGTGGTTCGCGACTGTGCGAGGCGGTGGTTTTGGCTCCCTGGACGCGACGGCGCCGGGGACAGGGTGACGGCTACGGCTGTTGGGGACGGCAGGTGTGGTTGGCGCAGGAGCCTGTAACTGCGCAACGGGTGAGGAATTCCCAGGGCGCCGTCGACGTATTGAAGGTTGCGGTCTGAGTGGTGGGAAAAAGAAAACCGGCTAAAGTCTGAAACGTGATTGGGAACAAGCAGCCATTTCGGTTTGGTCCGAGGAAAGACGCTTTGGGCAAAAGAAAGAAGGGTTTTTGTTAACGAACTTACCCTTACCACCTTCCCAAAAGCCGTGGCCCTTCCTCGCGATCAATGAGGCGTGGCAGACGCCACAGTCTTCCGGGCGATAGTTCTGCTCTCGAGAGCCTAGATCGGAATTTCCGAAGCGGTTAGCTGAATATTGATGATTGATTGAACGTCGGAAGGGAGAAATATAAATTGAAAGCATACAAAAGCCACTGCTGTAATGTCAGCCGACGCTCATCGAATCGGAAGTACGATGCGGGGGAGCAGGGAAAAGAAATCAGCACGCGGCCAAAAGGCCGACCTAAGGCTTCCCAGTGTCGTGCTAGATATGTTGGAGACATCATAGTTCTCCGGTCGGGCAAATCAACGGCTGCAAGATGCACAGGGGATCGACAATCACTGACCAAATCATCCGGTTCGCGTGCTCGTTTGGGTGATCACTAGCTTCGTCGTGACATCTGGGTTGGGAGTCAGTGGGTTCGATGTCATGAGCTGGCTGAACATCCACTGAGGAACAATAGACTTCTCCGCTCCACTGTACGCCCCCGTTGCAACCCTGCCCTTTGGGTCCAAACGGTCGCGTGGAGAGACGCGCTGTCCGTCATAGCCCATTTGCCACTTTGTTCGCTTACCTATCACATGGGAACACTCTGCTGCAGCATGAAAACCTGTTGATGTCAATAAACTTCGGGGTGCAAAACAAATCCGGAAGAAGCGCAATTCGAGTCAGGCGCGTCTCTGAATGTGGCCCTCACCTGAACCATCGATACTGGGCAATGGCTGTTAGTTTAGTTCGAAGACTACGCACAAGCCGAGTTTGCAAATCTCACCGACTTTGCGTAATGTTGGCATCTACCGCGGCGCGGCAGTTCCTGTCCGGCGGTAATTCCAAGGCGTTCGTTCTTCTGCGTGGAGCAATGCACAAGTTAGATCTCCACTCAATCTCGTCAATACGATGGTTTCGGTTGACGTGCCGGCAAACCACAGGGCGTGCGAAGGGTAGCGAGGCAATCGGCATATCCATCGATCCGAGTAGGCCATCCAAATTGCGGCCCAAAAATGGGAAAACTTACAGGTTTCGTCCGCTTTGGCGCACGGCTCGCATCAACTGTGCACGAGGCGCTCCGTCAACAATTGAGAAATGCCGTTGGATCAATGGTTCGCGTTGTGGTAAAGCAGCGAAGGGATGTCGCCGAACACCATTAGCTTACCTTGCGCCGAGCTCACTCGCAAGAACTTGACATCAACAATGCGGAAACCTACGACGCACCACCCGGCATCAGTCACTATGTCATCTCCCGAACAGGAAATAGGGCATGAAGAAACGCACTCATTCTCCGGTGGCACTCTCGACAAGTTGCCATGCTAGACTCGCCTCGGACGGCGACAACACCAGCCGAGTACGGTGTTGAGCACTCTGCGCAAGTCGGCACGAAATTACTGATCATGGTGAGTTTAACTCTTCAATTGCGAGTGGTCATCATCGCGATACGCTGGTCGGGTGCTCCATAACGGCCAGGTGGGAGTGCAGATGACATGAGACCGGGGACTCGGTACCTGGGAAGGAGATCGACAACGGTACATCCGTCCATATCAAGGTATCCAGCGCGCATCGAGTTGGCGTGGACGAGCTCCATTCGGAAGCCTGCCGAGTCAGCCATGAAGAATAGTTTAGCAGGTGGGCAATACGCATGAGAAGCGAAAACCTTATGCAGAGCATTGTCCACGTCTTACGCGTATGGTAGTGACATACCGCACTGCATCATACTGGAGCATTTAGAGCACGGCAATCTCCTGACCGCGGAGCCTTCACCAATGCTGTTTCTGAGTTTGTTCACGTCCACCTCCTGTTTGCAACGATTGCACTTCAACGCGAGGCTTGCGCTGACGAGCTCGAGGACTTCAATCCCGTGCATCTCTAGATGCGGAAATGAGAGGAGCACGCCCCTTTCAGGTGCGGAATGTGCTTCGATGCGGCTGCTACCTTCCCCTGCAGGTAAGTCCTCACCTTTTTCTTCGTTGTCACTGTCTTCGTTCGTGTCGTAAGAGGCATCTGAACCACTTTCCTCACCGTCACTGTCGTTGTCATGCCGAGGTGTTGACCATTCAGGTGGACGCGGGATGGTGATAATGTGGCGTGCGTGAGACTCACCGGCTGAACTTGATGCCACTGTTTGTAGTTCTTGCTTGCTTGACTCACCGTATGTGTGTATATTCGCTTCAGAACGAAGCGTCTCCACAGTCGTTAATGTAGCTGCTTTCTTCCGTATCGCCAGTCCTTCCGCTACCAATGTGTGCATGTTCTGTGAAAGGAAATTCAAGTGTGATACAACTGACAGTTGTGCATTCTGTGTGGCCCGTTGTGCAAATCCTTCGATCAAATCTTCTACATCGTTTCCACTTCTGTCAGGTACCTCTATGCGGCAAGGCTCAAGATTGTACTTGGGTGGAACTACGAGCTTGACGGTCTTGATAGATTGCAATGCCAACGGCAATTTAGTTCTCTTGCGAGGTTCCACTGGCAGAGTGTACGAGACGCCGTCTGGTAGCTTTGTGAACAGTGGCATTCTTCCTAGCCGCGCTTCTAGCTGCCGTAAGTCAACATCACGCTTGCCACGAGCTTCTGCTATCTGTTCAGCAGAATAGATTAGCTGGTGATCTTTGCTCAGTTCGCTGGAGTCGGCGGATGGATCGGCAGTTTGTCTCTCACGAGATGTTGCGTGAGGCTGTGAGGCGTTTTGCGATTGTTCAGCGGGTACATCTGGCTCTCGGCTCTTCGAAGGTACTTTGCCAACGAATTTGATCGTGTCTGCCGGCGGTGTAGACAGCAAGTTCTCTAAAGTTCGGTCAAGGCTGTTGCAGTACTGCAAGAGCGTGCCATTGGGCATTCTTTCTACAATGGCATCAAAGCCTCGCTCAATGTTGATTTGATATCCGCGGCCCATGTCCTTATTTGTCACGTGCAGACGAGGTTTCGCCTGTGGATAAGCGGCTGGCACTTCGAGCAAGCATTCCAAGACGTCGAGTTCGAAAGGAAAGTCTGGATCCGAAGGTCTCAGACCGAAGGACAAGGTAGTACTTCCATCGGCAGTGGTGACAACGTTCGGAGCGAACCTTCGTGTAACTTGCGAAAGCTCAAATTCGCGGGGTCGTTCCTGCTGTATTTTCGGAATTGGTCGATGCACGGCTCTCTGATTCACAACTGCCGATGCTGTGGTCGCGATTCTGGTGTCGATGCGGTTGCCGCGAGGCGCCGCGGCCAACGGCGGAGGAGGTACCTCTCGATCGGTGCCTGCACCAAACGGCTGTTGTGCCACTGGCGCATCATGTAGAAAGCGACAAGCATCGCCATATTTGCAGCCTGGCAATCATATAGTATTAGCTGAAGGCTCAACTGTGAGTGGCTTAGATGCCTGTTTGGAGGAACGTAAAATAACATCACACGGCCACGAGAGGTAGCCGGATTAAAGCAGCAACAGCGAATGGAGGCGTGCGCGCGAAAAGTAAGACGTTCACGGGCTGCGCAGAGCCAGCAAACGCGCGGGCAACGTAAGCATTACCTGTGCTGGCGAAGAAGCGACACCGAACTTGCAGGCCCGCCTGAGCCTGAGCGGCCGGGCCTGGGTGAGGCTGATTGATGCGTTGTTCATCAGAAGGGGACGAGCCTGATACAGGTGAGCAGATGACCAGCAGGTGCAGCAGCGGCTAAGTCCGGGGCAGTTACTCAACCAGAGACAACCTTACCGGCCGGTTCCCCATTGTCGTGAGGTTGACGAGCATTTGCCGTCCAATCCAGACCTGTATCCATGTCGCAATGCCGCCTTGTCAGCGGCTGCGGAAACGTGAAGGTGTTGATGCTATCAGTGGGATAACTGGGGGTGGCGCGCACCACGAGGCTCGTCTCGTTGGGCACGGCCCGCGCCTGGAGAAGATATTAATAATTTGCGACCAGGTCACTGGACGCCTGCAGCCTCTGAAAGTGGGATGTTACGATGAAAAAGGTCGCCCAAAAGCAGAGGAGGGTGTGTCTTGTTGTTTTGCCCGCCGTGCCTGCAAAACGATGCCAGTTGTCGGACGTACCCGAAAAGATCGCCGCTCAGAATCAAGAATTTAACAGAAACGAGCAAATGTCTCGTGCTACGCCATGTTACCGTTTGACTCATCATCATAGCCAGTCGAACGTGGCGCGGGACTCGGCTGCAGTCATAAGAGGCGAAGTTCGGATGTTGAATCATCTTCACCTATCTGATTTGGGCATCATTTGAGATACTTCGTCTACAGTACTGTACATCAGACCACCATTAAGGCAGCGGCCGTAAGACGAGGAGAGTATAGTATCATGAGAGATATATCATATAAGCCCGTAACGCCGCGGCTACTCTACCCGCTATTCCATTAAGTACATGATCCATTTCACCGCGGCCCGAATCCAAGAATTAATGAATGTTCGGAAAGAGCGTGGAGGTCATCTGGTTTCCTGACCGAAGACAAACAAAGGGCTCAAGGCAGCAAGATATGGTTTTTGGTTTGGCAAAGCCTTTCGACCGACCATTCCTCCTGCCCATTTGGAGACCGGCCTTCTGTGCGTCAATGGGAATGATTTGCGTGGGCTGGCCCAACCAAAAAAACTCACCCCCGCGCAAGGCCATTGGCGACCTTGGTGGGCGCTTCTTTTTACGCAACTTTCCAGGCGGTACGTAGACGCCCAAGCCCTGCGGAGGGAGCCCGCTCTCCCGGCGGAGCGGTGGGAGAGAAGATCGTTGATCAGGATCGTCATTCATCGGATGGCAGAAATGTCACCTTGCAAAACCTGGCTGATGGCGCATTGGGATGCATGCAATGGGGCATGGGGATGTGCTGCTGCATAAGCGTGGATGCTTGCAACGTGCCCATTGTCTGGCGTTTTGGTTGCAGTCAAGAAAGAGGCGGTAAGAGACACCCCATGGCCCCAATCACAGCTAATCTTTCATGTGAGTATTTGTTGGGACAATATTTCGTTGCCAGCTAGAAAAGTGGAGAGGTCGGGAGATTGTACAATGAAGGGTACCATGAAGAGCTACGAAGCAAATTATGGGGAAATTCAGAGGTAAATGGTCCACTTTTGAACTTTTATTTATTAGGCTAGACATAGACTACCATCTCTTTCACATGAAAAGACGGCAGTGGTTCCCAGCATACAAACGCTGTCAAATCGAACTGACGCAGCCAGTGGCAGAGGCCCCATAAAAGTACAGTGCGTCGAGTTGTTGATGTTACAAGTCGATGGCAATGAGCCATGGTGGTGTGCAACCCATGTTAAAATTGAATACCTCCTTTGGCTCCTTGCTCCGGGAAAAGTCAATGCCCCAGCAGAATGCAAGCCGTGTTCCTCGAAGAACACTTTGGAGGGAGAAAAAGAAAAGGCCGTGACCTCATAAGCAGATGCAGCAAGTGGTATCTTGAAGCCGAAAATCAAATAAACACGTATTGATGTGATGCTAAACTCCGTTCCGTGAATGTCAGGTGCATCAATCAATGATACACCCGTTGTCGCTATGTGGTCGAGTCGCCATGCTGCATAGAAGAAGAAAAATGTCGCTACCATCCTTTTTGATGGTATTCCTGCAATCCAGTGTCGAAGTAATGATTCCACGAGCTTTGATTTTCTTCCTTGAGAGGATTTAGATACGGTGCGGACTGCATATTACCCGGGAATTCTTTGAGGTTTTTGACATCGTTGGAAGTGTGTCGGCGAGTAATGGATAATTTTGTGGTTCGTGGTTTCTTGGCTTGTCGTTCCCACAGTAAGTTCATCCGAACGGATTCCGTTAGCTCACTGAAAAGCATGTTGCGGCGTGTGGTGCGAGGTGAGAGTGCGAGAGAGTGAGTGTTAGAGGTGGTCATGATGATTGGTTTTGCGCGCGACGTTTGCATTTGAGAGCGGAATGCCTCCGGAACGTCTTCCTCCGTAGGTGACATGCCAATAGGACCGTTTGGAGATGATGTGCGAGATCGTCGTATTGCCGGTGTAGATCTCGATGCTGCGTTTTGCAATGCAGCGGCACGATCCTTCTCATGCATCATGCTTGTGAGAAGAGATCGGCGAGAAGTGAGATTTGGTCTTGAGTCGACTCGCTGGAACATGTCTTTATCGTCAACGAGTGGTGCATCGCTGGCTTCCGCTTCATCTTCCCATTCCTCGTCATCCTCATCTTCATATTCGATGGCGCTTTCGGATTGTTCTTCGTCCGAATCCTCAAAGACCTCTTCGCTTTCGTAGGTCTTGTCCTGGATAGTTCGAGTGAGTACTTCATCCTTGAACGAGGTGACCTTCTTGCTTTGCTTCAGGCCCTCGGACAATGAACTGCGAGTGTCGAAACGCGCTTCAAACGAACTCTCATCGCCTTCGCCTGACGATCCACCGATTTGGAACGTCGCCTTCTTTCTCTTTGGTGGAGTGGATGGTCGTGGTCCAGGTGATGACTTCAGAATGGATGAAGATGTGGATGTCGGTGCGAGCTGCACGCGAGAGCGTGCCGAGGACGAGATCTTATCCCTTGAGAATCCGCGGACGATGCTTGTGGCGCTAACCTCGGTTGAGGCGCTGTCAGTTTTTGCCAAGGAGAAGCTCATTTCGGAATATTCGCTGCCAACGGCGGTGGCAACGGTAGATGTCGAAGAGTCTGGAATGATATGAGAGTGAAATGAAGTAATGGGTGTGGGTAGCTGTTGTTCTGGTTCTGCTTCCACGTGCTCGTTGGTCACCTGCTTTGGCTCGGCAGGCGTCGGAGGTTGCACGGTAAACGAAGCCGGTAGCGGCGATAGAGGTTCGATCGCGCTCTTTTGTTTAATGGAGATGACTATTTTCTCCAGGTCAAGCGGCGATAGGTGCTTCTCCCTCCGGATTCCGCGGCAGGATTCTGAATCGAGCCTTCGGAGCTCCGGTCGGGCCGAGGTAGGACACGAATGCGTGGCGAGGTCTGTGTGAGTGCTTGATGAGTCGGATTCAAGGCTTGACGATAGTTCTGGCAGGTCTTCCGACACGGGAGTACTCCGTTTTGCGGCCGGAGCGAATGATGGTGGTAGTGATTTGCACTGGGACTGGGCGCGACAGCAGAAGCTTTCTCGACTGAAGATGCGCCAGCTCATATTCTCGTAACGCCTTCCCTCCTCTAGCATATCAGAGCACTTTGAGAACCCTACGGAACGGTGGTTAGCAGACTTCGACGCCAAAGCGGGAGCAAAGGCGTGGTAGTACCTGACCAGAGGCGGTGGAGGTGAATGACATTGCTTGTATCGACGTCGGTGAGCGATTTTGGCTCTAGATGTAATATCTGAGGACGAAACGGCATGGTTGCTCGGGACGCGCTCGAAGGGACGAGCTCGCTCGAAGGGAAGCGCGGTTGTTATCAGATGACGGCGTCGGTCGATGGTACTTGGGACTATGGCGTCAAGATGCACGAACGGCGCGGGGACAGGTTGAGAGAGAAGCTGGCGTAGTCATGTGTAGGAATTGCTGGCGTGCGATGGGAAGGGTTGAAAGGCGACTTGGGTGTAGGAGTAGTGTTTCTAGCGAAACTTGGGAGCGGCTCGACTATGTAGTTGTTCGTGGGGGAGGCGTGATGGGAGTGACGAGGGAACAGAGGCTATGAAAAGAGCGATCCGGCGTGAGCGAGTCTGGAGCGTGACCTTGACCTGGCAAGCCACCACTTGACCCCTACCCGCGGACGTAAAAGCAGCGGGACCGGTGCAAAGGTAGAGCTTTATCAGGCCACGGGTGGGATCCAAAGCCCGGAAAGCCAAAACGCCAAAAGCCACGCGGAATGCGGAAGGCGACTGGGTAGTGGGTGTGCCACCGGGGGGGGGCCGGTTTGCGAAGGCGAGGGGGTGGACTACTGGTGGCTGGCAATGGGAAAGAAGACGTTGCCAGGGCCTATTGCCGGGCCCTATGCTAAAGGGTACCCAGCCCGTTTGTCACTGTTCTGTACTGGTGGTCATGCGCTCTCCGACTGGTAGATCATGGATTGCCCGTGCGAAGTCCGTGGTTGCGTTCCTGGACGACTGGGTACGAAGTTACTTTCTGCCTCTGTACCTTTCGTGTCCATTTTTCCGATTCATCCCGCGCCGTCACTCTGACACCTACTTACGCATTTCCTATCATATGTACATCACTGCTCGGGCCATGACGGGTATGTCTTCTGTGCATGTTCCAAATCAACACTCTTTCTCCGCAACCTTCCCACTCACACGCATACGCACACACTGACAACGAGCCATTGCCAACCGTCAATCCGTCCAAGCCTTTTCCCTGTCGTGATTCGTGAGCCATCAACATTCGATCGGTCGAATCCAAGCCTCGCTCACTTTCCCGTGTTCCCCGCTGGCGGTAGCGCATGGCGTATAGAGCGAGCAGAAAGGTAGCGCAGATTCAGTCGCAAGCCATATCCCGGCAGGGGTTGACTCAGACGTGGGAGCTAGATGCGGATTTTCGGTCGTTCACTACCGGTGTGCGGCGGCGGCATCACGAGGCTTGCCCAAATTAATTAAGTAGCCAAGACACCAGAAAGGTTCTCGTCGAGCAGCTCAGCTTTCGCTCCGTCGCTTGCTTTGCCACTTCGAGCAAGCTGACCACGACCGTTGACTCCTTCATCCAGCTCAGGCGGCCGTCGAAAGCTTAAAGCTTCGAATCAGCGTCTACGGTAGCATCTGTATTGATTGAATGGCTGGCGTGGATGCAGTTGCTCTGCGCTCCTACCGTAGCAATGGTAAACTGTGACCGACTCTGCAACAAACGGACCAACTCAATCCGTAACAGCTGCGTTTCATCACATTCCCTCTTCAGCGACAGACGAGTCAGACCTTTGCCCTTTGCGACTCTTGTGGTCGCGCAATAAAACCACACCTCATGTCTTTTGCCATCTGCTTCTTCGCAGCTTGATTTTCGATGGGCGATAACAGTGTGGTTCCCGTTTCGGTGAAAGCCTCAATCACATGGAAATACAACGACGGAGGCGGTCAAGTAACCAGCAGACGAGACTGGCCAGCTGAATAATCGGGTCTTGTGCTTGGGGAAACGCATTTGCAGCTGTGGCGCTGTTCCTTCCATCGCGCTCAGCATCTTGCCCAGCCACAGTCTTTCCGCCCACGTAATGCGGGTGGGTTGAAGCCGCTGCCTTTACGCTTCTCAAGTCTAAACTGGCGTCAACGGCGGTAGTACAATGTTTGGCGGCCTGGATCGATGGGGTCTTTGGGCGGGATGGCGAGGTCAGAAATTTGGGAGCAAGCAGATGACCAGCTCCTCTGGCCGTATCTGCGGTTCCAGGGCGCAGCGATTGTGTTACGGCAGCGAGCTTGCGGTGTACGCCCGCAAACGGCGGCCGTGGGGTGCACGCTGCTGCTCTCTCTCTCGCACAGCCTTGCCCATCCTCTGCGATTCCTTCAGCTGGCAGGTCACACGCAGATCCGATTCTCAGATACGGGGTAGATGGGGTATCCAGGCTGTCGCTGGGCACACCGAGGGCCCCAAGTCAGTCGCCAACCCGCCAATTTGCGGGGCTCCCAAAAGGCATTGGGCTCGCCGTGCGCTTCGAGAGCCGTCACCTGAGCCCCTTCGAAACCTGGATCCAGGCTCCTTCAGGATCGATCCTTTCTCCTTCTTTCTGATGCCATGCATGTATACCGTCAGCTTTAATAGGGGACAAGCGTGAGAGCGCGCACGTGTGCCCTTCCCAAAACAACCATCTTCGCCACTATCGCCCCAGGCCTTGAATCTCGGCCTCCCATTACGTTTCGAATTACATTCGTACTTCGCTGACAATCCATGAACGCTTACCTTATGCAGGACGCTGTGTACAATATTTGAGCGCCATCTATCATTTATTGTATGTATTGGTATTGGTGCTTCGATGCAGGTCTAATGAATTCAGCTTATTCCGAAAATCCCCGGCGCCGAACCTCGGATCTTCCATCGTCTGCGGAGCTGCCATTCTTCGACCACAGTGCCCTCCTGGATTTATGCAAATGACCTTAAGAAATGTCTTGAATGTCTTGCTTCTGTTAGAATGGCAAGACGCTTTGACAACCGATTCATGAACTGGAATCCTTCGAGTCGTTCTTCAACATAGCTCACCGAGGCTTCTCCGGTGGCCTGATTATACTGGTATACAACACCGTTCAGAACATCTCCCTGCGTTCGCTGTTGTACCTGCATCTGGAGTGCATTGTACCCGAACGACTCCCGATAGTGCAATGGCCCGACTAGCTTCTTGCTCGAGCCAAGCCATCGCCTATTCCTAGATTGCGCGTCCAAAGTCAAAGCTGTTTATGCAACGGAAGCTTGACGGTCCATGTAACTCGCAATACCCGGCCCAGGACCGATGCCTGGCAGCACATCAATGCGGAGAACCGGAAGAACTCCGCACCTTGCGAGTGTCCTCCGTGCCATCCTTGCCGCTCTCCGCGTGCCTTTTCTCGGCCTTTGGGATGCGCTAATTCCTAGCTGGCACTGGTGAGAGCCCGTAGCGACTTTTCGCCGTGGAACAGAGCACTACTCCACGGTCGGACGCCAGTTCGTAATCTCGCCCGCTCCCGTCCTCATCTGCGCTGGCCGTTGGAGCGTGCGGCACAATAATCCTCCCTTCCTTCATTCCTTCCTTCCTGCTGCCCGGTTTATTGATGCACCGTGGTTCGTGTCGACAGCCTGAGCTGGCGATCAACCGGCGGAGAAATCGCTGATTGCTCCGTCATCGCCGCTGAAAGCATTTGGGGATGCAGGCCGCCGGATCAGCAGACCAGTAGCGGCGACCGCTAAGCAGAGGGCAGGGCGGGATGGGGACTCCGAGACCAAGTCCCCGGGTGCGCTACGAGGGTGCTTGTTCGGCTTGGGATCCGCCAGCATGGTTCGCTCAGCCAGCGGGTGGGATGAGAGGATGGAGGGTGTGGTCGCAGGGGACTGTGGCGGACGCCGTGTTTTGCTGCCCATTTGCCTGTGGGTCCGGCCTGCTCGCCGTTGCTTGCTTTTCTCGCTCGCGACCCTTTGCGAGCATGCCACCGAGGTCCCGAACAAGTCTCCGAAAGTCAAATGGCAGCTCGATGGCTTTTCTGTGTCATTCGCGTGCTCAATGGGGAAGCTGCTGAAGTTGCAGTGCTACGGTGAGCTGCCACGCACTAGATGCCGTGTTCTCTTACTAACTTGCAACTGATAAATGCCTTCTGGGTGATGACTACGACGAGTGATGAAGCACTAGCGACATGGGAAGGGTGAGTTGCGATTCACAGTGGCCGCCATTGGTCATTTCTATGACCGCTCATCTCCCTCTAACGGCGAAGCTTTTTCACCACGTTCACCACTCGATAAGCTTCATTTGACTGCGCCGTAACGCAATACTACGTGCAATGTCAGTCATGGCAAAATATTGTATCTTCGATCTTCCTGACGCGCGTTGATCTTTCCAGCTGCCTACTTAGTAACTATTATCCGCCAGCCTGCGCCTAAGGGCTTTTATCTCCCCACGCCAACAATTGCCCGCCGCTTCAGCCATCTCGCAAAGCTTTCACCTTCGCCAACCTCAACGGCTTTGTATCCTATCTTCCAACAACCCTGGCCGTCATCCCGCGCGCCACGGGAACCCTCATCCAAGGTATCGTGACGCCGACTGGCCGTTCCAACTCTCTCATCGTTTCCGATCCTGAGCATGGGGCGGGGGGAAGAGAGCAAAGGGTTCCGCCGCCGGGTCACGGATTGTGACTTCCGGCGGTTGGCTTGCGTGCCGCAGAGGCTGGGAGGCTCGCTGGGAAGGCAGCGTGCTGTTGTTGGGGGGCACTGCGCCCGCCGCATGCTTTTGCTCACACGTGCTGCGTGCGACGGATCAGGGGCGCCTCCGTGCTGCCCGCTCCCAAGGATCGTTTTATTGTCTCGGCCGCGCTGGAAGAACAAATGTTCAGACAGCGATTCAACAATGTCCGGCGGCGCAAACGAGCCAGGAATCCAGGTCTCTAGATGCTTCTTCTTGCTCTGGTGGCGATTGATCTTCCAGGTTTGAAAACAGGGACGGCTTCAGCAGACGGAGTTGCGTGCGCGTGAAGCCAATGGCAACATCTACTGGTGGAAAGAGCGTGGTACCTGCATAAGCGTTCCTGACCCAAAGCTAAAATCTCCTAGAAAGTTCCACCAGTCCAGGAACCCGCACCGTGGCAGCCGGTCCTGAGACGGACGCGGAGCGACCTTCATGAGATTGATCTCGCTACCCGCGCCCCACCAGGGCTCTCCATTCACTTGCTCTGTCCCTGCTTCAAAGCAGCAAGAGAAATGGGCAACGGCGCATCGTACCGCCCCCGGCAGCAGCAGCGTGGGATGCTCGCGGGCGGGCAGCGCACGCACGCGGCTCCGTCACTATCACACGTTTGGGCGCGGTCATCACCGCGCGCGGCACCGCCATTGGCGTGCGCCGCCGCCCGCAATCTCGCTCTGTCGCTCCTCCACATGCCGGTTCTGCGAGCTTCGCGCCGCGCCGCTGCCCTGCCCGAGCTCCCCTCGTTCTTGTACCCCGTTGCGCCCGCCGACCCGAAGCCAGGGCGCAGGCCTCCGGCCTCCGAGCCGCCGCCGCCGCTGCTGCGCTCGTGGAATCCGGCGGCCGGGCACTGGGACGGTGATCAGCGACAGCGAGGGGAGGGGAGTGGGCTGCGTGTCGTGCTGTCGCGGGTGAAAGGCAGGAGGCGGGCAAAATCTCCCCTTGCGCTGTTGCATTGTTGGTTCCCGGGGCCTTGGTACCGGTCCGAAGAAGCAACGATTTATCAGCCCACGGACGAGATCGATCGCTGGGACGGAACGCTGGCGAGGTTTGATATGCTAATCACTTCGCGCTGTGGCATGGTGCTCCTTGTTAGTGACGGATCGTATGAGAACGTGGGTGCGCGCCTTCAAGTGACTCGCTCGTCGGCTTGGTTGGCTGCTTTTGCTTTGTTGTAAGAGTTGATATTGAGATCTTTTCAGGAACCAACCACGATCTACGTCTTTTGGCAGCTGCAAGGTAGATTCAGTGGTGGATCTCGATCTCATTGCATCTAGATTCATAGCCTCATTCATCTTACGGAATAGAAATGAAGCCTTGAAGATGGTTGTGGTTGTTCACTCTCAGGGACCTGTGTAGTCTGGATTTCATCACGTATCATTCATATTTTCTAATAAGTTTCATATTCCAAGTTCTATTCTGTCGTAGGTGCCCATACAATCATTCGACATAACCACCACAGTACTGTAACATGAAAGCCGGGTACAATTATTCCTCCGGTCACATAGACTTCTTCCCACCGTAACATCGGCATTTTAATCCCCATCATTCGCCGTAATCAGACAACGACTCTTCCCTTTCCTGTACGTCTATCCTCTCATCTCCATTCCGTGACTCCGCCTCTTAGACCTTCGCGCTCTCACCTTCCTTCTTCTCCTCCTTCTTATCCTCCGCATCAAACCTCAAGCTCACGGAATTCACACAATGGCGCTCATCCGTGGGCGTCGGAAAGCCCTCTCCCTTAAACACATGGCCCAAATGCCCACCGCAGTTGGCGCAGACGATCTCGGTGCGCTCCACGCCGAAGGCGCGGTCGACGCGGCGCTCGACCGCGCCCGGCACGGCGTCGAAAAACGCCGGCCACCCGCACCCCGACTTGAACTTGGTGTCGGCCTTGTACAGCGGCGCGTCGCACGCCGCGCAGTTGTACGAGCCCGCGCCCGGGTAGTGCTTGTCGTACGAGCCCGTGTACGGCGCTTCGGTGCCCGCGGTGCGCAGCACTCGGAATTGCTCGGGTGTCAGCACTGCTTGCCACTCTTCTTTGCTCTTTTGCACCGGGTAGTTGCTCGCCATTTTGGTGGGTGTGCTGGGGGTCGTGCTGAATAGTGAGCTTAGGAATGGGATTGGCATCGATGGACGGAGTAGTTTTGGTTGGAAAAATAGCCTCAGTTGGGTAGCTCGGTGGAATTGTATGGCGTTGAACGTTTGGAGTGTTCTTAGTAGTGTTGGAATCGATGGGATGCGCATGGGAACTTATATTCGCGTGTTGTATTTATGATTAGGAAGACGGAAGTTCAGGTATTTGAGAATATGCAGTTGACAAATGTTTGTCGCAGCTCTACGCCTCGGATGCGTCATCGCGCTACAGCGAATCACAAGAATTTCAGATGGCCTGGAAATGCTTCATCCTTGAAATCTGTCAGCCTTGACATTCTGGACTCTTCCTTAGTTTCTAGAACCTTATACAGATCCGTTGTACCATCCCTAAGCTTCCTCTAGCAGGACAGTCGATTATTCCTAGCTGTACCATCTTCCAAACACAGGCCTAGTCAAGAGCTTCGACCAGTGGGACGAAGCAATAGTAGAACTTGATCCATTAAGCTTTAGAATCTCCTCCAAGCCCTCCTCTACGGCGAAATTATCACGCAAGAACTTCTCAGCGGAGACTTTCGAGCCATCGACCTATAGATATTTAAATAAGTTAAGTCTCTCACATCGTTAGTCACTAACCTTCATTTCCTCGTTCAGATCTGCACCATGCAGAACAAATAACCTTACGATTTTCATGAGTCGCTGTTTTGCACCTAGGTCGAACAAATAAGCAACTCTGCCGGTTCGAAGATCCCTCAAGTAATCACGAGCTACCTCCAGACATTGCCGCCAACATGATGTGTCTTTGAATCTTAGGTTGGGGCTCTCTCCAGCCTCCAGAATCAAGCGAACCATATGTTCTTGTGTAAAACTGAAATCCCAATTGAACCATTTATCATCATGAAAATTACAGCATGCGAAGTTGAGAAGTGGCCTCATACGCGCAGCGCGTTGGTGAGAATGGATAACCAGTGGTGTTTGCTTGATTCTCCAGCTAACATAACGAAAATGAGACATCGTAACGAGCATAACAACGAAAGCCGTTCGCTTGCCCTTCATGGGCTGGTTTGGCTTTCCAAATGCCACTTTTTCTGCTTGCATTATAATTTTATTCAGCTCTTCAAAATCGGCATTCGGTTGGCATTCGCAGCGCATTTCGTACCGCACGAGTTTCGTCAAAAGCTCCTCAAAATCGAACTTGATAATCTTAGTAGTAGGCAGCGCCTTGCTCTTCGTGAGCAGTGCTCTGACTATTCGCATTTCCGCATTAAAATCTGAAGACACATATGGTTGAAGCATCTGTTGAACATCTCTTGATTTCACGAAATCCCGAGCGGTACGGTGTAAGAAACCAACGTAATGAGTAGAGATTGGATGTTTGGGTCCGTGATGGCCAACTTTCTCCCTGGCTTCCAGAAGGCCTTTTGTGCGTCCATCGAGACGTCTGCGCATGTCATCATGTCTCCTGAGTACTTCTTTCTCAGTTAGCGGGTTTAATTTCGCATACAGATCGAAATTCTCGTGTTCATCCAGAAACCAGTATGTCATGAGGCTTAGTGGTTCGGAAGCAGCGAGGCATTTCTGGAAAGTCTGAGCCGTATGGGACCTATAGACTGGTTCGATCGAATCAAGCATGTGCTGAAAGTACTCGTCCAGACGAGTCGGGGGAGCCCTTAAACGTTCTTGCAGAGTGGAGATTTGGTCGGCTTGGGTCATCCCCCTAAGCAATGACTGAACAACGAGATAGACCCAGAGGAAGACACCTTCTGCCTTCTCTACTACTTCATCTTCCAGTCCAATGTATCCGGCATCCTCAGATCGCAACTGGCGGAATCGCGCGCTTTCTTCTAATTTGGAGTGCACATACATCTTGATATCTTCACGTGTCAAATCTTCCAGCTTCATGTATCTTTTTAGGTTCCCACCGAAGGCGTCGTGGAAAACGAACCACGGTCGATTCGAGACGCAAAGCTTTATATCAGCAGATATTGTGAGTTTTTCCAGCATCTTGACGAGTCCGCTATGATCTCCTTCCGTTGACTCGTACTCATCAAGACCATCGATAAAGAAGCAGAATCTCACAGGCATGACCTTGAATTGTACCAGCTTCTTTAACGAATCTAAAAGAGTGGCGGTGGTCCAATGGAAAGCAATACGATCGTAGGGGACATCCCAACCCAAATGTGGCCAAAGCTGCTGAATGAATGACGGACATTGTCTTAGGACCTCGAAAAGCAGGCCCCGAAGTAAGCCTTTGAACGACTTTTCTAACTCAGAGCCGGCATTCCAGAAAAAGAACTCTGCGCAAACTAGTCTCTTTGAACCAGCCCAGATACCAAGCTCTCTCATAGTCCGCTTATGTCGGTAAATGAATTTTATTAGCGTTGACTTCCCACAGCCTGCCTTTCCCATGACCCAATAGATTCCAGACTCAGTCCTCATCCATTCCGTGAATTCTAGCGGTTTGTCCGACGATGGCAACTTGTCTTCAAATATCCATCTGAAAGTTTGCGCGTGAGCCTCGGGTACATCATGATACCGAAGCCCCATCCGTTCGAAGTGAAGCCTTTGCAAAACGGACTGGTCGTAGGATACTTGTTTGCACTGAAGGGAGAGTCGTGTGAGAGAGAATGCAAGATCGCTCATTCGCTGAGACAATAAAGAGATATCATCTTGCGATACCTCTGACTCTTGGTGGATTTTCTCTAAAAGGTCTCGGATCGTCAAGGTCTCCGATCTTGAACTTATGTCCAAACGGTCAGTAGCTGTGAAAATATCACGTTTCAGAGATGAGACTTCATCTGATCTGTGCATGTCAAATTCCTTGCTTTTTCGTTCTATATCCTCCAACTTTTGGTGGATATCAGATTGCTCGTTCCTTTCGATGAAATTTAACGATTTTAGAAACCAAAAGAGACGTATGAACCTACCATAATGCGTCTAGAAGCCTGTTCGTCATTAAACTTTGCAGCCTAGTAATTTGTGAAGTAAGGCTTCTGATCTTTTCGCCATGATAGACCTGAGCTAGTGCTGCCTTGAAGCTACTCCATTTGCTCTGAGGTTTGCTGGCCCTCAGCAACGAAACAACTTTCAGAAGCTGTTTTGCAACTTCCTGCGCTTCTACGGCGACATTTTGTAGTCAGGACATAAAACCAGTTGGCCGTGAGTTAGATGATGCTAGCTGATCGCTTAATTTCTGAATATCATGCGCAATCGCAGAAAGCAAAACCCCATTGGTAGTAGCACCCGTTGCGGCATGATATATGTCTCGAGTTTCAGCGATTAACTTAAATGAAAAGTCCACGAATTGGACAATGTTTCTAGCTAGGCCAATGGCCGAAAGCGGATCAAGAACCATGGTGAAGACAGAACTTATTCAGCTGAAACGGAGAGCAGGCAGCGAGACAAGTCGACACCCACAGCCTGCTTAACTATGTAGCTAATGTAAATCGTGGTTACTGAACCCTATACAGTGGTATCGATACTGGAAGTCAAGAAATATGCTAGAAAGTTGAGCTAGAAAGTGAAAGGTGTTGCAGCTATAGATCAGGCTTAAGAAGGAGCTGGTAGCACGTTCAAAGGTGACAGCGAAGCGCTGGTGTGGTCTCGCAGCTGTAGGCTTGTAAGCGACCAATGGTCATACGCGTGATCTGACTGCGCCTCAGCCTTCTCCATCAAGTGCACAAAAAGCTTTCCACATATATGTGTGGCACAATATCATTTCAATCGAATATAGTATCATGTACTTATTATATGCTTCGAAGTCTTTGAGCAGCATCATCGTTGAATGGCTGCAATTTTAGAAAATAATCGGAAGGCGGAGGTCTCCCAGCCACTTGATTCGTCACTCGTATCGAATGGGCCTCGTCTTCATGCCGAATTCGAATTTTCCTTGGCTCGATATCAAAATCAATTCTGCATTTCTTATTTGTTTGTATGCTTTGCTGACTTGTTATTGTAAGAGTGTTGCAACAGCAGCAGCAGCTATTGCATCGATGGGAAGTCATTCGGCGTTCTTGGCTCGCAGCGGGCCGTCGCGCGGCTGGACAGCGCCTAAAGACCCTGGCGGTTGCCCTGCCACGATGGTTATGAGAAAACAGCGGGGCTGAAGAATAACCCAACCACTGGGTCACCAAACCAGTCTTCGAATTAAAGCACTCCACCACATCTCTCGACTTCTTTTTGGCCAAATATCTGTACAATACGCACTCCAATCCTGCAAAGCTTACAATCATCAACATAAATCTCTATCCGACCCCTAAACTTTTTGGAGAGCTCTTTGCTTCGTGCAGAACGTTGGCACTTTGAACGCTCCATCTTCCAAGCTCCGAACGTATGTCAAGACGCCGAAATTCTCGTTCAAAGATGCATTGAAGCTGACAGATCGTAGGACCAAAGAATCGGCTGTCATTTGCAGACGGTGACGCTCTAACAACCACGTCACCACTTACCCAAACCGACTCTCACTGTCTTGCTTCTCCTCCGAATATTCCAAATACACAAACTCCATCTTTCACGCCGTCGCCTCTCAGGGAAACCACCTTTCCAGACAAGACTCCTTCATCTCTCTACGCATCCTCAAAATCACTCCAATTAGACTCTTTACGCTTTGTCTCGATCAACTTTGCGAAAACCTAGGCAAACCGCACCGCCAAGATGCAAGAAAACATTGTCATCTTCCTCATCGTACTCATCCTCTTCGTTGTCATCGCAGTAATCGGATACTTGATTTTTGTGCTACAAAATCGTATGGGTATTGCGAGGAGAGGAGATACCGAAAGCGAGATCAGTAGTCATGTTGGGTAGGGATGAATGAAGGTGGCTACAAGAAAGTTGGAATAAATGGACCATTGGCGTTCTATGAGCATTTTTTTGTAATGGCATTGAAGAAGAACACAGGATAATGGTTGCATCCAGCGCGGTGTTTTTGGGTTCCGTTTGATTTCTTGCTGTACTGAAAGTTTTTGCAAGAGAATACCACACTCTGTACCGCAAATGCGGAAAGCTCATAGTTTAATGTTCCGTTTGGAAGGACATAAAAAAGAGCAGGTGGAGACGGACAGACATAGAACGATTAGGCTCTAAGCCAAGAACGAATGGAATATGCATATATTGTAAACCAGTATTCACTGTCAGCAATCATTGACCTTGTTCGGAATGCATCCATTCACTCGATACAGCCATTTAGAAAGTCAAATCTCCGCTTTTCGGTGTAATATGCGTGAAAACATTCTAGCCACTGCAAGGGATATTCTCCCAGCTCTAAACAGGCTCGTGTAGTCGTTTTAGTCTCGTTCGTCCTTCGTCGGCTCAGATGCTCATATGCAGTTCATACAGTATGACAATGCAGCGAAATGACTCCCACAAATCATCTCATTTCGCCGTCGTCAACCTCCTCTTCCTCACCTTCTAAAAGAATCTCATGACCACTTCCCTCTTTCACGAAGGCACCCACAGCAGCGCCAACAATCGCATCGATCGCCATGCCCCACCAAGCCAGCCCAACAACACCCATCGTCAGGCCCTTCCCGTACATCCAGCCCGAGATAGCCGGGCCCAGCGTCCTAGTACCGCTGCTAACGCTCTGCCCAAGGCCATGGATAGTGCCCAGCACGGAGGGATGTGGGCAGCAATTGTTGACGAGGATGCCAGCAGCGGGGAGGGCGAACGTGCGGGCCAGGACCTGCAGAGCGAGGACAGCGGTGATGCCTATCCAGACCCACGGGCCGTCGGCGGGGGCCGGCGGCCGCGACGCCGCCGGCAGCAGCACCACGTACGGCGCCACGAAGTACGACACTGGGAACAGCAGCAGCGCCAGCCGGAACGAGCGCGCCGTGCCCAGCCGCGCCGACAGCGACGGGTACAGCGCCAGCTGCAGGCTGATCCCGATCGTGCCCAGGATCGCGAGCGCGACGCCGATTCGCGCGGGCGGCATTGATAGGCCCCCTGTGAACCGGAATGGGAGATGTTGCGTGTGGCCAGGCGGCGAGGGGTTCGCGGCGTCGAACCGCGATGTTGAGAGGAGGATGAACCAGAGTGAGCTGAAGGTCCCGACGTGCGAGGCGAGTAGGCCGTGCGCGGAGAGGGTTAAGATCACGTTGCGGGTGAAGATGCGGCGGAGAGGTAGTCGTTGGCGGAGACGATACATGCCAGTCGAAGCTTCAGTAGAGGAACGCTGGAGCGAGATGGAGTCGTCTGGGTTGTCGTCGGATGGTAAAGAGGAATATGAGTGAGTAGGTCGTCGTCGACTACAGAGATTGCGCGAGAGCCATAAACCCATCCTCCGGCCGATGTCAGGTTTCCGTCGAAGTACTTCGTGAGTCTGCTTGATATTAGCAACGCTTCGCACAGTCTTGAAAGTGTCTGCATGTTTTTACTTCATCAAGTCCAAAGAAAAGAGCAATGACAGCGGAACATAGGAAAATAGCGCTAACAATGTTCGGAAGCGCGTATGGCCATCTTTGCATCCACCAAACGCCATTCTTGCCACCAAAAACGCTCCCAGGTCCGAATAGATGAGGGTATTGTGTAACCGGATCCGAAAGAATACCACCTAGAATTGGTCCTATGATTACGCCTATATTGAAAGTCATTGGAAGTAACATGAATGCTCGCGATTGGAATCGCTTTTCTTTGATGATTTCTGATATCATCTAGAGAGAGTAAATTTATGTTTTTGCAAGAAGCAGTCGAATTAAGATCGTTGCAACACATACAACTCTCATGACACCCACGTTACCATTGAGTGCTCCACCAATGCAGCGGAATATTATTGCAGTGCTAAATGAGCTCGCGAATCCAAAGCCCAGGGAAGCGGTCATAGTGCCGAGTAGGCCGATAATGACAACTTTCTTCCTGCCTAGTCGTTCAGAATCTGCTGCCCTTCCCCACATAAATGCCGTGCAGAATTGTAGCGCAGTGAAACCGGCTGCCATCCATCCTGCTTGTGCGGAGATGGTAGAGTCTGGTAAGCTTGGATCGAATGATTTGAGCTGGTAGAACATATAGGATTGAAGTGATGTCTGGCTTAATGGCTCCGAAAGTCGAGCCAGAACGAGCAAGGCGAGTTGACCCTTCTTCGGAAGTTCTCTCCATGACGCTGTTTTCCGCCTCGCCGGGAATTTCTGCGACTCTTCTTCAATGATTGGAGTGGTTGACTGCTCGACGGGCGATCTGTCGTCTAAGGCTCTCAGGAGTCGGTCTTCCTCTTCACTCGTCCGTGCGGAATCAACATCGTCTTTGTCTTCAACCTTCTTATGTTCAAATGATAGCTTTCCTGTTGGACTCCATACCGTTGTCGCTTCGCTGTTGACCGTATGTATGCTATCTACCGGCGAATGGCCAAATCTTGTCTGAGGTTGAATGTCTAACGGCATGATCGTGGCCTTTTGAGCTTGATCGGGGGGTTCTTCACGGAATCCATGCCCAACTGGCATAAATCTGATATAGAACAGGGTTTCGATCGGCTAAGATTAATATTTATGCTTGGCCGGAGTTGCTGTGTCAGGGCAAGGGAGGAGAGAGATTTAGGAAAAGAAAATGAGTGAAGTTGAAAAGTGAGCAAAAGCGCAGTGAAGAAGTCGATCCAAGGATGCATGGTTCCCAGCGGCAACAATGCCGAGTGAGCCGTTCACGCTTGTGTAGACGAAGTACGGGAGCATATGTTCGATCCAGCCTGTGGGGTTGATACGATTTGTTGGAAGTCTCCGCAAAATGTCGGTGGCTGTACCTGGGACGAGCGAGACCGGCCCGCAGTCAGCAGGCCATTAGATGGACCCAATCTATCTCAGTTGCAGCAAGTGTTGAAAATGTTTATTAGAAATGATGCGAAAGCACATCACCGCATGGCTTTTCTAGCGTTCAGAGCTGCTTCGCTTGGGCTCTTGTCGCTGCTTTTGAATAGCATGGGAGAGTCGCCGAAAGGAATAGTAGTGGTGTTGAAGCGCCCTCATACCTGGAATCGTTCTAATATCCAAACACTTAGAAGTACGGATATGTTTATTGACAGGATCAAGGATATGACGGCTATTCTACTGCGTGAAGATGTTGCATTTGGCTTCGAAGAAGTGCGAACGTGCACTGGAGTTATCTGCAGAGAACCCGCATAATTTCGATCTACACATGCGGGACTTCCCGTTCGGCGCAGAAAGCCGTTGCAATTCAAGACTCCGTTCCGACGACATCTTCTGTTGAGTAAGGTACCTGATTTAGCTGATGCGCTAGACTGCATGATGGTTGGAATAAGGACTACGCCAACTGCTGCCTCAATCATAACGCATTTTGAAATGCATGTCACTCAAGAGTTCCAGATTCCTAATATGACCGTCTTTCAAGGTGGTGCTTGAGTGTAGTCAAACATTCCCTTCGTCTTACCATATGCACCGCCCATCGTCTTTCTTAGCTCCAATGCTCTTTTGTAAGGCGGAGCAGTCGGCGGTTGTACGGGATCCAAACTGACATGGTCCTTCGGCAACAAATACGATGCATCAGAATCGAAAGAGCTGAGATCACCGCAAGCCAGAAACGGAGCAATCCATCGATTTGCTTCTCCTTCATCCTCTACATCAGAACCAAGTTCCACTTCCGTAATCCCATCATCTCTCACTCTGCGATATGGTTGTGTTCGTTGCTGATCTTTTTCAGGCTTAAGGTAGTGACCAGCGCCGAGAGGGTTCTCGAGGGATGCTTTGAATCCTTTGGGTGGCTTGAAGCCTTCACAGACAATGAATGCTTCGATGCTGCTAGCTCTTGAACTTCTTGGTTTTGCAACATTAACTCGCTCAAATACGACGCTGAATTGTGCATACAGCAGATCGACATCCTTGGCTCTGAAAATCTTCGCCACGAATTTTCCTCCTGGTTTCAAGACACATAGCGCGAGATTGAGTGCTGCCCAAAGTAGTTGCGATTGTATGTAGATATCGAGGTCGTGTAGGCCAGTGACATCTGGTGCGCCGTCCGAAATGACAAGGTCGACTGGATGTTTTGCTGAGAGATCGTTCGGATCGTAGTTCTCGCCAAGTGCCTCAAATAGTCGCGGAATGGTAGAAGGATGCGTAATGTCGGCCTGCAGAGTAACAACTCCATCGAGCGGAGACATTGGTTGAAGGTCTATTGCTACCATCTTGACGTCCTTCCTGGGCTTGAGTTCGGGTTTTGCTTCTCTCTGATCCAGTTCGTCTTCTATTTCTGCAGGTTTTCGTCCCTCTGCAATCCCAAGTTCAACCTGTCTGATTCGAGCTTGTTGATCTTCCCAGGCTTCATGACCGAATTTCTCGCCTTTCACTAGAACCCGAGATAAAACTTGTGACCAGCTACCCGGTGCAGCACATAGGTCTACAACACGACTGACACCTTCAAATAAGTTAAATTGTTCATCCAACTGAAGCAATTTGAATGCGCTTCTCGCACGCCATCCTTGCTCTTTGGCAAGACGGTAATATGCATCTCGTTTGTCTTTGGACGACTTGCCCATTTTCCCTTTAAGCTCCTGTAGCTATGAAATTTGATAACGCTGATTTGAGGGAGCCTCGAAAGTTTGGTGTTGGAGCTAAAAATCGATAGTGAATTTCGAGTGTGCAGATCGTTCCAGCCACTGATTTTCACTAGTGCGATCCTCCACATCAACTCGTACATACTGTATCGTACTACCTTTGCCTAGATGATTTCACCTCGGTCTATTTCGTGCATTGGGGCCTCCCAAGAGTCCCAAGACTCCCAAGACTCCCAAGCCTTCCAGCCGCACCCCAACATACCTCCCCTCGTATTTAAGAAGTCTTTAATCTTCACGAATTCTAACAGGCCTCTTTCTCAAATTCTTTCTTCAAGCACATTGGTTTCAATCTATATGCGCACATGGCTGAAATCGCTGGGCTCGTTGTTGGTGGTGTAGCTTTAGCGTCTCTGTTCTCAACCTGCGTCGAATGTTTCGAAGATATCGAATTTGCTCGGCAATATGCCAGTGACTACGAAGTATCGGTAATTCAAATCGATCTTTTGAAGACACGGCTTGATCTGTGGGGAAGAACAGTATGGGTTGAGAAGGACGGCACAAGAGAAGTTGTGCAGATCTGGAGGGATGAATGGCGTAACGTTGGAGAAGCTGTTGGAAAGGCTTTAGGAGGTATATCGGAGACATTGAAGAATGTTGAGCTTCTGAAGGACAAGTACGCTACGGTTTCAATTCCACTACCTTCAGCGGAATCTATGGTCGCGCCAGCAGCAGGCTCAAGCCTTACGCCCACTGTCACGAGAACATCAAAAGCATTCAATGAGTTACACGATATCTTCAACAAAAACATCAAGTTACGCAAGAAGCAAACTTCCGTTGTCAAGAAGTCAGCTTGGGCAATCCACGATCGTGCAAAATTTGGTGAACTCATTTCGACCCTCTCCGCGTTTCTGGACAGCCTCGAAAAGATCTCTGAGCAGCTTGGAGTTATCGGGCAGCTGCGCCGGGAATTCGAACAAGAAATTACCTCCATCAGGAGTCTGGACAGCTTACAACTTCTCGATGCGGCTGCTGAGAACATGGCTCCAAGTGCACAGGCAGCCCATGACACTCCGGCAAACACTATGCCTCAAACTACCGACGTTCCCATTGGCCATAAATATATCAATGCCATTGTAAGGCAAAGAGCAATCCAAATAAACGGCGATGTGGACATTGTAGACAATCAGTTGAAGAGTGGTGGTTACGAGTACGACCATCCAGAAGCAGTTGACGACTCTACACAGGTCAACGGTCGCATATCTGCTGAAGCGTTTAAACAATTGTTAAATAGTCGTCGAAAGTAACCAACGAGGCACATTGGGATTCTAGGTTACAATTGGCTTAAAGACATGTATTTCGCAGAGCTCTCGTGTCTATAACTACATACCGTAGAAAGTTAACTTTCTACATCGGCGCCAGTATTGTTTTCAGACTCGCTTTCCAATAAACCTTTAAGCCAATCATCTTGGGTTCTGATTACGCCATCGCGATCTTCAGAAATCCGTTGAGCCCAGTTTGTTGCATTGAATGTCAAATATTGGTGACCTCGACAACCTTGTGGAAAGATCAGCCCCTTCTCATACTCCGCCATGCAACCGTTGCAAAGATGAACGTCGTAGCACTCGAGACACACATGTCCTTTCAGACCAACATCGGCGACAACAGCAGAACATGAGTCACATCTGAATGTCCTGCTAAGCCCACTCCAACTAAATGCGAGTCTAGAATCTTCGAATCTACGCATCAGCATCAAATCAAAAGCAACATCTCCGAAATCTCTCTTCTCGATTGGAACCTCTAACACTGTCTGCCCTGCTCTTTGTAGTGTTGCCTTCCTTATATTGAGTCGTTCCTGATCGGAAATAGGTGAATGGTAGGCATATTGTGATACCACTTTGTAAAGTTCTGGTTTCAAAGCGGCGTAATCAAAGGCAGTGCGGCCAAACATGTCGACTATGTTTGGGTCCATATTCGCTTGGAGGAAATAGACCAGAATCTCTTCCTTGTCGTTGCGGATGGCGGAGGTGAGCGGCGAAACTTTGATTTGGCGATCATGATTCAATGTAGCACCGCCAGTGACTAACCGCTGTGCTACTTCCACAGAACCACCTGATGCTGCATAGTGTATCGCCTGATATCCGAAATTTGTGTACTTATTGATATCAGCTCCATGCTGCAACAGATAGTCGACAACATTAGGATGACCGAAGTAACAAGCGTAATGCAACGACGTTTCTCCAAGATCGGTTGTGGCATCAACGCATGCTCCACCTTCCACGAGAGCGGCAACGATGGCAAGGTCGCCGTATTCTGCACCGTGATGCAGTGCTGTCAGACCGCGCTCGGCACGTAGTCCAACATCTGAGCTTCTTGCCAACAGCAGCTTGACTTTATCCAAGCTCTGACTGCAACACGCAAGCATTAAAGGAGTATAGCCTTCAGAAGTTGTGTCGTTGATGTCTGCTCCCACGTCGATGAGATACTTGCATACTTTTGCGCTGCTATTACGGGAAGCCACATGCAGTGGGGTCCATCCTCTATTGTCCTTGGCAGATAGAGTATCATTCTGAGCCTCGCTGCATAGAATTCGAACCATACCCAAGAATCCGTAGTTAGCAGCACAATGAAGAGCTGTCCAGCCATCGTCAGAGCGGCGGTTAAGGTCAGCTCCACGTCTGCGTAGTTCCTTGACAAGATCACGACGATCCAGAGATGCGGCAAGTTGAAGGCTAGTGGAGCCGGCGCGATAACGTTTAGCCGCATCCGCTTCATGGACTAGAAATTCGTGTACAACAGCCATGTATCCGTATTGTAGTGCAAGTTGCTCTGCAGAACGGCCTGTACTATCCTTGGCATTTGTGTCGGCACCGTTTTGGAGGAGAAGACTGACAATGTGCTCATGTCCACGGGATGCTGAAAGAATAAGTGAAGTATAGCCGTGTGAGACACGCCCAATTTGTACCCATATAGCACTCCCAATGCTTGCCAAGAAGTCGGCGGACAAGTAAACGTACCATTCGTAATCAAGAGCCCATTTGTACCCAATTGTTCTACAAATTATGACAACCGTAGACACGATAGCTGACGTGACTTCGAACACTACAGTTACACTGCGCGGCCTCAGATATATCCAGTTTATTGCTACAACAAGTGTAGTAAGAGCCGTGTTTACCCAACGATTAGCCAAAGTTGTAAGCACCGCAGCGGGAGCGGAAATTGCGATGGCGAAAGGGTAATAAAAAACCATGGCAATGAAGTGTGACGTCCAGTAGGCATAGGACCACAAAAGAGCGAAGCTGGCTGTGAATACATAAATAGCCAGCGGAAAGGATGTACATGCTTGTACAATTGCTGCAATGGTGTACTTGCGATCCTTCAGAAGGTCATAGCCAAGCCTGAATCTGCCGTATAATGTGAATGAAGCCCAGCAAACTGATTGACCTCTAAGTTTACCGGTACGATTGGAGAGCCAAATCCAGTTAGTTGCACGCTCAGAAAGGCTTATTATAGCTGACGCGAGTAAAAAGGCCATGCAAAATATGTTGAGGCTGCAAAGAGAGGTACAAATGCTCATTGCTGTAGATTCTCTTGCGATCCTCATTTCCAGATCCGTTTCGGCAGCTCTGAAGATATCTGCAGCTTCGATAGCGGTGGCCCATGGAAACTCTCCATTGCTGACTCTGGAGTCCACTAGCCATGATTGTTGCTTAGTACCTTGAGCAGTGGTCGCATCGATTTCGGCAGAGTGAGATATGAGGAGTCGAGCAACATCTTTCTTGCCTTCCCAGGCAGCCCAGTTCAGTGGAGTCATCCCATAATCTCTTACTTCAACAGACGCGCCAGCGTTTAACAGTATCTTTACAACTCCATCATGGCCATTACGAACTGCCCAGGTTAATGGGCTCAGTCCATAGCCTTTTTCGTTTATTGAAAACTTCTCCAAGAGAAGTTTGACCGCGGTCTGGTGCCCGTTGCGGCAGGCCCAGTGCAATGGAGTCATGTCGTCGTGGTGTTTTCTCCGGATACTCTTCGGCAGAAGTTCGAGAGAGTTTAAGCTGCGGCTGGCAATTAGTTTGGATAGAAGGGGTGTAATGCCAAAAAATGCCGCCAGATCCATCATACTGAAGTCTCGTGGAAGGGTAGACTTTCTAGAATCCCATGACCAATATGTAATCAACCATGTTCTTCTGATTTTTGACTGTGGCATAGAGAAATTGGGCCATGCGTCGAAAATATTGCCAATTTCAGCAGATGCTTTTCTTGCATGCGAAGGCCAATACTTGGAAGCATACTCCACCAAAGGATATTGTCGCCTTCGCACCGAACTTGATGACCCTAGCTCTTGGTCCAACAAATCAATGGGCCCATCGAGAAGTGGTCCTCTCTGGATATATTCAAAACATCTTTTGGCAACTTCAAAGTTGATTTCGGGTTCTTTCATTTCAAATTCATGAAGTCCAGGATTGGATGTGGAATCGAGGTTCAAGAGGAACGTCTTCGCGGTGCGGTGGAAGAATTGAACGGAGGGATCTGTCGAGTCAACAACCTTCAGAATGCTGCCAGCAAATCCCACTCTTTCCTCAATATTCGAAGTGGAATTGGTACTTCTGAATGTTGAAGCTAGGCCAGCTTTGAGTTCGGAAAGTCTTAGTGGTCTTTCAGCTGCGACGAGCCAGCGTAGTATCTCTACAACCTCTTGGCGTTTGCTATCATCGATTTCCAGCAACATCCGTTCGTATATACCATTGAGTCCCTTTGGCTGTCGGCTTAAGGTGGCACTTGTTTCTGAGGGTGGTGTCTTCTGCAACTCTTTGACTGCGTAAGATACCCACAGGAATGTCCCATCAGCTCCTTCACTAAGACCTCGGTGAACAGTTTCCTTCAACA
>Ga0335072_10001593_pt1 | contig 36658 bp, 37 predicted proteins | sample Lox_Sample_21_FD_206725 | JGI IMG/M metagenome (GOLD analysis project Ga0335072, IMG submission 206725) | Soil microbial communities from Loxahatchee National Wildlife Refuge, Florida, United States - Lox_Sample_2.1 | ecosystem: Environmental > Terrestrial > Soil > Wetlands | place: USA... | reverse complement strand
TTGCGGCCTCGGAGATGCGGGCTTGTTCGGCGATACCGGCGCCGGGTTGGCGATCGACGGCGGCGTCTTCGCGCCGCCTCCCTCGAACACCATGGCCACCGGCGCCGGCGGCACAGGTTCCGGCAATCTGTGCCGCTGTCGCGCGGCCAGGATCGCCACGACCACCAGCCCCAGGTGCAGCAGCACCGAGACAATAACCGACCACCGCAGGCGTGATGGCGGCGCTTCCGGCGGCAGGCGAAGAGCAGGCGACGCGGCCAAGGCCGTCATGGTGGTTCAGGCTGACTCGCGGCAACCGCACATGCGCCAAGACTAGGCGCTCTGATCGTAACGCAAAAGCTTGGGAATATTGCAGCGCGGTAACTCATCGCCCACATGGGCCAGGTGAGGACATATCCTCAACCTGCCCGTGTGACTGGCGTTTTCCTCCCCAAACTTGCCCCGCTTCAGTCACGGGTGGGGCGGCCGGAGTGTTACTACCAGGCAAGACTCGAGTCACGGTATTTTGTGGGGATTTTCCCACCACACGGAAGGTTTATTTCGCCGTCACGCTTGTGCTCCGCACAAAAATTCCATGCGAGTCGCCGCCGGCCCGGCATCTGGCGGTAGCCGGCCGCCGCGGCTAGGGTCGGGCCGGCACAACCTCTCGTATGGATGGTTCCCCCCGATGCGCCTGTCTCGCGGCTTCATTCCCACGCTGAAGGAGACGCCCGCCGAGGCGCAGATCGCCTCGCATCGCCTGATGCTGCGGGCTGGCTTGGTGCGGCAGACCTCGGCCGGCATCTACGCCTGGCTGCCGCTCGGCTTCCGCGTGCTGAAGAACATCGAGCGTATCGTGCGCGAGGAGCAGGATGCGTGCGGTGCACAGGAACTGCTGATGCCGACGATCCAGTCGGCGGAGCTGTGGCGCGAGAGCGGCCGTTATGAGGATTACGGCAAGGAGATGTTGCGCATCACCGACCGCCACGATCGCGACATGCTGTATGGGCCAACGAACGAGGAGGTGATCACCGATCTGTTCCGCCAGTCGGTACAGAGCTATCGCGAGATGCCGCAGATTCTCTATCATATCCAATGGAAGTTCCGCGACGAGGTGCGGCCGCGGTTCGGCGTGATGCGCGGGCGTGAGTTCCTGATGAAGGACGCGTATTCGTTCGACATGGACTATGCCGGTGCCGTGGTCAGTTATCGCAAGATGATGCTGGCCTATATGCGCACGTTCCAGCGCCTGGGGTTGAAGGCGATCCCGATGGCGGCGGACAGCGGCCCGATCGGCGGCGACCTGAGCCACGAGTTCATCATCCTGGCGCCGACCGGCGAGAGCCAGGTATATTACGACGCGGCGTTCGAGGAGATCGACTACCTGTCCCGTGGTGCCGGCGGCTTCAGCCACGACAATGCCGCCGATCTGCACCGCTTCTTCGACCTGATGACCACGAACTATGCCGCGACGGACGAGAAGCATGATCCGGCCGCATGGGAGAAGGTGGCGCCCGAGCGCCGGCGCGAGGGCAGGGGCATCGAAGTCGGCCACATCTTCCACTTCGGTACCAAATATTCGCGCTCGATGAACTGCACGGTGGCGGCGCCGGACGGGTCGAAAGTGCATCCGGAAATGGGCAGCTATGGCGTTGGTGTCTCGCGTCTGGTGGCCGCAGTGATCGAGGCCAGCCACGACGAAGCGGGCATCATCTGGCCGGACAGCATTGCGCCGTTCAAGGCGGCGATCCTGAATCTGCGGAAGGGCGATGCGGCGTGCGACGGGATGTGCGAATCGTTGTACGCGAAGCTGGGCTCGGCAGGGCTGTACGACGATCGTGAGGAACGCGCCGGCGCAAAATTCGCTGACGCGGACTTGATGGGCCATCCCTGGCAAATCATCGTCGGCCCGCGCGGCGCCGCTGCCGGGAAGGTGGAGTTGAAGCGGCGCGCCACGGGGGAACGCGGCGAGGCAAGTCCCGAAGCAGCGTTGCAAAAGATTCTGGTTTGAAATTGTATGAGACGTACCCGGTGTTAATCCGCGCGATCGTCGTGGCCTGCGCTGATTCCACGTCTGGCTGCGATGCGCACTCTTGCGGGTCGGTGGGGTTTGGCTGCGGCCGCCGGCCACGCCGCGAATTGCGCCGATGCTCGACCGGCAATTGATGGAAGAACGCGGGCATGACCGACTTCTTCAAATCATATTTTTGCCTCTCCTGAATGTTCGGCCCCTTTGAACGCACCGTCGCCGGCCGCTACCTGCGTGCGCGCAAGGGCGAGCGCTTCGTCTCCATCATCGCCGTCTTCTCCTTGATCGGCATTGCGCTCGGCGTCGCTACCCTGATCGTGGTGACCAGCGTGATGAGCGGCTTCCAGCAGGAATTGGTCTCCCGCATTCTCGGCATCAACGGCGACATCACGGTCGACGCCTACGCCGGACAGCAGATCGACGGCTACCAGGCTCTCGACACCCGTATCCGAGCAATTCCGCACGTCGTCTCCGTCACGCCGCTGATCAACGGCCAGGTCTTGCTCACCTCCAGCAACGGCGGTGCGCAGGGCGGCCTGGTGCGCGGCATGACGCAGGCAGATCTGCTGGCGCTGCATCCGGTCAGCAACCACGTGATCGCCGGCAGCCTGAAGGACTTTACTGGCGACAACGCGATCGCCATCGGCATCAGCCTGGCGCAATCCTATCAGCTTCGCGTCGGAGATTCATTGACAGTGATCTCGCCGCAAGGCGCCGCGACCGCCTTCGGCACCATCCCGCGCATTCGCGCCTACAAGGTTGTCGCGATCTTCGATGCCGGGCTGAACGACTACAATACCTCGGTTGTCTTCATGCCCTTGCCGGCAGCACAGGCGTTCTTCCAGAAGCCGGACGGCGTCACCGGCATTGAAATCCGACTGACCAACCCGGAACTCGCCCCCGGACTGATGCCCGACCTGGCGCAGGCGCTGCAAGGCCAGCGTGTGTTGGCGCGCGACTGGCTGCATGCCAACGATACCATCGTCAGCGTGTTGCAGGTGCAGAAGGACACGATGTTCATCGTGCTGGGCATGATCGTGCTGGTGGCCGCATTCAACGTCGTATCGTCGCTGATCATGCTGGTGAAGGACAAGCGCGGCGACATCGCCGTGTTGCGCACGCTCGGCGCCAGCGCCGGCGCGGTGCTGCGCATCTTCGTGATGTGCGGCGCCTTTGTCGGCGTGGTCGGCACGCTGATCGGCACCGTGATCGGCATCGTCTTCTGCCACAATATCGTCGCCATCCAGCATGCGGTCCAGGACATCACTGGCGGGCAGGTGTTCGATTCACAGGTGTTCCAACTGACCCAGTTGCCAAGCACGATCGATTGGAGCGACGTTGCGCGCGTGGTGGCGCTGGGGCTGGCGCTGTCCTTGCTCGCGACGGTGTATCCGAGCTGGCGTGCCGCCCGCACCGATCCGGTGGAAGCGCTGCGGCATGAGTGAGCGCGCCGTGCCGCTGATGCTGCGCGATCTGCGCCGCACCTATCGTACCGAAGCGGGCGAATTGCCGGTGCTGCGCGGCGTGGACCTGGCGTTGCAGGCGGGGGAGATCGTTGCGCTGGTAGCGCCGTCCGGTGCCGGCAAATCGACCTTGCTGCATCTGGCGGGGCTACTGGAACGTCCGGATGGCGGCTCGGTCTTCGTCGAGGGGCGGGACGCGGGTGCGTTGCCGGATGCCGCACGCACCGCCATTCGCCGCGACACCATCGGCTTCGTGTATCAGTTCCATCATCTGCTCGCGGAATTCACCGCGTTGGAGAACGCGGTGTTGCCGCAGATGATCGCCGGCCGCTCTCGGCGCCAGGCGTCGGAGCGTGCGATGGCGCTGCTGTCGGCATTTGGATTGGCGGCGCGTGCAGGACATCTGCCAGGCAAGTTGTCAGGCGGCGAACAACAGCGCGTTGCGATCGCGCGGGCATTGGCCAATGCGCCGCGCGTGCTGCTGGCCGACGAGCCGACGGGAAACCTCGATGTGCACACTGCGGATGTGGTGTTCGGGGAACTGCTGACGATGGTGCGGCGCGAAGGCTTGGCCGCACTGATCGCTACGCACAATCCCGATCTCGCCGCCCGCATGGATCGCACGGTCACGCTGCAAGAGGGCAGGGCGGTTGCATCGTCCTGATATCCACCATCAACAGATCACGAGGCATGGACATCTCCCATGTCATAGCGAGGGGCGCAGCGACGAAGCAATCTCGTTTCGTTAGTACTTCGAATAGTCGATGTGCCCACACGACCGGGGTTGTCTCGTCGCTACGCTTCTTGCAATGACATGGGGGCACCGGTGCTACGCCGCCAGCTCTCGCATCACTGTATATAGATCGGATTTTCCTTCGAACCCGATGCCCGGCAGTTCGGGCAGCGTGACGATAGAGTTTTCCACCCGCGTACCGTCGGGGAATCCGCCATAGGGTTGGAACACGTCCGGATAGCTTTCATTGCCGCCCAGGCCCAATCCGGCGGCAATAGCCAGAGACATCTGGTGCCCGCCATGCGGGATGCAGCGCTTCCAGCTCCAGCCCGCCTCTTTCAGCATCTGCAGGGTCCGCTGGTACTCGCACAACCCGTATGATAAAGCGCAATCGAATTGCAGCCAGTCCCGATCCGGGCGCATGCCGCCATAACGTATCAGGTTCCGCGCGTCCTGATGCGAGAACAGATTCTCGCCCGTTGCCATCGGACCTTGGTAGAATTCTGCGAGAGCAGCTTGCAATTGGTAATCGAGGGGATCGCCGGCTTCCTCGTACCAGAACAGATGGTAATCGCATAACATTTTGGCGTAGGCGATGGCGGTTTCGAGATCGAACCGGCCATTCGCGTCCACCGCCAGTTGTGCGTTGCCGTTCAGCTCCTTCAACACTGCCTCGATGCGGCGCTGGTCTTCGTCTACTGATTCGCCGCCGATCTTCATCTTCACCACCGTGTAGCCGCGATCGAGGTAGGATCGCATCTCGGCGCACAATGCGGCGTTGTTCTTGCCCGGATAGTAGTAACCGCCGGCGGCGTAGACGAACACGTGCGGATCGGCGTGCCGCCCATGCCGTTCCGCCAGCAAACGGAACAACGGCTTGTCCGCGATCTTGGCCACTGCGTCCCATACCGCCATGTCGATCGTACCGACCGCGACCGAACGGTCGCCATGTCCGCCCGGCTTTTCGTTACGCATCATACACGCCCAGATGCGGTCCGGATCCAGGTTTTCTCCCGTCGGGTCCAGCAGCGAGGTTGGATCCGCCTCCATGATGCGCGGTGCGAAACGTTCACGGATCAGCCCGCCCTGGCCGTACCGGCCGTTGGAATTGAACCCGTAGCCCACCACGCGCTTCCCGTGACGCTCCACATTGGTCACCACCGCGACCAGGCTGGAGGTCATCTTCGAAAAATCGATATAGGCATTGCGGATCGGCGAGCTGATCGGCTGCGTGATTTCCCGCACGTCGGTGATGCGCAGGGGCATGAAGGTATCCTTTCGCCATGAACGAGTGTTCCATGCGGGCCGCGGGGTCACGATGCAACCCCCAGCGGGAACGAGCCCGCGACGTGGTCGATGGGAGCGAGGCCGGCGCCGGCCAGGTTTCCATTGCAATCGGCACTCTGGCCGCTGCATTCTGAAACCACGAGATTCAGCGACCGGAAAGGAAGCACCCAATGCCGCAGCAGGTCGTTACGGGCGCGATGATGATGTGCACGTTCGGGGTGGCGCCGGCGTCGCTGATCGCGACCAGCGCGCCGACCACGACGGTGAGCGCCATGCCAGCCGCCACGATCATGGATTTTGCGCCGATGGCCAATATCCCGACCTTTGGCATGTGCTCGAGCATTGCCAATCCGGAGGTCGCCTCGGCGACGGCGGCGGCGCTCGGGGTGCTGACGCCCATGCCATGCATTCCGGCCACGTCTTCCCCTTGGACGCCTGGCGCGCCGACGGTCACGATTGGCGGCCTTCAGGCGCTCGACAACACCTCCAAGTGCATGTGCAATTGGGCCGGCGTGATCAGCATCACCATGCCAGGTCAGTTCACCACCGAGATCCCGTAGGCAATCGACCTCTCCCGCGTTGCGTGCGGGACAGCCTGGTGGACACCCGTTCTGCTAACGCCCTTGCATCGACTGGGGCCCGCACTTTCTGGTCGTTATCGAAATACACGAACACGTCGCGCCGTTGCCGCCGCGCCTTCGGACCCAAGCGGTCGGCGTTTGCCGGTTCCTCGCCACCTGCCCACGCGGCGACACGTTGTGCCCAGATGTCCAACGCCTTGTCGTCATAGCCGCTGGCGTAAAGCTCCTCGGACCCGTGCAGGCGGCAATAGACGATGTCCGACGTGACATCCATCAGCAGCGGCCAATCCACCGTGTCGGCGCAGACCAGCGCGACATCATAGTGGCGCAGCAGATCGATGAAGGCGCGGTCGCGGAAGCTGTCGTGCCGGATCTCGAACGCATGCCGCATTCGTTGCTCTTGTTCCACCTTCAGCCAGGCGGGCGCTTTCAGGCGGTTGTCGTGCTTGTGGCCAAGGCGAGCGGCGCTGCCGGTGTCGTGCGGCAGCAGCTTCAGAAACGCTTCGATCCGCTCTGCATCGAAGCGGAAGCTCGGCGGGAACTGCCATAGCACCGGTCCCAATTTAGAACCAAGCCGCAGCAACCCGGACGCGATGAAGTTCGCCAACGGCGGTTCCGCCTGGTTCAGCCGCTTCATATGCGTGATGAATCGCGGCGCCTTCACGGCGAAAAGGAAATCGTCCGGCACCTGCGCCGCCCAGCCCGCGAATGTGTCCGGCTTCCGCATGCCGTAGAACGTGCTGTTGATCTCGATCGAACGGAACTGCTGCGCGGCGTATTCCAGCTCGCTCTTCTGCGGTAGTCCTTTCGGATAGAACACGCCCCGCCAGGGTGGGTAGGTCCAACCGGAAATGCCAATGCGAACGTCGCCGGCGCGTATCATGGCGCTCGCGCTTTGGAATTGCGAGGAACGGTGTGACGACGCAAGCCTGCTCGCAAAGCCGCTGGGGGATTTGGATCCAGACTTGAACGAGGTTGCTTCGTCGCGACGCTCCTCGCAATGGCATCGGACGCGTTACGCCGCGAAGATTGGCAGCTTCACGGCTTCCCATCCCGTTATTTGCTCCACTGCTCTTCCGATGCGGAACACCATCGCCTCGTCGAATGGCCGGCCGACGATCTGCACCGACAGCGGCAACCCATTCGGCGCCAGCCCCACCGGCACGCTCATCGCCGGATGACCGGTGACGTTGAACGGAATGGTCTGCATCGGAGACGTAGAAGACAGCGAATCCACCGGCGCGTCGAAGCGCGGCGCGGTCGCCAGCGCCGAGGCCGTCAGCAGCGCGTCGTACCGGCCCAGCGCGGCGTTCACCGCTTCGGTCAGTTCCCGCCGGGCGCGGAGCGCGTTTATGTAGTCCACCGCGGTGACCGCCGCGCCAAGCACGAACCTGTTGGCGGTGATTTCGCCATAATCCATCAGCCGGGTCTGCATGTCGGCTTCGTGGATCGCGAAGGATTCCGGCGCCATGATCACGCGTCCGGCGGCCGCGAACAACGCGTAGTCGGGAAGCTGCACGTCCTCCACGCCGGCGCCGGCGTCACGCAGCAAGGCGATAGTGCGGTCGATGGCCTCCAGCACTTCTGGCGTCGCCGCCGATGCCGTGGCGAAGAACGCCCGCGGCACGCCGATGCGCAGCCTGCCGACACCGCGTTCCAGCCCGGCGCGAAAGTCCGGCACCGGAACATCGGCACTGGCCGCATCCTGCGGATCGTGGCCCGCCAGCACCTGCAAACTGATCGCGGCATCCTCCACGCTGCGGGTCAGCGGCCCGCAATGGTCCAGTGTCCAGGACAGCGGGAACACACCGCGGCGCGACACGCGGCCATAGGTCGGTTTGATGCCCACCAGCCCGCACCATGCGGCGGGGCCTCGGATCGAGCCGCCCGTATCGGACCCCATCGCCATCCGCACCATGCGCGCCGCCACCGCGGTGCCGGAACCCGACGAGGAGCCGCCAGTGACATGCTCTGTGTTCCACGGATTGCGGGCAGGCGGGAACGGCAGGTCGAAGCTCGGACCACCAATGGCGAACTCATGCGTTGCCAGCTTGCCGAGCAATACACCGCCTGCCTCGCGCAGCTTCGCCGCCACCACGCTGTCTTGGTCCGGCACGTGATCGATGCGCAGCTTGGAATGACAGGTCGTGCGAATGCGGGCGGTATCGTAGATGTCCTTCAATGCGTACGGGATGCCGTGCATCGGCCCGCGGTCCCGTCCCGCACGCAGTTCCTGATCGGCGTGCCGCGCGTCGTCCAGAGCCCGCGTTTCCGTCACCAGCACGAACGCGTGCAGTGCCGGATCGCGCGCCGCGACGCGGGCCAGCGCATCGCGCGCCAATTGCTCTGCCGTAACGTCGTGGGAGCGTAGCGCGGCACCCATCGCCGCGATCGAGAGATCCTGCGCGTCCATCACGTAGCACCCCCCTGGCTCTCCGTCGGCGACAGGCGGAACACGTTGGAAGGCTCGGCGGCGGCGCCGTAGCGGCCGTGCAGCAGCGCGATCTGTTGGCGCAGATCGGCGTAGGCCGCCATCACCGCGTCGCGGCGCATGTCCGGCACCTTGATGCCGTTGCGCGCGAGCAGGATTTCCAGTTCGGCGGTAAGTGTTTCGGGGGAGGGGGCGGCGGGCATTTCGGCGACCTCGGCGTTGCTGCGCTGCATTATGCACTGCTCTCGCCGGACGGCTACAGTCGGGCAACAGCGGAGGAATACGACAGGATGCGGACCCAGATCGGAATCGTCGGCGCCGGACCGGCTGGCCTGCTGCTGTCGCACCTGCTGCACCTGAATGGCATCGACTCCGTCGTGCTGGAGGCACGGTCGCGCGAATACGTGGAGAACCGTATTCGCGCCGGCGTGCTGGAATATCCCGTGCAGCACTTGCTGATCGACTCCAATGTCGGCGCACGGATGCAGGCGGAAGGGTTGCCGCACAACGGCATCAAACTTCGCGTCGAAGGGCAGGATCACCGCATCGATTTCAAGGCGCTGACCGGCAAGCACGTGATGGTCTACAGCCAGCACAACGTGGTGCAGGACCTGATCGCGGCACGGCTCGCCGCCGAGGGCCACATCGTGTTCGAGGCCGCGAATGTCAGCGTGCATGGCTTCCAGTCCGACGCGCCGTATATCCTGTATGAACATGACGGGTGTCAGCACCGCCTGGATTGCGCCATCATCGCCGGATGCGACGGCTATCACGGCGTCTGCCGCGATTCGATTCCGGCCGGCGTTTTGCGGGTGTTCGAACGGGACTATCCGTTCGGCTGGCTGGGCATCCTGGCCGACACACCGCCGGCGTCGGAAGAACTGATCTATTCCAGCCATTCACGCGGGTTTGCCCTGTTGTCGATGCGTTCGCCGACCGTCAGCCGGCTGTATTTGCAGTGCGCCCCGGATGAGGACATCGAAACCTGGTCCGACGACCGCATCTGGGCCGAACTGCAAACGCGCCTGTCGCGCGAGGGCTTCGCGCTGACCGAGGGCGCCATCACGCAGAAAGGCGTCACGCAGATGCGCAGCTTCGTCGTGGAGCCGATGCAATGCGGCCGCTTGTTCCTGCTTGGCGACGCGGCGCATATCGTGCCGCCGACCGGCGCGAAGGGGCTGAACCTGGCGGCGGCGGACGTTGCGGTGCTGACGCGGGCGCTGGTGGCGTGGCTGCGGCACGGCAATACCGACGGGCTCAACGCGTATTCAGAGACCGTTCTGCGGCGGGTGTGGAAGGCGCAGCGCTTCTCCTGGTGGATGACATCGCTGCTGCACCGTTTCGCTTCGCATACGCCGTTCGAGCACCGGGTGCAGCGGGCAGAACTGGATTTTCTGTTCTCGTCGTCGTCGGCGTCGACGGCGCTGGCAGAGAATTATGTGGGGTTGCCGCTGGTGGTCTAGTACCCGAAGTCAGAGAAGCGCACCTCAACCCTCTTGCGGGGAAGCCCCCGGACCGTCAGTACGCCCACACGACCGAGGTTGCTTCTTCGCTACACTAACCAGGAACAGCCCGTCATGGCCGGGCTGGAACCGGCCGCAATGACATTGGGCGCATGACTGACACTCCACTGACAGCAGGTACTGGTAGCTGCTTGCTTGCTGCGCGAATTTCTGCCTAGGCTTTCAGTTGCAAGTACGGAGGCGGCTGCATGCCGCGGCCCGGTCGCCGCGCGGCAGCGACGTAAGCGAAAGGATTTTAACCTGAGACGTAACGATAAACCGTGCCTTAAGGGAGGCCAACGCCATGCTCGAAATACTCGACCGCCAGAAAAAGCTGACGGCAAACCAATGGAAGGTCATCGCCGCCGCGACGGTTGGCGACATGGTCGATTTCTTCGACTTTTTCCTCATCGGGTTTGTGCTCGCGTTTATCGTCAAGGGTTGGCACCTGACCTACGGCCAGGCCGGCATCATCCTTCTGGCGTCCGGCATCAGCGCCCCCTTCGGCTCATTGTTCTGGGGTTGGCTGGCCGACAAGATCGGCCGCCGAACTGTCATGATGCTCACGGTGCTGAACTTCTCGCTCGCCACCGGCGCCATGGCGGTCACGCCGGAGGGCGCCTGGATCTATCTGGCAGTTTGCCGCCTGATCGTCGGCCTCGGCGTCACCGGGATGTACTCGGTCGACATCACGATGGTGCAGGAGTTCGTGCCCTCGTACAAGCGCGGTTGGCTCACCGGCCTGACCACGACAATGCTGCCGGCGGGCGTATTGCTGGGCGCGTTCCTGGGCGCCTATACAACGCCCTATATCGGCTGGCGCGGCATGTTCGCCATCGGCCTGCTGCCTGCGGGCCTCAGCCTCTACATCCGCAGCGTCATTCCCGAATCGCCGTACTGGCTGCTGCGCATGGGCCGCGCGGAGGAGGCACGCAAATCCCTGGCCTGGGCGCTGAACGTCAATGCAGCGACCATCCCGCTGCCCGCCGCCCTGCCGCCGTTGGAACCTACGCGCTGGACCGAGGTCTTCAAATATCCGCGCAGCCTCATCGCCGGCTGCATGGTCGGCCTGACGCAAACCGGCGGCGTCGCGCTGACACTTTGGATGGTCACTCTGTTCGTCATGTTGCTGCACATCACGCCCGCCGAGGCATCGGGCATCGCCATCTGGGTCAGCATCTCGGCAATCGCCGGGCGATTCCTGTGCGCCTGGATGTCGGACGCGTTGGGCCGGCGCGTGGCGGGAACGTTGACTTGTCTGCTGGCCGCGATCTTCATGTCCGCCGCCGGTTACCTGCACGAAGCCTTCATCGGCGGCATGTCACTGTTCGTCGCGATGATCATCCTGCAAAGCGCGTTCGGCAGCGGCAATTATGCGATCGTCGGGCCTTACATGGGTGAGATGTGGCCGTCACGCCTGCGCGGCAGCGGCATGGGCGTGGTGTACGGCGTCGGCAATCTGGGAAAATTCATCGGGCCGGCCGGCCTGGCGATGATTGCCGGATCATCGAACTACGTGAAGCCCGCAGCGACGTTGGCTGCCATCGTCCCGGCGTTCAATTACTTCGCGTTCTGGTACGCGCTTGGCGCCGTGGCGTTCTGGTTCATCGGCATGGAAACGCGCGGCCGCACCATGCAGGAAATCGATGCGGAGCTGTCGCCAGTCGCCGTGCGAGTGACGCAGCCTGGGCAGATTGTCTAATGTCATTGCGCGAGGAGCGCAGCGACGAAGCAACCTCGGTCATCAGTACCCACAAAGGACCGCGGTCGCTTCGTCGCTCTCCTCCTCGCGATGCCGTCGGTCGCAATCAAATAACCTTCCGCTCGCGCAATCCGCTGATCTCCGCCGTGCTATAGCCCAGCTCCGCCAGCACTTCATCATTGTACTCGCCCAGCCGCGGCGCCACACCGATCTGTGCGGGAGTTTCCGAAAACTGCCAGGGCGTGCCGTGAACTTTCAGACGCTTTCCGTAGCCGGGATAGTCCATCTCCGCCACATAGCCGTTCGCCACCACATCCGGATCGTTGCTTGCCTCCAACAACGTATTGATCGGCGCAGCGACGATGTCGGCCGCACGCAGACGCGCTACCCAATCATCGCGTTGGCCGGTCGCGAACATCTCATCCAGCAGACGCAGCAGCGCGGCGCGTTTTTCGTCCGACGGAACGATCACGCCCAGGTCGCCGAACCCGGCGCGTTCCAACGTTTCGTAAAAGCCCAGTGCGGTCATCGCAGTGCGCCAGGGACGGTTGCCGTTCAATTGGAACACCAGCGGCTTGCCGTCGCGGTCGTTGAAGCTGGCGCTGATGCCGGGGCGGTCGGGCGTGCCGGTGACGCGCGCCTGGCCGGTGACCGGATCCTTCCCGCGCCACATCGTGGTGGTCAGAGTCCAGCCCATCAGCCTGATCTGCCCGCCGAGCAACGAACAATCGACCTTCTGGCCAATGCCGGTGGCGCGCGCATGAGTCAGCGCCGCGAGCGCACCGCCGAAAGCCAGAATGGCGCAGGTTTCATCAGCCACGGATACGATACCGGTACGCAACGGCTGGCCGGGGGTGGAATACGCTTCCGCGATGCCGCCCAGAGCCTGCGCCATGGAATCGGTGCCGGGCAGCGCGGCGTTCGGCCCGTTGGGGCCGTAACCGGAGATCGAGATGTACACCAGCTTCGGGTTGATTCGCCGCAGATCCTCATAGCCGAAGCCGTTCTTTTCCGCCGCGCCCGGACGGAAATTCTGGCCGAAGATCTCCGCGCGGGCGACAAGCTTGTAGAGGATTTCCCGTCCCTCCCGCGCCTTCAGATTCAGCGTGAAGCTCCTCACGCCGCGGTTGTTGGTTTCGAAATAGGTACTGGGGAAGCCGGGCATCACCGTGGAGCCGCGGGAATTGTCGCCGCCTTCGGGGACCTCGATCTTGATCACCTCGGCGCCGAGATCGGCCATCAGCATATAGGGCACGGTCCCCGCCTGCGCTGTAGAGCAAGCGACGACCTTCACGCCTTGGAGCGGACCATGGGGCTGTGACATGCGGAGCGGCCTTTCAGGTTTGCGGGCGGGGCAGCGAATAAGGTTACGCCACTGAAGAGGCTGATACGTCAACGGCAGGGCAGGGGGGGTATGCGATAGCGCACGGCAGGTTGGTTCGCGCACCGCTGTACTCGTCCGTTAATTCGGGGCTGCTGGCATGTCTCTTGCTTGCCTACTCCACCACGGCAGTGGCAACGTTCCCACCGTTACGGCTACTTGCGATCCGTGGGAAACGTTGATCGAAACGACAGGGAGCACAGCAACGATGATCTTATCCGAGCGCCGCTACCAAATGCTGGGTGCCGCCTGGTTGGCATGGATGGTCAACTATATAGACCGTACCAAGACTGCTGTCCTGCTGCCGCTGATCGTTGCGTCCCTCGGGCTAAGCACGCATCAAACAGGCTGGGTATTGTTCTCTTTCTTCATCTGCTATGCGGCCACTCAGCCCTTCGCAGGCTTTGTCACGGACTTGCTCGGGGCAAAAAAAGCGCTGGCACTCTCGGTCGGCGGGTTCTCCGTATTCACCTGGATGATGGGCATGGTGAACACGCCGGACCAACTCCTGATCCTCAACGGCTTGTTCGGAATTTTCGCGGGATTCGAGGTGACATCCGCCTCCCGCCTGGTGGCGACGTGGTTCCCGATGCGAACCCGAGGCCGCGCCTTCGCCTTCCATCAGACCGCCTACACCATCGGACCCGTCATCGTCCCCTTTATCGCCGTGCCGATCGCCCACGCATTGGGATCGTGGCGCTGGACCTTCCTGATCATGGCCTTCTTCGGGCTGCCGGTATTGGCGTTGATCGACCGATACATCGTCGACCGGCCCGAACGCGATCCGCGCATCAGCGATGCCGAATTGGACTATATCTTCGGCAAGGAAGAGATCGCCAGGAAGCAGGGCGGCGCGTTGGATCCGGCGAGAGCCCGCTCGGCGAACGAACTCCCCCCTGGAGAAAGACTCACCCCGTACCGTGAGATCTTCTTCAATCGCAGCATCGCCCTGATGTTTGCGTCCGGATTCTTCTGCCTGCTGGCCGGCTGGGGGCTGACCACGTGGCTGCCGACCTATGGCTACCGCGAACTCAAGCTGCCGTTGCTTATCTCCGGCACTCTGGCGTCGATCGTCTGGGCCGGCCAGTTTTGCGGCGTGGTCGTCGGCGGCATTCTGTCCGACAAGGTGTTTGGCATGAAGCGCACCCCGATCTGGATTCTGGGTGGCGTCGTGATGGCAATGGCGCTTGTCTGGGCGGCGACCTTCAAGCCCGGCGTGGGACTTCCGGTGGTCTATCTCGCATTCTTCATTGCCGGTTTCGCCGGCTCTTGCACGCCGGCCGGTCAGCTTTTCGCCCCCTACCTGGCCGAACTCTTGACGCCGGGTGCAGTCGGGAGGTCGCTTGGCGTCGTCGTCCTGGGCGCGATGATCGGCAGCGCCGTCGCGCAGCCCTTGACCGCTTACATGGTCATCCAGACGCCGGCAGGCCCGCAATTCTGGCCGGCCTTCCTGCTGTTTGCCGCGTGTGGCGTGCTGGGCTCGGCCTGCGTTTGCGGCATGGTCGAGCCGCAGGTTCGCCGGACCTATCTCGGCTACTTGCTGTCAGGGGGGAAGGAGGGACAATGGAAACCGCAATCGCAGCCGCTCTAGGTCTTCTGGGCGGCCCGGACCCAAAGTCGCTTGCCAGCGCGGATTTCGGCAGCAACTGGGGCCTCGTCATCGCCTTGGACGTGATCAACACGGTCGTCGTGGTGTTTTATGTCTGGCGCATTTGGAGGCAGAAGCTGCCGCCGGTTCGTCAAAGAACCCAGTGAAAAGGAAGCACCTGACGCCGGAAGCTGGCAAGGCCGTACCTCCCGGACCGCCGGCCGAGGCCCCGAGCCTCGCGGGTCATCCGCGCGTGCGGGGGGCCTCTCGGTACTCATTTTCATGAATACGGTGACGTCGTTTGCCATTCGCAGTTGCGAGGTGTGCGCGCGAAGCAGAAATTGAAAACACAGATGATGGAACGCCGATTGGGCGCATGGTACGCGCGGTGTGGGAGCGTAGGGCGCTGCGGCAGCGTGGCGTATGTGCCGATAACGGCAAGACGATCCTGGTGCCGACGCGGAGGGTCGAACTCCGGACCTACTGATTACGAATCAGTTGCTCTACCACTGAGCTACGTCGGCGGCCAAAACGGGGATCGCATATAACCGCCCCAACCCGCTCCCGCAACCACGCCCCCTCACAGCACGCCCCCGCACAGAGCACCCGCCGCCCTCGCCAATCGCGCAGCCAGGCGAGCCAGCCGACGAGTGCCCGCCAAACCGGCGGCTCAGTATCGGAGCGTGCCCCAGGGACGTCGGACCAGGCACAGACGCAAAGCCGGACGCGACGGCCAGACCGTCGCCGGTAGTTTCGTCCTGCTAGGGCTCACCGCACCATTCGCCCCAAATCGCAGGGGTAGGACGCTCCTGGCCTTCAGGAAGATCGCCTCGCCTCACTGGCGTGCGAAGCGGCGCAGCTTGTCTCGATCGATCGTCACGCCGATCCCCGGTCCTGGTGGCAGATGAACATGGAAGTCGGCGAAGTGCAGCGGCTCGGTCGCCAGGTCGTCGGTCAGGATCTGCGGCCCGAAATGTTCGCAGCCCCAGGCGAGTTCACGCAGTCCGGCGAAGGCGTGCAGGTGCGCCGCCGCACCGATCGAGCTTTCCAGCAGGCAGCCGCCATACAGGCCAATGCCCGCCGCTTCGGCTACCGCGGCGACCTTATGCAGCCCGAGCAATCCGCCGTGCTTGACCAGCTTGAGCGACACAACATCCGCCGCAGCCGCCTGAGCAACGGCTGCCATGTCCTGCACGCTGAAGGCGCACTCGTCTGCCATCAGGGGCACTGTCGTGCGCGACCGTACGCGCGCCATGCCGGCGAGGTTCCAGGCCGGCAGCGGTTGCTCCACCAGCCGGACGTCGAGCTCGGTGACGCCAGGCAGGTAGCGCAACGCCGTCGTCTCGTCCCAGGCCTGGTTGGCGTCAACGATCAGCCGCGCGCGCCCCTCCAGCGCTTTGGCAAGCCGGTGCAGGCGAGCCAGATCCTCCTGCGGCGCCAGCGCCCCAATCTTGACCTTGAACGTGTCGTGCAGCCGCGCGGCGAGCTTGCACTCTGCCTCCTCGATCTCCTGGCCGGCATCACCGGAGGCGAGCGTCCACAGCACCGGCACACGCTCACGCACGACGCCGCCCAGCAGAAGGGCGGCCGGCACGCCAAGCGTCTTGCCGACAACATCGAACAACGCGGTTTCCAACGCTGCCTTGGCCGCCGTGTTGCGTTTCGCCGCAGCGTCCATGCGCGCGCCGGCAAGTGCGAAACGGTCTGCGGTAAGACCCTGCAAGGCAGGAGCCAGATAGCAATCGATATTGGCTTTGATGGCCTCGACGCTTTCCTCGCTCCAACGCGGGCCGCCGAGGGTGGCCGCCTCGCCGATGCCGGTCACGCCGTTGGCGAGGCAGACTTCGACAATAACGTAGCTCTGCGCCGTCACCGATGTCTGCGACAGTTTGTGGCGCCGCACCGTCGGCACGTCCACAATCGTGCTGCGCACCGCAGCGATCGCCAGATCATGGCGCAGGTCGGCGGGAATGGCGATCGCGCCATCGGGCATTTCGATATCTCCTTGCGGGAAGAGGAGCGGGAATGGCGTCAGGCCATTCCCGCCGTCGCATCAGGCGGCCGGCGCATGCTCTCGCTCGACCACGGTCTTCGGCGCCGTACTGGTCTCGGCATGCAGCACGAAGTCGAAGCCAATTTCGGCATACGGCGCGTTCAGCCCGCGCGCACGGATTGCCGCTGCATCCGATACGCGTTTCACCTCCGGGATGAGTCCGTCGCGCGTCGCAAACGCGAAATCGTCGTGCAGGTACTCATCGCCATCGATGTTGATCTGAGTCGTCAGCTTCCGAAAGCCGGGCGCCGAGATGAAGAAGTGAATGTGCGCCGGCCGGTGGCCGTGACGGCCGAGCCGGTCGAGCAATTGCTGCGTCGGTCCCTGCGGCGGACAGGCGTAGCCGGATGGAAGGAGCGAGCGGAACCGGTAGCAGCCTTCGGCATCGGTCTCGATGCGTCGGCGCAGGTTGTACTTCGGCTGCGACGGGTCGAAGAACGAATACCCACCGCGCGTGTTGGCGTGCCACACATCGACGACGGCGCGCGCGATCGGCTTGCCGTCAACAGTCCGAACCCGGCCTTCAACGAACACCACCTCGCCGGCCTCGCTGCCGTCATCAAGCCGTGCCTCGTGCTTCGACAGCGGTGCCCCCGCCACGTACAGCGGACCTTCAATGGTACGCGGCGTGCCGCCGGTGATGCCGGCCTTCTGCTCCGCCGCGTCCATCCGCATGTCGAGGAAGGTCTCGAGACCAAGGCCCGGCACCAGCAACCCGACCTCATTGGCTTGTCCAAGCCGCGTGAGGTAGCTCACCGCGGTCCAGAATTCGTCAGGCTGGATGTCGAATTCCTCGATGATTCGAAACAGATCGGCGACCACACGATGAACGATGCGCTTGATGCGCACGTTGCCGCCGTCATCGCCCAGTCCGCTGACCTTCATCAGCAGGTCCCGCACGTCCTTGCTGTCTGCCAGGCTTTCGCTCATGCCACATTCCTCCGGTTTCATACGTTGCTGCCGGAAGCGGTCCGGCCGCCGTCGTCTTTGCCTTCGTCAGCCGGGATCGCCACCCGCGACCGGCAGCGTGACGCCGGTGATGTACGAAGCCTCTTCCGACGCCAGGAACAGAATTGCTGCCGCTTGTTCGTCGGCCGTGCCGTAGCGTTTCATCAGGCTTGATGAGATCGTCTGGTCTTCGACCTGATGCATCCATTGTTCTTCTTCCGCACTGCGTGGAGCGGTACTGCGCGGAATCCGCCGCGGCGGCGCTTGCGTCCCGCCGGGTGCGACACCGCACACACGGATTCCTTCGCCCGCATATTCCATGGCCAGGCAGGCGGTGATCGCATTCACCCCACCTTTTGCCGCGGCGTAAGGCAAGCGGTTGATACCCCGTGTGGCGACCGATGACACATTGACGATCACGCCGCCACCCTGTGCCTGCATCACTGGCAGCACCGCACGGCAGCACCACAAAGTTGGGAACAGGGAGCGGCGCACCTCCGCTTCGATCTGGGCTTCCTCGTACCGCGCGAATGGTTTGGCCCAAATCGTGCCACCGACATTATTGACCAGGATGTCAATCCGCCCGTACTGCTCTTTGGTGCGTGTTACCGCCTCCATCGCGCCGGCAAAGCTTTCCAGATCCGCGATGATTGCGAGGTGATTGCTGCCGGCGTCCTGCCGAACGTCCGCCACGAGATTTGAACGATCCACCATCGCCACGCGCGCGCCCTCGCGCGCCAATCGCAACGCCACCACTTGCCCAATGCCTTGCGCGGCGCCCGTCACGATGGCGACTTTGCCGGTGAAGCGGCCGGGAAATGTGGCCATCGTTGCCTCACGCCGCCTGTCGGTGATCTTCGCCGACGGTCGTCACCGCGCCGGCGGGGGAGAATTTTTCATAGTAGAAATTCGCAGGCGTGACGCCCTGCGCTGCGAGCCAGCCGCGTACCGCATCGACCATCGGCGGCGGACCGCACAGATATATATCGACATCGCCGTCGTTCAGGTCGGCCAGCGCAATATGGGCGGTGACGTAGCCCTTTCGTGCATGATCGCTGGCCTCTGCGGCAACACAGGTGGTGAAGGCGAATTCCGGAATGCGTGTCGCGAACGATTCGAGCTGGTCGAGCCCAACCAGATCCGCATCATTCGTCACGCCATAAATCAGGCGCACCGGATGAGCGTTACTGCCGGCATCGGCGATCCTGCCAAGCATCGAAAGGAATGGTGCCAACCCTGTCCCGCCGGCAAGCAGCAATACCGGGCGCCGGATTTCGCGCAGGTAGAAGCTGCCGGAAGGCCCGACGAAGTCCATCGTCATGCCAGGCTGCGCCTTCTCCCGCAGAAAGGTGCTCATCAGGCCGGGCTTGATGTCACGCACGAGGAAGGACTGTGTCGCGGCGCCCGACGGTGAGCTGAACGAGTAGGAACGCCGCTGATCCGTGCCCGGAACAAGCACATTGACATACTGCCCCGGGAGGAACGTCAGGGCACCCGCGCCTTCGAGCGTGAAGGCGATCGTCGTTTCCGACAGATGGCCCACCGAACGCAGCTTCGCCTGGAATGCCTGTCCCCGCGTCCTGCACATGTCAGAGGAGGCGAAGATATCCACGACGACATCGCTCTTCGGCCGCATCTGGCAGGCCAGCGCCAGGCCGGTTGCCGCCTCGACCTCGGTCAGTGCGTCTTCGATGTAGTCACCCCGGTCATACTCACCCGATTGCACGCGGCACTTGCAGGTGCCGCACGCGCCGTCGCGGCAGTCGAGTGGAATGTTGATGCCGGCGCGGTATGCGGCATCGGCGACCGTCTCGCCGGCCCCGCATGGCACGAAGCGGGTGAACCCATCCTCGAAATTCAGCGCGATACTGTGTGTCATCGTCGCCTCCCCTGCCGGCTGGTCAGACGTGGTAGATGTCAACGACGTGATGGATATAGTCGTTCTTCAGCACCACTTTCTTGCGCCGGATCAACGGCTGTGCGCCGCTGATATCGAGTGTGTAGAATGAGGTCCCGACATAGGTGTCGAGGATCTTGTAGCGGTAGCTCAAGTTCACCCAGTTGAACCGCAGGCGGCACTCCCCATCCGACTGCTCCAGGATTTCGACATTGTTGATGGTGTGCGTGACACGCGGCACCGGCAGGCTGGTCGCGCTGGACCGCTCGGTCCTGATCCGGAATACCCGGTCCTCGAGCCCCGCCCTGGACGGGTAATAGATCAGCGACACCTCGGTCTGCGGGTCGCATGTCAGTTCGCCGAAGTCGTCCCAGCACGGCATCCAGAACTCCGCATCCGGGGCATAAAGCGCAAGCCACGCATCCCAGTCGCGGTCGTCCAGGTAGCGCGCCTCGCGATACAAGAACGTGCGTGCGTCTTCGGTGGTGAAGACAGTGCTCCGTACCGGGCGTTCGATTACGTCGGACATGACGGTCCTCCTCAACCCTGTTGTGCGGCGTCGGCCGCGAGTGCGCGCTGCATCGCCTGCTGCCAGTATTGGTGCTGCACGACGAACAAACCTTCGTCCTCGGCACGCTTGCCGCTCAGCAGCGGATTCAGGCCGATCTCGCGCGCGCCTTCGTCAGGACCCTGGATCCAGTGCGTGACCCCACGCGAAAGGTCGTTCCAGCGGAACGTCTTCGCCATGTAGGAATGCTGGCAGGCGCGGAATTCCTCCAGATCGTCGGGCGTTCCCATGCCGCTGACGTTGAAGAAATCTTCGTATTGCCGCAGCCGCGCTGCCCTTGCCTTCGCAGGCTCCCCCTTGTGGCCGAAGCAGTAAACGGTGACCTCGGTCTTATCGACCGCGATCGGGCGGTAGGTGCGGATCTGGGTGCTGAACTGATCCATCAGATAGACGTTTGGATACAGGCACAGGTTGCGCGAGTTCTGCATGATCCAGTTGGCGCGCGTCTCGCCAAGCCGTTCGATGTATTCAGGCCAACGATCGGCGTTCGGCTTGAACTCAGGATTGGCGAACCTGGTCCAAAGCAACAGGTGGCCATGGTCGAAGGAATAGAACCCGCCGCCCTGCTTCGCCCAGGAACCGGTGTCGGCCACCTCTACCGTCTCGGCGTCTTTCTTGCGACGGGCCGTCGTGGCGACGTAGCTCCAGTGCACGGCACTGACGTGGTAGCCGTCGGCGCCATTCTCGGTCTGCAGCTTCCAGTTGCCGTCATAGGTGTATGTCGATGAGCCGTTCAGTACCTCGATGCCCTCCGGCGCCTGATCCACCATCATGTCGATGATCCTGGCGGCCTCGCCAAGATGCTCCTGCAGCGGCAGAACGTCGGGATTGAGGCTGCCGAACAGGAAACCGCGGTAGGATTCGAAGCGCGGCACCTTTTTCAGATCGTAGGCCCCGTCCTTATTGAAATCATCCGGGTAACCGGCACCATCGGGGTCCTTCACCTTCAGCAGTTTGCCGCTGTTGTTGAACGTCCAGCCGTGGAACGGGCAGGTGTAGGTCGCCTTGTTGGCGCGCTTGTAGCGGCACAGCATGGCGCCGCGATGGCTGCACGCATTGATGAAAGCATTCAGCTCGCCATTGCGGGACCGGGCGATGAAGATGGGCTGGCGGCCGATCGCCGTGGTGAAGTAGTCGTTCTTGTTCGGGATCTGGCTTTCGTGCGCGAGATAGACCCAGTTGCCCTCGAATATGTGCTTCATTTCGAGTTCAAAGATCGCCGGGTCCGTGAAAATGTCCCGGGCGACGTGATACACGCCGCGCGCTGCATTTTCCTCCACAGCCGTATCGATCGTTATCTGCACACTGTTTGGCACGCCGGCCTCCTCCTGCTGTGAACATCCCTTCTTGCGCTGGCGCCGGGCGCTGCCCGGTGCGCTCGCGGCTGACGGGAGGTATGGCGATGGACTGTACCGCCGGTCCAAGACTAAATTGGTCATAACAATACCCTGGAGGTATGGTCTGGAATCGCGCCAGCTCCGCTACTTCGTCACTGTTGCGCGCGAGCGGAACTTCACCCGCGCGGCAGAGAAGCTGCGCATTGCGCAACCTCCGCTGAGCCGGCAGATCCAACAGCTCGAAGATGAGCTCGGCGTGGCCTTGTTCGACCGCGCGACCCGCCCGCTCGCGCTGACCGATGCGGGCCATCTGTTGTTCGAGCAAGCGGTGCAAGTGCTCGACCGGATGGGCGAAATACGGGAGATGATCCGCCGGCTGCTGGAAGGGGACAAAACGCGGTTTGCGATCGGATTCGTCCCTTCCACACTGTACGGCTATTTGCCCGAAGTGATCCGGCGTTATCGCGCGGCACGACCCGGTGTAGAGCTCGCACTGCACGAGCTGACAACGCTGGAGCAATTCGCGGCCTTGAAGGATGGCCGGATCGATGTCGGCTTCGGCCGCATACCTTACAATGATCCGGCAATCCACCGCACGCTGCTGCGCAATGAGAAGTTATGCGTCGCGCTGTCTGCGAACCTGCCGCTGGCCGCGCGCAAGGGATCGCTGCGCCTTGAGGAACTGGCGGGCCACCCGATGGTTGTCTATCCCAAGGCACCGCGCCCGAGCTACGCAGATCAGGTGCTCGCGCTGTTGCGCGACCACGGCGTGAAGCCGCCGGCGATCCATGAAGTGCGAGAACTGCAAACCGCGCTTGGCCTGGTCGCCGCAGAAGCCGGTGTGTGTCTGGTTCCTGCCCAGGTCGAACGTCTGCGGCGCGGCAACGTTGTCTATCGTCCGCTCGACGAGCCGAACGCCGTTTCGCCGGTTATCATGAGCATCCGCAAGGGAGACCGCTCACCGGAGGTGGCTCTTGTCTTGCGCCTCATCAAGGAGATTTATCGGAAGGAAGGCATTGCGTTTGGCACCTGAGCGGACCATCCGGAACAAATGGTCCGAAGACCGGAGCCGTTTGCACGACAGGCTGGTTTCTGTCCTTGCCGCTGTTTCCGGGAATGGCTTGCGTGTTCAGTTCGGCCTTTTGCGTTGGAGTGGGTGAAAGCCCGTTGCGCTGGAGTGGGTGAAAGCCCGGAACAGGCAAGCGGGAATTCGAGCGCCGCGACATTCAAATCTGGCTGCATGGCCCGCTCCGGACGCCAAGGTGCAACGCAGCATGCGAGGCAGCCGTGTCGACGGGCAAGCCTGTGTAAGCGGTGCCGTTAGCGTCGCGTCAGCTTGCTCACTGCGCGGTCGAACTGTGCCAGGTAGATGTTCTCCTCGGCGTCCAGCCAAATGCCGTGCACGTTGAACGCGCCCTGGTGCGGATCATCCGGTCCGAACTGCGCCAGCTTCTCCCGCTCCGGAGTCCAGATCGACAGCCCGTCGCCACCGGCGACATAGATCGCTTCCCGCCCGAATGCCAGATCGCTGGGCATGTGAAAACCGGTCCAGTCCGCCAGGTGGTCGGCGGTCGGAGAGAACAATTGGATGCGGTGGTTCTCCCGGTCGCAGATATACAGCGTGTCCTCGGCATCGGCGCCGATGAAATGTACCAGCGCGAACTGGCCGGGGCCGGAGCCTGGTTCGCCCCAGGACTGCTTCAGCTCGCCCATCGGCGAGAAGCGGTGCACCCGGCGATTGCCGTAGCCATCGGAGACAAACAGGTCGCCGTCGGCAGTGAACGCGGTGCCGGTCGGCATGTTGAACGGCCGGCCATAGAACGTGGGCGCGGCGCCGTTCCGCGTGCCCAGCGTCTGGAGCAAAGTGCCGTCCGGCTGGTGGCAGGTAACTGTGTGCAGGCCGGAATCGGCGATCCACACCCGGCCGGCGCGGTCGATCGTCATGCCGTGCACAAAGGCCGAGAACTGACCTTCGCCCCATGACGTGATGAAGCGGCCCTCGGCGTCGAACACCAGCACCGGGTGGGCGGCACGGCACAGCACATAGATATCGCCGTTTGCCGCCGTGGCACCCTGCACGCTGGTACGCGGCGGGCCGGGATGGCCGGTCTCGCCCAGATTCCACCCGCGGGGCAGCTTCGCCCAGTCGCGCTGGAAGTCATACCGGTGTTTCCCGGAGCCGATGGTCGGCATGCGGATCCTCCGTTGGTTGGATCAAACATATGCACGGCAGCGGCCGCGCGCTACATAGCGGGCGACTGTGGGCTGGTAATTCGCGGGATCTTTCCGCCGCAAGGAAGCCAATCATGCCGGAACATGATCTTGTTGCCTTATGGGAAGCACATACCCGTACCGAGTTCGAGACACGCGACGTCGATGACACGATGGCGACCATGGTCGCGGAGCCATATGTCAACCATATTCCCACGATGACGGGCGGCGTCGGTCATGATCAGCTCAAGCGCTTTTATAAATATCACTTTATCGGTGCGAACCCCCCTGATACCGCCATGCAGCTGATCAGCCGGACCGTCGGCGAGAACAGCCTGGTCGATGAGGTACTGTTCTCGTTCACGCATACGTCCGAGATCGACTGGATGTTGCCCGGCATTCCGCCAACCGGTCGTAGGGTCGAGATTCCTCTGGTAGCTATCGTGCAGTTCAGTGGCGGCAAGCTGGTACACGAACACATCTACTGGGATCAGGCCTCTGTTCTTGTCCAGATCGGCCTGCTGGATCCGAAGGGCCTCCCCGTTGCCGGCGCGGAAACGGCGCGTAAGGCGATGGACAGAACGTTACCAAGCAACGGGCTGATGGCAAACTGGCCTCGCAGCGCCGGCAGGCCAATCTGATGCCGATGCATCAGGTCAGTTTGCTTGGCAACTCGCCAGCGCAGTCATTTCCCCTCTGATTCTGAGATCAAAACGTACCCAGGAACACGCGACCACTGAAAACCGCGGACACGGCGGCAGGGCGTGGTGCCCTCGGGTCAGGTAGGCTTCATCGCCACGCCGGTGCTGCGGCCGATGAAGGTGATTGACCTTGCGACGCATACCGTCGGGCTTGTTCAGCGAGGCGGGCTATTCCGGGATCGGCTTCTCGCTTGCCTGTGGCGTGACCATCGACGTGTCGAAGATGCGCCTGCCGGGCACGCAAGGCGAGTATTTTTGGGGCGGCGCCGCGTCCACCGCGTTCCGGATCGATCCAAAGGAAGAACTCGCGGTGGTATTCATGACGCAGGTAATGGGCAGCGACGTACGGCTGACACTGCGGCGTGACCTGCGAACGCTGGTTTATTCTGCGATGACGGACTCGTCTGCGTAACGGCGCTTCGCGGCGAGGGGCGTGCCTCCGCTCGAAAGCATCCCGAGTTCGGCCAACGCCGGCTGATGGCGGTGCGGCAGGCTCTGATGAACCGTGATGAGCGACCATCTTGACAGATCGGCCACGCGTATGATAACTATCAAAAACAGCACTTCGAGAAAATAAGATCATTGGCGCGATATTCGTTAAGAAAAATAATTGGAGGAGGAACAAAATGGCCCAGCCCCCGGAACCACGCGGCGAACGCGAACCACGCGCCGAAGGCGAGGCAGAGTTCGTAAGGCAAATCGTCAGCGATCCCAGGAATGTGCCGGATGTGATGCGCCTCTACGGCTATGCCGGGGCATCGTCCGAGGAGCATCACGATCGCCTCTATCTGAACCCGGACCTTTCCCAATTCGTCGAAGTGCCAAGGAATGCGATCCTGCACCGGATGAAGGTGCCGAACGAGCAGGATCCGAACGGCGCGGTTGTATTATGGGTTCGGCGCGACGCCGCGCTGATCTACAAGTCGGCGCCGGCCGCGCAGGCGCTGGCGAGTTACTTTGCCGGCGCCATCGCGGGCGCCGCCGCCGCCGCGCCGGCACCCCACCCTCGGGTCGCGCCAAACCTCGCCGGCGGCATCGGCGGCATCGGCGGCACGTTATACCCGCACCTGTGTACCCCGCAGTGCAATACACAATACCCGTATTGCGGTACGGTGACACCGGCCTGTACGAACCCCGTCTCGGTGTGCGGCTGCCGTTTCCCCGGTGGGGAAGCAGCGATGGCGCCCGCCGCTATCGCTGCGGTCAGCCCTCTCACGCTTTGCGCAGCCGGTGGCGTGCTTTGCACGGCGGACTGCCCGACTTACCCGCAGCGCTGCGGGGCTACACCGATCTGCCACGTGACCGAGGTCTGCCAGCCCACACGGATGACACCCTGCCTCGCCACGCAGGATTGTGGTGGCGGCGGTGGAGGCGGCGGGGGTGGTGGCGGCGGTGGCGGCGGTGGCTGGATCACTTTTGCCGATTGCGATCCATTTGTCGTTGCGCTGGCGAGAGCGAACCCGCAAGCTGCGGCGTACGGCTACCGGACGACAAACTGGCTGTGCTTTCCCACGCCCGCGTGCCACGGCGCGGCGGCCGCGGTGCAACCCTTCGGACCCGCGATCTCGGCTGCCTGCCACTCGGCGCCTGTCCTTTGCACGCCTGCCTGCCCCTCCGAGCTATGCACGCGGGTTCATGCTTGTGTGCAGACACCGCCGCCGCATTGTACTGTCCATTATTGCCAGGTATAAATGCAAGGGGGTTGTTTGACCGTTCGCTCCTCAGCCTGAGCGAAACGGCGACACGTCGAGCAAGGCATCTTCTCGCCAGGCGCGATTGGAGCAAGCATGCACCTCAACGTCGCCAACGTCGCGCATTTTCTGCTCTGCCGCGGCCTGGTGAGCCCCGATGCGGTCGTTGCGGGAGATTTCGCCGTTCTCGACGCCAGCCGGCGCAACCGCAACTTCAAGATCATCGGCAACGCCGCCCCGGGTCTCTTTATCAAGCAGATGCGCGAGGGGCTGCCGGATGCAATGATCACGCTGCGCCGCGAAGCGGCCTGCTACGAACATGCCCGCGACGACCCGGCGCTGAGCCGGCTGATGCCACGATTGCTCTGCTACGATCCGGCGCGACATCTGCTGATCGTCGAACTGTTGCCCGATGCGGAGAGCCTCGCCGATCGCCATGCGCGAGAGCGGACGTTCCCGGTCGAGATAGGACGGATACTCGGTGAGGCACTCGGCATCTATCACGCACAGGCGGCGCGGATCGCCGGCAACGAAACCATGCGCACCTTGCTCGCGCGACAGGTTCCGATCGTGCTGAATTGGCGCGGCGCCGGCCACGCTGCGCTCGGGCAGTACGGCGGCGTCGGCCCGGCATTATCGGCGATTGTGCAGCAGTTTCCCGAATTTCAGACTCTGCTCGATGCGATCGGCGCCGAATGGCGTTTCGACAGCCTGATCCACGGCGATATGAAATGGGATAATGTGCTGGCCTTCCATGCTGCCGGCGGCGAGCTCGATTTTCGCATCGTCGATTGGGAAATGGCCGACCTCGGCGATGCGGATTGGGATGTTGGCGCGATCCTGCAAAGCTTTCTGACGGTGTGGATCCTGTCGATGCCGATCGCGAGCGGCCTCCCGCCCGAGCGCTATGTCGCGATGGCGGCACAGCCGATCGAGTTGATGCGTCCAGTGCTGCAAGCCTTCTGGACGGCCTATGCGACAACACGCGGCTTTGCCGGTGGCGAACGGCGCCGCGCCCTCGAACGCAGCATGCGGTTCGGGGCGGCGCGGCTGGTCTGGGCGGTGTTCGAACAGCGGCGCTTTGCACCGCAACTCGATCCGGCGGCGTTGGCGCTATTGCAGGTCAGCCTCAATATCCTGAAAAACCCAGCCAAGGCGGTCGTGGATTTGCTCGATGCCTGATGCATTGATCGGAATGCCGGCCGGACTCGAAGCCGAGCTTACCGCCGCGCTCGGCGCATTCGATATCCTGACCCCATTCAGCTTTTCGTTCACCGGCGAACCGCCGATCGATGCTCGCTCGGTGTCGGCCGCAGCCGGCTGGACCGCGGCACCAACCAAAGCAGGGGCGGAATCACTGCTTGCGAGGGCGATCCAGTCATGCCTCTACGACCGCTGCTACGCCCGTCGCCTGGGCGAGGCGGCGCCACCGGACTGGCAGCCCTCGGGCGAAGACGCCGATTTCGCCCGTCGCCTCGCTGCGGCCAATGCCAGTCACGAACGCTGGGACCCTGGCTGGGTAATTTACCAAATCGGCGTGGGTGGGCAGGTCTTCGTGCGCAAGGGGGAACGTGACCGAGTAGCGATGCCCGGCACTTTTATCAGCGATGCCGTCTCGGGGCACGGATTGCAGATCGGCGCCAGCGTCAGGTTGCGGGCCCCGCGCGAGGCCGCCGGCCTCCAGCCCGGCTACTACTTCGCCTTTGGCGAAACGCTGGACGAGGCTGCGGAGCAACTCAGCGTGATCCGATTCTATTTCCACTGCCCCGCCATCTCTGCCGCGCCGCTGTTCGCAGCGCTGAGCGCAGCGCTCAACCGCTTTCAGGTTCCGTTCCATCTCAAGGGGCCGGTTAGCCCGAGGCTTTACGACCGCACCGACGCCGTCGTCCTCTATGTCGCAGCCCGTTTTTTCAACATCACCGCCCGGATCGTGTCGTCCCTCGAACGGCAGGAATGGTTCGCTGCCTCGACACCTCTCTTCACCAAACCGCTGTGGCCGGGGATCGGGGTCGCGGTTGACCCTGGCACCGATGAGAGTTTCGGCTCGCATCGTTGCCGCCTTTGCGCCGAGGGCATCGTCGACGCCTGGCGCGAAGGCAAACAGGACGTGCGCACACGGCTCGCTGCCGTCGCGGCGCGGTTTGCCGCGGCCGGTCTCGACATCAATCGGCCCTACCTCGGCGCGGGCTGGTTCGATTTGTTTTCGCTGCCAGCCTCGCCACGGTTGCCATGAGCCGGGATCGCGACCGCTTCCTCGCAGCCGCTGATCGGATCGGCTGCCGTCTCTGCCGGGACGCGATCTGGTCGGATGACGGCCGGTGCAACTGGCTCGGTTGGGCGATGGAGCTTCGCGCCGGCCAATGGGGCACGACATTCCGCGCGGCGAGCGCCAATCTCTATGATGGCACCTCGGGTATCGGCCTCTTCCTGGCCCGGCTGGCGTGCCTTACTGGTGATCCGATCACCCGCGCCACCGCCGAGGCGGCATTGGCGCAAGCGCTCGCCGCGGTGGATTCGCTCACCGGGCGCGGTGAATATGGGTTCTTTTCTGGTCTCTCCGGCATCGCCTGGGCTTGCCGCGAGGCCAGCCGGGCACTGCGGCATGAAGCGCTCGCCGCCCGTGGCGAGTCAGCGCTCCTTACCGCTGCGCGCATCGCGCCGAACCGGGAACGCACCGATGTGATCAACGGCAGCGCCGGTCTCATTCCGATCCTGATCGAAGCCGCGGCCGGAGCCCGCCATGACGAGTTCATTGCGGCCGCGGTGCGGCACGGCGAGCAATTGCTCGAACTTGCCGACCGGGGCGATAAGGGTTGGTCCTGGGACACTCAGAACATGCCGAACGAGCCGCACCTGCTGGGTTTCGCACACGGTGTCTCCGGTATTGCCTGTGCATTGGCAGCGCTCGCCCGGGCCGCCGGCCGTCCCGACTTCCTGAACGGCGCCCGGGAGGCGTTGCGCTACGAGCGTGCCCATTTCCGGGCAGCTGAAGGCAATTGGCCGGATCTGCGAAACTTCTCGAAGCCGCTGGCGGGGAGTGAGCCGCCTTGCATGGTCGCTTGGTGCCATGGCGCCCCCGGCATTGGTATGGCACGCCTCTATCTGCATCGCCTGTTGCCAGAAGAGCCGGGAATTCTCGCCGAGGCGGAAACGGCGATCCGCACGACCGCGGGAACGCTCGATGCGGCGTCGATGCAAAGGCTCGCGAATGTCTCGCTCTGCCACGGCGAGGGCGGCAATGCCGACCTGCTGATTATTGCCGCCGACCTTTTGAATCGGCCGGAGTTGCGTAGCCTGGCCGAGGCGGTCGGGATGCGCGGTGTTGACCAATTCGAGGACCTTGCATTGCCGTGGCCCTGCGGGGTCCCGGGAGCGGGTGAAACCCCCAACCTGATGCTCGGGTTGTCTGGCATCGGATATTTTCTCCTGAGGCTCTATGACTCTGAAAACATTTCCTCGGTACTGCTCCCCCCGCCGGGCGTTGCCTGTTTGCCTGCCAGCAGGCCTTCGGCTGGGCCACGGTGAGGATTGAACCGGGAGGCAGTCGCGGATTTAGGCAGGTATCATCGCAAATCGCGGCAGCTTGCTTGGAGCAGTCCATTTTCAATCGTCATTGAGGAAGCGGTGAAGTGGCGGGTGCTGGACCAGATGGTGGCCGAAGCCCGAAGCAAGTTCGCCGGCCTTCCTCCCGAGAAGAGGAAGCGGCTATCGAGGAAGCCGTCGCCGCGGCGTGCACAGGCAACACCCGCAAAACCGGATGATCCGTGCGGTTGGTCATCGACGCCAACGTCCTGGTCAGCGCCTTGGTGGCCGGCGCTTCGTTGCCGGCGCTCGGGGCTGTCGAGATCGGGCATGTGCGGTAAGCTTCCCGCTCCCCCACCCCCGGGCAGCTTCCCACTCCCCCACACCCAATGAAACTCGCGATCCCCGACCTGATCTCCAACTCCTACTTCCCCGCACTCGCCGCCGCCGAGCTCGGCTTCTTCGAACGCGAGGGTCTGTCGGTCTCCGCCGAGCTGATCTTCCCGGTCGATCGCGCCTACGCCGCCTTGCGCGACGGCACGGTCGATTTCGTCGCAGGCGCCGCCCATGGCGCATTGGCCGCCTTCCCCGCCTGGCGCGGGGTGCGTCTGCTCGGTGCTCTGGCGCAGGGCATGTACTGGTTCCTGGTGATGCGCGCCGACCTCGCGATCCCCCGCGGCGACCTGACCAAACTGACGGGGAAAAGGGTCGGCGCCGCCCCCTGGGTCGAGATGGGCCTGCGCCGCTTGCTCCTGGCGGCCGGCCTGGACCCGGTGCGCGACCGGATCGAGATCGCTCCGGTGCCCGGCGCGACCGGCACCAGCGTCAATTTCGGCCTTACCGCCGCCGAAGCGCTGGCCGCCGGCCGCATCGACGGCTTCTGGGCCAACGGCATGGCAACCGAGATCGCGGTGACCTCCGGCGTCGGCACCATCGTGCTGGATGTGCGTCGCGGCGACGGGCCGGCGGGCTGCTTCGACTACACCATGCCGGTGCTGGCCACGACCGCAGCGCAGGTGGAAGGCGCTCCGGACACCGCGGCGGCGGCCGTGCGCGCGCTGGTTGCCACGCAGCGCGCGCTGCAACAGGACCCCGGGCTCGCCACCGAGGCCGCCCGCAAGCGCTTCCCCCCGCGCGAGGTGTCCCTGATCGCCAACATCGTCGGCCGCGATCTGCCATTCTACGACGCGGCAATCGCCCCCGCATCGGTCGCAGCCATCAACGCCTTCGCCCGCGATGTCGGCGTATTGGCCGGCGACGTGCCGTACGAGCAAGTCGTTGCGAGCGAATTCCAACATTTGTGGCGATAGCCGGTTGGTTCCCGCTGCCTGCCACTGTCCGCTGCGCGGCAGTTGCAACAATGTCCCCGAACGGTGCACCGACATGCGCCGTTGCCGGCGGCCCGCAAGGATCGCCGCCGCAAATGAAAACAACAGCCGGTAGCCGCACCCAGGTCGCGGATACAAAGGTAAAATCGACCCGGTTCTCGAAAGCCTGAGGGGGCCGCATTGGATGCCGCGAGAAGTGTGCCGCCCCGAGCTCGACGACGCCATTCATGAATTGCACCTCGCACTGCGCGATCCTGACCAGCTTCGCAACATCAACGCGGTTGAACGCCTGCGCGTGGTTGCCCGCAGTGAGCGGGAGTTTCGCGCGTCGGTAGCTTTGGCGATGCACCGCGCCGCGAACCTACATGCTTACGCGTGAAACTCACACCAGTCGTCTAAGCCCCGAGGAGATTGCGCGGCGACGAGAGGCCGATAGGCGGGCCAAGGACTGCAACAGACTTGAAGGCATGAACGACGATCCGATTTTCGAGCCCATCTTTGAGGCGTGGATATTGGGAGAGATCGAAATCGAGGAAGCACTCGAACGTATCAAGTCACTGATCGCGTCGCTCCAAAGCAACGCGACAGCTCAGTCATAAAGGCAGCAGACCCGGCCCGTTGCTAGGGACGCTGCCCCTGCCGCGCCGGTTTCGCCTGGCGCAGGCGTTGCAGTAATCAAGACTTTCGGATTTCCCGGAAGGTATGACCGTATTGATGCCGCACGGTTCGTTGTGGCGGTAGGGATGCCCAATGGAGCGGACGGTTATCAGAAGTGTTCGACACCTGCTCTCGCGCACCTCTCGTCCTCATCCCAGGTAGCGCCAGCGACGCCGCAGGCGCCCACAACCATCCCGTCGCGCAGAAGGGGGAAACCACCTTTGCCAGCGATCAGGGTGCCGCCCGCCGCCGCGACGATGCTGACAAGGGGCGAGTTAACCTGCGGCTCGGGCAAATCGCCACTGGGACGGCCGACGATCACGGAGGTGATCGCCTTTCCCTGGCTCGCGAACACGCTCGCCAGAATGGAATTCTCCATTCGTTGGAAGGCGAACAGACGTCCACCCGCATCGCAGATGGCGACACTAACCCTGACATTCAGCTCCTTGGCCTTTGTCAGAGCACCTTGCATGACCCGATTGGCATCCTCCAACGATAGAACCATTGTGGACCCTCGCAATGAAGTGCGGACGCGCTTATTGGGTCGCACCGTAGCATCTATACTGGGCGTGTCCAGGCGCGGCGGGTATCTATCGGATTGATAGGTCCTAAAGCCCTTATCTTAAGGAGGCCTCGTTCCAGAATCCAAGACTTCGGAATTTCCCAGAACATATGACCGTAACGAGACAGCACCAATAGAACGTCGCGCCGCGCCTGACATGGCGATGAACCCTTGAAAGATATCGCCGCGATCTTTCGAAGGTTCCAGCGATCTCAGCCACTCGGAAGGTGGCCAAGTGACCTGAGTATCTTCATGTTGTCCCAGGTAACCCACCACTCTGCGATCTTTCCACCGTCGTCAATGCGGAATACAGCCCCGAAGTCAAATTGTGTCTTGCGACCCGAAGGCGGCAATGGACCCATTGGCCCCAGCTGCGTGCCCTCATAGGTAACCCATGCGGCAACATGATTCCCTTCGGCGATTAGAAGCTTGATCGTCTGCACGGAGTCGGGGAAGATCGCTGTATCTTGCGCCAGAAATTCCTTGATCTGGTCACGGCTCCGAGCCTCAACATCCGGCGTTGCGTCGCAATGGCGAACAACGTCCGGCGTGATAAGGTCGTCGAAGGCTTCGGGCCGACGGCTGTTCCATGCGTCAAAGAATTGGCGGATTACCGCCTTGTTCTGCTCTACGCTCATGATGAAGCACTCCCGCAATCGTTGTGAGCTGCGCGCGGGCAGCCAGACGGGGACGACCCGCGGAAGCTTGGCGAGCTTACGGAAATTTCTTGTATCCGAATAGGGTTACCCATCTTCGTGCCGATGTCCAGAAGTTAAGACTTTCGGGCATTCCGGTTGACCCTTTGCGGTCAAAGGGTTACGCTTCCCGTAAGATATGCCCGAAAAGAACCCCCCTTCCCGGCCTCTCGGCTATGCCCGCGTCAGCACCTACGGGCAGACGCTCGACGCGCAGCTTGAGCAGTTGCGCGCGGCGGGCTGCGCCAAGATTTACCGCGAGAAGGTGACGGGCGCGCGGCCCGACCGGCGGGAACTGTTGAAGCTGTTGCAGGCCATCGGCCCCGGCGACGTGGTGACGGTGACGCGGATCGACCGCCTCGCCCGCTCGACCTTCGACCTGTTCGCCATCGTCAAGCAGATCGTGGACGCCAAGGCGCAATTCCGGTCACTGGCGGAGCCGTGGGCCGACACCGGCATTAGCACCGGGCGGCTGATGATTGCCGTTCTCGGCGGGCTGGCGGACGTGGAGCGCGACCTTATCCGGACGCGCACGGCGGAAGGCCGCAGCCGGGCGAAGGCGCGCGGGCAGCACATGGGCCGACCGCCGAAGCTCACGTCGCAGCAGCAGAAGGAAGCACTGCGGCGGCGGGCCGAAGGTGCTACGCTCAAGGAACTGGCGAAAAGCTACAACGTGGGCCGCGCGACGATTTCGAGACTAGGGCTATGAGAGCAGACATTCCAACAGAACACCTAAGTAACTGCGTGGTGGTGAGGACAGTATGAACCTTTATATTATCGACCCAGATACTCCCACCCATATAAAGTGGGTTAACAGCCAACCCCAACGTGCCGTCCCAAACGACTGGCACAGTCCCGCTATCCCGGTTCCCATTGCTGATGGTGTCCTAGCGACGTGGGAAGCCCCTCTGGCGAAAGCCGGAGGCATACCACTCACCTTAGACTTCGTGCTCAGTCTGAGCCGCGATATCGGTATTGGTGTGCTGGCTCACGTGATTGTGGAGTGGCTTATGGCAAATTTCGCCGGGCGAGCAAAGAAAGTGGTCATTGAGCGAATGGAAGTCTCCTTCGATCGCGGGGAACTTACAAAGATCGTCACCGAGACAATCAGAACCGAGCGGGCGGATAGCTGACCCATAAGCAAGCACGCATCGTCCACCCGAAAGAAATAGGATGCCAGCCAATCAATTCCGCCGCCACAGGAAGGCACGGAGCAAGCTTAGGGAGCTATTCTCTCGGCCGGACAATGTGTCGGCCATCCACTACTCTTGTGAGAGCTTTTACGATCTGCCGGACGGCAGGTCACCCCGCATCACATCAATTGCGGTTCGAAATCTGGATACCGGACAAACCGACTCGTTCTCCATCCATCAAGTTGCGGAACTTAAAGGCCTACCGCTCACAACGCAGGCAATAGAGCCACTATATAATGAGCTCGAAAAGGATATGCTAGCCGCGTTTTACGGCCACCTGCAAAACCACAACAGCCAGACCTTCCTGCATTGGAATATGCGGGACAAAAACTACGGATTCCAAGCCATCGAGCACCGGTATCGGGTATTGGCCGGGACTCCGATAGTCGTGCCCGACGACCGCAAGGTCGATCTTTCCCGACTGTTTATCGACCTCTACGGGGTCGGATACATTGGTCACCCAAGGCTCGAGAACCTGCTCCATAAGAACCATATCACACTACTCGACTTCATGACCGGCAAGGAGGAGGCCGAGGCGTTTGTTGTGGGTCGATACGTTGATCTACATAGATCAACGCTGCGTAAAGTGGACGTGCTTTGCAATCTCGCTTCACGGGCCTACGATGACAAACTTGCTACGCTAGCCACTTGGCGCGAGAAATGCGGCCTTTCGTGGGATGCTATAAGCTACCTTGCGAAGACCCACCCCATTTATACGACACTGACCCTTGTCGGCGGCGCGGCCGGGGCGGTAGCAGGGCTAGTTAAGCTGTTCAAACTTATATTCTGAGGCTGACGGTTATGCAAAGGCTATCCTACTTGCTCCCTTGTGAAGCAAGGTGAGGAAATCGAAAGCCGCCACCAGCGCGCATTCGAGGAACTTAGCAATGGCACCACCGACCCCACGCGCCGATCTATGGCTTACCCTGTTGCTTGGCGTGGTAGCTCTGTCAGCCGAGATATCCTGCGTCGCGTAAATCGTGCGATCTCCAAAGGATCAAGACCCATGCCGGGGGGCATCCATTCTATTAAGCCGCGCGCATCGATCTCCTTCGATCTTTTGACAAAGCGGATTTCGTGCAAAGGCTCGCCCGTTGTCGGGTGTAGGGCCTCTGTCCCTATCTCGACTACCCACGCTTCCATAGGAACAAAAATCTCATCAGCTTTTGATGGCAGCAAACAAAGGTTTATACCGTGATCATGCGTAGCGACACTCGGATAACACACCCCATCCACTGTCGGAGCCGAGAACACAAGATCAGCGAGCGCAATTGTGCGCTTATATGCGACCACCCCGCCAATGGGCACCAGTTCGCCGAATATTGAGCTGAGGTAATCATCGATCAGTAGCCACTTTCTGTAATTCGATTCGCCGATGTGGCGGCGGAACGCCTCGGAGCGCCGGAAAAGATCATTGTCCGAGAAATGCCGAGTTTCAGGGGCCAGACAACGCTCTAGCCCGAGAAATGCGATATTCAGCGTTTCTAGCGGTCGGCTCTTAGTCCGCGCGAGCAAGACGGTAAAGGTTTCCCCGGCATTAGGCCGAAGCTCCAGCAGGGTCGTGTTCGGCATGTTTGCGGCATAGAACATCACCTGCCCGACATCGTTTAAGCGACCCGGTTTCGTTATCTCAGACGCAGGGGGATACCAAAGCTCCTTTGCGTGGTGGAAATCAGTGCCGGGAACATTTTTTCGCGCTCTGTAGACTCCGGAGAGCATCAGCGGGCGTGTCTGTAGGTGAAACTGATCGATTATCCGAGCAACTCGATTTCGGATTTGGTCCGATGACAATCGGGCTAAATCGGCGCTTTTAAGACCGTCTATTCTTCGGCGCAAATCCAGTAGAGAGACATCACTGAGGGAGCGTTCACGTTTGGCTACCAAGGAAATGTCCCCTTGCAGAGGCCGTCCCTCGCTTGTTGGTCGCCTCCTCGCGTGGGGCGCTGAGCCGTCTGCGGCAAGGACAGCTTCATGGCGTCACAACGGACAGTTCTGCAAGCGCTCCAAAGTCCACCACGTTGAACGTGTATATGCGCGCGATGCCGTGGGCTTGCATCGTCGCCACGATTTGCAGATCGAAGATATCCGTGCCCGTGACCGGATGGCGGCGCGCCAACGACATCCAGCCTTCCACCGCATGCGCCGGAACCGGCAGCACTTGAAGGAAGGTAAGGCAATCGGAAATCGCCGCGAGCGCATCCCCCGATGTGCGCGGCTTGGCGACACGCCGCGCGTTGGTCACGACAACATAAAACTCGCACAATATCTGCGAGGTCACATAGAGAACGGCAGAGCCGCCGCGCGCGGATTCCAGCCGGGCGCGGGCCGTCGCATGTTGAAGAGCGTCCGCGTCAAGCGCATAGACCAGCACATTCGTATCGACGACACCCGGCTCAATGGACATCGTCGTAAATCTCGCGCCGATGCAGGGCACCTACAGTCCCGAGATGCCACACCGGCAGCGCCGGGCGAGGTTCGGCCCTATGCGTCAGCGAGACCGTCCCAAACATGGGGGTGATCACGCTGCCATGCGAAATGAGCGGCGACGCCGGCTGATGCTGCCGTGATCCGCTTCAAGCGTTGCGTTGACGGTGGCGGTTCGAACCTGGAGCATCAGAT